>Ga0123357_10000354_pt1 | contig 43479 bp, 41 predicted proteins | sample TergutEmb28metaG_FD_89873 | JGI IMG/M metagenome (GOLD analysis project Ga0123357, IMG submission 89873) | Embiratermes neotenicus P4 segment gut microbial communities from Petit-Saut dam, French Guiana - Emb289 P4 | ecosystem: Host-associated > Arthropoda: Insects > Digestive system > Gut ...
AGTCATTAACCACCGGCAAAGCCGGTGGCTTGGAATTGTGAACCGCTCAAAGCGGTCTATGCAACAGATCCTCTGACCACCATTCGGTGGTCACCTATTTGAAAAGAGTCAGTTGCTCGATACCTTGGTCTTCTTTTTCTTGATCACGGATGTATTCCCGCACAACCTCTTCATCGGCGCCAACTGTTGAAACGAAATATTCTCGTGCCCAAAAACTCATCCCGCTATAATTCTTCTTTTGACCAAGATACGTCCGCGCTCTATGGATTGCGCTTTTCCCTTTCATATACCCCACCACCTGCGATACCCCATACTTCGGTGGGATCGAAATCAGCATGTGCACATGGTCGGGTTGCTGACCTTCCAATACCCGGCTCTCTCTTTGCCGGGCCAATTCGTGAAATACATCACCAAGGCTCTTCCGGAGTTGACCATAAAGCCTTTTTCTCCGGTATTTCGGGATCCACACCACATGGTACTTGCAATCCCATTTCGTGTGGCTTAAACATTGTATGTCGTTCATCAAGCCTCCTTTTTCGTGACTTTGAGCGGTCCACGATTCTGGAGGCTTCTTTATTTTACTGGAACCGTCAAACTTCAGGAGTCCCCCGGCAAAGCCGGGGGTTTACCCAAAAGAAAATTAAGCTGTCTTGACGCCGAAAGCACGGACCCGCATACTCGGGTATCCTTATTTTCTGATACGATAAATGCCCTGGAGGACGATTATGGAACACAGCACTCTGCATATTCTGTGGCTTAACGACAATCCGAGCACAGCCGAGCACATGGTGTTCATGTACGCCACCAATGCCCTGTTGCAAGGCTGGTGGGAAAATGTGCATCTCATAGTTTGGGGCGCAACCACAAAACTGCTGTGCGAAAGCGCGGATATGCAGCGACTGGTGCAGCGTTTTCTGGATGAGGGCGGGCAGGTTTCGGCATGCAAACGTTGCGCTGAAAATCTTAACGTTCTGGACAAGCTCAAAACTATCAAGGGAATCAAAGTCTACTACATCGGTGAACGTTTCAGCGAAATTATCAAGGGAACGGAAAAGCTGATCACGCTTTGATGGGTTCAATGATTACCAACCAGAGCAAAACGTTCATGCGCCGCGCAGGGTGAGTGCTTTTGATCGCGCTCTGTCTCTACCCTTTGCTCGCTTTTGCTTCCCCCCAGGCCTCCACCGATCGGCATGGCATCAACTTTTCCACCGGAAATTTCTATCCCTCCCACCATGATCTGACTATAGCGGGAGGTGCCAGGAGATGTTGACGGCGGATACGATGCGGAAAGTACGGATGTTGTCGGCGCGAGGCGCGAGTCTTCGCGAGGTTGCCAGGCGATATAATTTGAGCCGGAACACGGTTCGCAAGATAGTGCGCAGGAATGCGGCGGAGTTGCAACAACTCTTAACCAGAGCACTTTACAACAGCTAACATTTGTATATAAAATAAGTAAAAATACTTATTAAAAGATATTATGTTAGATGTTAACTTAAAAACTCCCAAAGATGTCCGCTTGGATATTGCAGCCAAGACCAGACAACGACGGCTTGCGCTGAACATTTCCCAACAAGAACTGGCTGATCGGAGCGGGATCAGCCTGGGTTCGGTCAAACGTTTTGAGACAAGTGGTCTCATCTCCTTGGCGTCGCTTTTGGAAATCGCCCTGGTTTTGGGGAGTCTGCATGACTTCGAGGCGATTTTTTCCAAGACCAATAATCCTGAAAGCCTGTTCACGCCGGAACCAAAAATGCGCCTGCGCAGCGGCAGGAAAAAGAAATGAACAGCTCAAAAAAAATCGTACCAGGACGCATTGCTGGATGTTTGTTGTAATCTTCGAGGTACGCGGCATTTCATCGGCAGGATGGCACAGCGATCCAGAAGTATCCTTTTTGGATACCACCAGGATTTTCTTTCTACTGGGATAGAACTGTCCCCATTCAAACTCCCTCTCCAATCAGGAATTTTTGAAGATAATGACCGCAGCTTCGGCGGTCTGTTCGGTCTGTTCAACGACAGCTTGCCTGATGGATGGGGGCTACTGCTCCTGGGCAGGGTTCTGCGGGGCAAAGGTGTGCGCCTTGAGGACATTTCACCTTTTCTTCGATTGTCCATGGCCAGTTCGCGTTGCATGGGTGCACTAGAATACGTTGCGGACGTTCAGGAAAGCGACGACAGCAATAAAGCTGTCGATTTATATCTCGACGGTATGGCTGAAGTGTCACGAAAAATTTTGGCGGAGGAAGATGCTCCCCTGGAGTCCGTCAATGAACTGCTCAGGCTGGGCGGATCATCGGGTGGCGCCAGGCCAAAAATTTTGGCGGATGTTTCCGCCGATGGTTCCAGGATTATGCCGGAAGGGACAGGGGGCGAAGGATTCTCTCCCTGGCTGATCAAGTTCCACTCCCGTGAGGAAGGCGGCGATCAAGGTCTGGTGGAATATGTGTATTCCCTCCTAGCCAGGGATGTCGGCGTCATGATGCCCCCAACTCGGCTTTTTCCCTCTAAGACAACAGCCGGTTATTTTGGAGTCAAGCGCTTCGACCGTGAGTGCGGGCAAAAACTCCACGTTCATACAGCCTGTGGCTTGCTGCACGCGGATCACCGCCACGCTTCGCTTGATTATGAGAACCTGATCAAACTGACCAAGGTGTTGACCGGGGATGTGCGCGAGGTCGAACAGATGGCCCGGTTGATGGTGTTCAATGTCAAGGCGGGCAACCGAGACGACCATTCTAAAAATTTTTCATTTCTTCTGGACTCACAAAACCGGTGGAAAATGGCTCCGGCCTACGACCTTACCCCCTCCATGGGGTTTGCCGGCGAACATGCGGCCATGGTGAACGGCAAGGGGAACGATATAAAAAATGTCGATCTTATCGCGACCGCATCCATTGCCGATATTCCAGCTTCTTTTATCCAGGAGGCTATCCAGCGAACTGAAGAGGCACTTTCACGATTTGAGGTCTTGAAGCGGGAAGTGCGCCGCCGTGGGAGATAGGGACTTAGCAGGCTGTTGAAAAACTCCAAAAGCGAGCTTTGATAGCACAATATGTAGAGCTTGTGGCCGGTTATCTGCTATATATCGTGGGTTAGCGAGCGATAAAAACCTTTTTTCAACACCCTGATAGGCCGCTTGTGTGCGTGGGCGGGGTGCCTAACACCGGGGAATAGCCGGGTAACCGCGCTTGCGGCTGTGGTCTTTCATTGGCAGGGGCCGATTTCGCGAAAAGTTGCCATAGAAATTAACCGCAGTATGTTGCAGCAGAACGGGATACTTTAATATTCTTCTTAAGTTTGGACCAAAGAAAAGCTTTCACGTCAATAGATTCTGATTGATTGAGAGGGCCGAGAACAATGTCTGTTATATCACAAGATTCTATGGGTAGTTTGAAATAGGAAGATAATCCTTTTTCAGTGTGCCTAAACTTTAGCGATCCTGAAAGTTCTTCATTAATAATTTCCCAGACGTATTTTGATTGTGGATTTCTCCGTGGTGTAGCAACAATTCGCCATTCACATTCCTCTTTAAAAGCTGGGTTTTTGAATAACAAAGAAGATTCAGAAAGTTCTTTTGCAACATCAATGTAATTTTTATCATCCAACTTATTCAAGACTGGATCCAGCCAACTTTTTAGCTCATCTCTATCTGGGTAGTGAGCTTTTGTACATCCTTTTTTGTAACCTGGACTAACGGGAAGCTCTTCCCTAAAAAATGATTGCATTCGTTGTTCAAGGTTACTTATTTTAAAACCCATGGACACACCTCTGCCTCTTTCAGCATATTCACACCATTGGCTGAGCGAGTCCTTTTTTTCTGAGAAACAACTCATATATGGAAGGCTATTCTCAACACATTTCGATATATTCTTAATTAGATTATCAAATATGTCTATAGTACCACATTTACAAATAATTTTTCACTACATAATTTATTTATTATGTGGACAAACCAACCTCCTTCGGCATAATCGTTCATTTTATCAATAGAAGTCAACCAAAGGCTCTTTCCTTCCACAATTTTCATGAAAGTGCTCAATGAGCAATAATGATAAACGATAGAGGTATCTGGATAGGAAAAATGATATTTTTCAGGAAGTGTGACCATATATTTGCTCCTTATTGTCTGGGGCTAGTGTCCCGTTTGGTTAGTTGCGTCTCTTAGTTTCCAAGGCCTGCCTCCCTCTCACAGCCCGTATTTCCTGCCATAGCCCCGGGGCGTGACCATCCTGTCCCGCCAGACAAAGGTCTGCGAGTTGCCGACGATCACCGTGGTCTGCATGCCGATCTCCTCGCCGAGCATCCGGTCGAGCGTGGTCAGCCGCACGGTTTCGTGCTCGCGGGCGGCACCGGAGACAATGCCCACCGGGGTGGTGGGAGACCGGTGGGCAAGCATGATCTCGCGGGCCCTGACGATCTGATCGGTGCGCTTCTTGGATTTGGGGTTATAGAGCACCACCACGAAATCAGCCGCGGCCACGGCTTCGAGGCGGCGTTCGATCAGCTCCCAAGGGGTCATCAAATCGGAGAGGCTGATGGCGGCGAAATCGTGCATCAGGGGCGCGCCCAGGATGGCGGCGCAGGCATTGAGGGCGGCGATGCCGGGAATGACGTCGATGGGCAGATCCGCATCCGCTGCTTGGGCCAGTTCGAACACCAGGCCGGCCATGGCGTAGATGCCGGGATCGCCGCCGCAGACCAGGGCGACCTTTTTGCCCTGCCCTGCCAATGCCAAGGCGGTGCGGCAACGGTCGATTTCCTGCATCATGGAGGAGGCAAGCACCTCGCTGGCCGGATTGAGGCAATCACGAACCAGGTCGAGATAGGTCCGGTAGCCGACGACCACCTCCGCCGCTTCCAGGGCGGCACGAGCGCGGGGCGCCATGAGGTCGGCGGCGCCGGGACCGAGCCCGACCACTGCCAGTGATCCTTTGATGCGGTTCTGTGCTGTTGTCATTGTCTGTGCGTTTTTGGGATTGTGGTTGCGAGCGGATCGGCGATTTCCGCCACCGCGGTGGTGACATCGGCCCATTTCATCTTGGCGGCCAGCAAGGTGGCGCCTGGGCCGGCGGCGAGCAGAGCCGCCGGTTCAGCCACCGCCTTGGCGCCGGTGGCGCGCTGGACTATTGCCGAGGCGGCAACGGACTCGACCTGGTTCAATGCGTCCTTGCCGAAAAAATCAATGCCCAGCCTGCGGGCGCGGGCATAGGCCAGCAAGCCGGCCTCGTCCCGTTTGAGGTCGATCGAGGCCAGGCGGGCGATGGCCTGGGCCGCGAGGCCGTGTTGGGCGCAGGTGGAGGTGACCGCCGCGGCAATGGCCTCGGCGGATGTGCCCCGGTTGCAGCCGATGCCGACCACCAGCGCCTGGGGATGCAGCACTGCGGCCTGGGCGGAGGGTGCGGTGCGGCTGTCGACGATCAAATCCGCTGTCGTCCGGTCATCGTGCGGGTGCAGATCCGGCGGCAGATCCGGCAGGGGATAACGGCTCCAGAGCGTGAGCGCGCCATGGTCGGCCAAACGGCCCATGGCCCGGGTGAAGGCGGCCTTGTTGCCGGGTTCGAGCCGAAGATCGCGGCACCACAGATCAAGCGGAGTCAGCCCCAAGACATCGGAGGCGGTGGTGAGCACAGCCTGCCCGCGGGTCACGGCCGCCACCCGTTGGGCCAGCGCGTTGGCGCCGCCAAGATGGCCGGACAGGAGCGAAATGGCAAACTTACCCTTCTCGTCGCAGACCACCACGGCCGGATCCTGGGCCTTGTCGCGCAGCAGCGGGGCCACGGTGCGCACCACGATGCCGGTGGCCATGATGCAGACGATTTCCCGATAGCTGGCCCAGACCTCGGCCATCATTTGCGCGAGCCGCCCCTTGCCGGCGAAAAAATCGCCGTCCAAGGCCTCGGCCACGCGGCGGCCCAAGGTGCTGCCGCCGCTGCTCAGGGCCAGCACGGCCAGGCGGCGGCCACGGCTATCCTCAGCGGTATTCGTGCGTGAATCCGGCATCATAGAGTTTTGAAACGATCCTGCTGTCTTCGGCCAGAGCTGGACCAACCACGATCATCGCCGTCTTCTTGATCCGCGAGGCCTGGATCTTCCCGGCAATATCCGCCAGGCTGCCCCGAACGATCTGCTGATCCGGCCAACTGGCCCGCTCGACCACGGCGACCGGTGTGGCGGCCGGATAACCGCCAGCCAACAGCTCATCGACCACGGAGGCGATCATCGACACGCTCAAAAAAACGCACATGGTGGCCTGGGCAGCGGCCAGGTGGCGCAGCGACTCGCACTCCGGCACCGGAGTGCGGCCCGCCTGACGGGTGAAGATCACCGTCTGCGTGACTCCAGGCACGGTCAATTCCTTTTTCAGGACAGCGGCGGCGGCAAAGGCCGAACTCACGCCCGGCACCACTTCATAGGGAATGCCAACATCATCGAGCCACTGCATCTGTTCACGGACCGCGCCGTAGATGGCCGGATCGCCGGTATGCAGCCGCACCACCCGCAAGCCTCGCCGATAACCATCGGCCAACAGTCGCATGATCGCCTCCAGGTCGAGCGGGGCGCTGTCGTGGCAGACGGCCTTTATTCCGTCGAGCAGGACGCCATTGACCAGGCTGCCGGCATAGACCACCACATCCGCCTCATCGAGCAGGCGACGGCCCTTGATCGTGATCAATTCCGGGTCGCCGGGACCGGCGCCGAGGAAGATCACGGGATGCAAGGCCGCTTCAATCGGCGCGTTGATCGGTTTCATTGGATACCTGTACCTTTTTCTTGCGGATCACCATGGTGGAGAAGTAGTGCAGCTCCCGCCCCCTGGCCTCGCGGACATCGGTGTAGACCTGCTCGTTCTCCATGCCCGAGCGCTCGATCAGCACCGCGCAACTGGTGAGCCCGAGCTCGTCGAGCAGATCAATGAGCGCGTCGATCCGCCGATGCGCCTTCATCAGGACCACCGTATCGAGGCTTTTGAGAATGGAGCGCAGCCGCCCATCCTCAAAGGCGGCGGGCACCACGGCCAGGACATCGTCGCCCAGGGCGAGCGGGCTGGCCTGCGAGGCGGCGCAGGCCGCCATGGCGGTGACGCCGGGAATCACGGTCGCCGGGGTTTGTGGCCGTTGCTCCTGAATCATGCTCAGCAGGTAGAAGGCGGTGGAATAGAGGGTGGCATCCCCCAGCGTGGGAAAGGCCACATTCTCGCCTCGTTCCAGGTGGGGGATGATCTCGTCGGCCGACCGGCGCCATGCGGCCAGCAACTGGTCGTCAGGCTCCTGCCCGAGGTACACCTTTTTCATCGGGAAACAGAGCGAAAGCACGGTGCGCCCGTTGGCTGGCACCATCTGCTCGGCGATCTGCAGGGCACTGCTCGACCCGCCTTTCCTGGCCGTGGGCACTGCCCACACCTTGGTCTCGCTCAAGATGCGCACCGCCTTATAGGTCATCAGTTCCGGATCGCCGGGGCCGACGCTGACCAAGTAAAGATGGCCGGTCCGCGAGGGGTGATTGTCGCTCATCGTTTGTCGCCTGTGATAAGGGTTATGGGGTTGAACTTCCGGGGATCGCCGCCGGGAATCCGCCAGCGGCTGACAGCGATGGTGCTGGCCGCTACCCGCAGCCCCAGGCGTGCAAAACAGGTCAGGGCAATGGTTTCGCTCTGGACGCGGACAGCATTGAGCACAATCCGGCCGCCGTCGGCTAGGCGGTCCACCGCCTCCTCGATGATCGCCTCCAGCCGCTGGCCGCTGCCGCCGATGAAGACGCGGGCGGGCGCGGGCAGCCCGGCCAGGGCCTCGGGCGCCTCGCCGCAGACCAGGCGGATCGAATAGGTGCCAAACCGGCGGATATTGGCCCGGATGTTGGCCTGTTCCTCCGCTTTTTTCTCGACAGTGCGAATCGTCAGTTCCGGACACAGCCTGGCGGCTTCCAGAGAGACCGCACCCGACCCGCCGCCGATATCCCAGAACACGCCCGTGGCGGGCAGCCGCAACCGGTGCAGGGTGGCGGCGCGGACCTCGTCCTTGGTGATCAGGCCACGGGAATGGACGATTTCGTCCTCACACAGTCCGAGCGGCAAGGGTGTTGGAGAAAACGGCTGCTCGACCAGCATCATGTTCAGCGGGCCAAAGGAGCAAGCCGCGATCTCAGCCAGGGTGCCGCTGGTCAGCCGTTCGTCTGCCAACCCCAGATTCTCGGCCACCCGGATGCGGATGCCGTTGATCCGCTCCGTGTCCTCGCAGGCGGTCAGCGCGCCCAGGAGTTCGGCAGCCACCCGGTCCGGGCTGCTGCGGCCATCGGTGCACAGCATGGCCTGCCGGTGGCGAAGGATGCGACCGGGGAAATTGTCGATCTCCCGGCCATGGAAGCTGAGCAGGGCCAGGTCGTCCCATGGGATACAGAAACGGGCGCAGGCCAATTGCAGGGCCGACAGCGCCGGCCTGATGGTCAACTGTTCCGGCCCGAACCGGTCGATCAGGCGGCGGCCGATGCCGTAGAAAAGCGGATCGCCGCTGGCCAGAACCACCACATCGCCGCCACTGCTCAGCACTGCCTCCACCCGGTTGAGCATGGCCGCAACCGGCGCGATGTCGATCATCTCCTGAGGCAGGCCAGCCGCCAGGGACCGGTGGCGGCCGGAGGCGACAATGGCGGCGCAACTGCGCAGCAGCGGCCAGTGCTCGGGGTCGAGCGCTACACCGCTGACGCCGATCAGTTCAATCCGCGACATGAACCACCCCTTCTTCCGCGGTCACCAGATAGACCCGCACCGGCAGGCCAGACCAGTGCCGGGCCTGTTCTCCGGCCCGGCGGCAGACCGCGTCAATCAGGTCGTTGCGGCGCATGGACTGCAAGCGGTCATAGATCTCGCGCGCCGTGTTGGCAGCGCGAAACTCGGCGGCGCTGTCCCGGTCCAGGCCGAGCCGGACCAGCAGGTCGGCGGCCTGCCGGACTTCCAGGGCGCCATTGCGCACATGGGTCTGGGGCACGGCCAGGGCCGCCTTGACCAGCTTGCCCCACATCGCTGCCAGGTGAATGCGGGAAAAGCCGTGCCGCCGTGCCGCCTCCAGGGCGTACCGGAGATAATCGCCCATCATCACCTGCGCCTCCTCCGGCAGGCGCAGCAACCCCTGGACCATGACCTCTGAGGTCCGGCCGGTGGACAGAATCGTCTCGGTGAGGCCGATGGCGCGGGCCACCTGCATCGAGGCCTCGATGGTATCGGTCCACGCCTGGGCCGAGACCGGCCGCACAATGCCGGTGGTGCCGAGAATCGACAGGCCGCCGATCACCCCCAGGCGCCGGTTGAGCGTCTTCTCCGCTAGGATCTCGCCGTCGCGCACGAAAATCCGGACTTCCACCCCCTCGCCTTCGCGGCCCGAACCGGTCAGCGCCTCGGCCACCGCCGCCCGGATCATCTGCCGGGGGACAGGATTGATGGCCGCCTGCCCTATCGAGACGGGCAGGCCGGGCTTGGTGACCAGGCCGACGCCGGGACCGTTGGTCAGGACGATCCGCTCCGTTGGTCTTCTGGCAAGCCAGTTCACCTCGGCCCCGATCTCGGCTCCGTTGGTGACGTCGGGATCGTCGCCCGCATCCTTGACCACGGTGGCCATGGCTGGCTGCCCACCGGTGCGGCACAATGAAAAGCAATGCCGTGAACCATCGGGAAAGGAAATCTCCACCGTTTCCGGATGTTCCCGGCCCAGCAGACAAAAGACGGCCGCCTTGGCTGCCGCCGCGGCACAGGCCCCGGTGGTGTAGCCGCTGCGCAGCGTTCTTTTTCTGCTCGATGCACCCATGTCAACGCCTTACGCCAGCCGGAGCAAGGCATTGATCGCGGCCACGGCCACTGGCGTGCCGCCCTTGCGCCCCAGGGTGGTGATAAAGGGATACGGCTTTGTTGCCAGCAATTCCTTGGACTCGGCCGCATTGACAAATCCCACGGGTACGCCGATGATCAGATGCGGGGCGAAGCGTCCCTGGCCGATCAGTTCCATCGCCCTGAGCAACGCGGTCGGGGCATTGCCCACGGCAACGATGCCGATCGCATCGCCGATGCTGCGGACCATGGCGGCATCGGAACGGGTGGTGCCGTTGGCCTTGGCCAAGGCCGCGGTTTCAGGCTCCCCTACCCGGCAGATCACCCGGCCGCCGAATTGGGCCAGCAAGGCGCGGGAGATACCGCTGGCCGCCATGCCGACGTCCACCAGGATGTTTCCGCCCGCCCGAATGGCCGCCAGCCCGCTGGCGATCGCCTCGGGATGGAAACGGAAGTTCCCGGCAAAACTGAAATCACCGGTGGCATGAATGGCGCGCCGGACCACGGCAAACTCTTCGGGAGAAAAACGGGTGGGACCGAGTTCGCGCTCAATGATCCGAAAGCTTTCGGCCTCGATCTCCTGGGGGGCGATGGATTGCAGGGTGACCATACTTTTTACGCTCGTTGCTTGCGCTGCCGGGTTCGCGCACAACGCACGACCGCCGGACCGCTTGATATTATCCTTGTTTTGCTCGTCAGCGGTCAAGTCCATGGATCAGTCCATCCCTGCGGCCAGGCGGCGCACGCCATCGCGGAACTTGCTGAAACTGTACGACGCATTGACTTCAACATCCATATATGGCCCGATCCTCACCGCCCACTCATGCTTGATTTGTCCCGGCAGGGGCCAACCCGCCTTCTGGATTGCGGCCTGGCCGCCCGGGTAAATGGCATCGGCCAACAGTTCCCAGGTGCCGCAGATACTGTCCTGTTGGTAGCGGTCCAACACATTTTTTTTCGCTTTTGGGTATGCGGCGAGCAGTGCTTGCCGGTCTCCGAGAAACCATGCTTCCATCTCCTCGATAGCCAAACGGAACAGCGTTGCGGGGGCTGGAGTGCATCGTCTCAGAAGAGCCTGCAACTCCGCCAGAAACTTCGTGCAGTCACGTCTATCGTTGTCCAACACCACGACTACGGCATCAATGCCAGGCGTCTTCCCATATCCACCGAGCAGACGAGGCAATTGATCGAGCAGGGCTCGCTTGGCTGGATCCGCTTGAGGTGTCAGCCCTCTGGATATCCGGCCAATACCCTTGTAAGGATGAATGCGCCAAGTGTGTGGCTCTCGTTCCGGGCCGATGACCCGAGGCATCAACGTTTCGATCAACTTGGCTCCAGAGCTGTCTTCCACCAGTATCTCGATGTGCATGTCTACCTCGCATCCAGGTAGTCGCTGTACCAGAGACCGCCTAAAGGAAGCCCTTCGTCAACGAGATTGCGCACCAGTTCGATGTCGGATGCGCGACGGATGGTCGAGAAACCATCGCTGCCCTTTTCCAGAATCCAGACTTCTTTGGGCGAGAGCGCATCCACAAAGTAAGGCTGATGCGTGGTCACAAAAATCTGTGACCCGTTTTTCTTCCCTGTTGTATGGTTGGCATGGTTGCGCAACTCGCTGGCCAGAGAATCGAGCAGGCGGTGATACAGTCCATTTTCCGGCTCTTCGATGCAGATGAATGGCGGTGGGTCCGGGTCTTCCATCAATAACAGATAGGTGAAGATCTTCAGCGTGCCGTCGGACATCTGCGACACATAAAACGGATCGCTGAAGGCGCCATCGTTGAACTGAAGCAGCAATCGCTTGTCCTGCGTCACGTCTGTTTTAATGCTTTTTAAGCCGGGAATCTTGGCCGCAATACGGGTTAGGATGGCTTGAAAACGCTCCTTATGCTCACGCTCCATGTACTGCACCACGTTGCCGATGTTGTCGCCATGGATGTTCAGATGCCGCTGCGCTCCAGCGGGCGGGGTCGTACGCGCCGCATCCGGATGGAAGTAGGACAAGTACCAGCCCTTGAGAAAATCCCGGAAACGCTTGATTCGCGGATGCTCCTTGAGCGTTCCCAGCGTGGCGATGCCGAGTTGGCGCAGGTCGGTCAGCTCCACGTCCTCTTGCGCCCGGTCTTCCTCCGCGTTCTTGGCTTCGACCGCCTCCTCGCCAGCCCACACCTTGCCAACCCCATGGTGCAGACGCAGAAACGGATAGGGCCGCCCATACGACTGGCCCTTGCGCCGTTGCTTCAGAACCTCTGACTCGACGAAGGGCCGTCCAGAGCGATCCACGTTAATTGCCAGTTCATAGGTGATGGGCCGTTCGCCACGCGCTTCCCGGTAGTAGATGTCAAACTGAATCGGTCCGTCGACACCCAGCGAGCGCATACGCTCAAAGCCCCCGCGCTGCTTGGCGTCGCAGGCCGTCTCCACATCGGTGTTCAGGCAGTCGGCAACGAAACCGAAGGCATCGAACAGCGTGCTCTTACCCACGCCATTTTTGCCAATAACCACCGTGAACGGGGTCAGGGGATCGCTCTTCTGATCAGCTGAGAGCTTGCCGAGGGTGATGTCGTGCAAGGCCCGATAGTTACGAACGCGGAAACCTTCAATCAATGCCATATCGAGTACCTCCCGCTAGGAACAGTCAGAGTCATGGACATCACCCCACCCTATACACCTTCATTACCTCATCCCCCAGATGATTGATCACTTTTACCGCGATCCGGCCTGACCGCGGCCGGTCAAAGGGACGGGAAACAGCGCTGTGCAGACTTTCCCAGGCTTCGCGGTCGATTTCCGCCTTGAGACTGGTTTGCAGCGCCTTGTACGGATCGTTGGCCCCCAGAAAGTAGGCGTGACGGACAAAGAAGCTTTCCTCGTTATAGTCGGTGTCAATGAACCAGCAGGCGATTTTGTCCGGCTCGTCGCTGCGCACTTCGCCCTTGGCCGGGTCAAAAACATCCACACCCTTGATACTCACCTGAATCTGACTCTTGCCCACTTCCTCAATAGCGATGTCCGGTTCTCCGAAGATGATGAAAAGATTGCCCTTGCCGGTATTCTTGAGGTCGGCGGACATGTGCAGGTCGGCGTTCATGCGAGCTTTGAGGATGGGAATGCGGCCAAGGTTCGGCAAATCAGCGGAAGCCGCATCATAATTGAAGGCGCAGGCAATCAGCACGTCAAAATCCGCGTCCGCCGCTTCCCTGGCGGCGGCGACCAAATCCTGCCGGGCGACGCTGCCGAACTCCGGGCCGATGAAGACTGCGGCCCGGCGCTCTTTGTCGCCTTCCTCATATATGCCCTCGCCGTTGATGTACTTCCCAGGCCAAGGCTTGAGACTGGCGAAAACAATTTTATCTTCCTTGCTGGCCTGCTGTACTCCGGCAGACTTCAATTCCTCCAGGATCATGGCGGTGAAGTCTTTGCCTCCTTCTTGAATGGCCCGTTCCAAGGGGTCAACAATCTCGTCGTTTTCATCGAGCATCAGCATGCGGTGCGGCGACAGGCTCTCGACCGTGAATGGCCCGGCCACCCGCACCTTTTTGTTGTCTACAAAGGGCTTATCGTAGAGGTATTCGGTATCGGCCTTGGCGGCGATGGAGGCGTCGATTTCCTTTTGCCGGGCGATGCGGGCCTGCCACCAGGAGGCATGGAGTTTTTTGATTTGATCCACCGTAGCTCTTCTGTCCACGGACATTATGGTTACGCGTTGCTGAAACGTGCTGATGAGCCATGATGGAATATGCGCTTCGATTTCACGAGGAATTTCCCATTCCCGCCAGTCCTGTTCAACGAGATCACACAGCTTTTGGCGCAACGGTTCCAGTTTTCCCTGCCACTTCTCCCAGATGACGTCGATTTCCGTGTTGTTGGCGATGGATTTCAGCGTGATATGCGGCACGCGCTCGTAGACAAAACCGTGGCTGATTTTGCCGTAGGTGGCGTTGGCGGAAGGCGCAGTTCTGGCTATTTCCGCCTCTTTCTTTTGCCCTTCCGGAGAATCAGTCAGGAGATAATAGGGATAGCGGGCGCCCATGAGGCGGGTACGGGCCAGAGCCAAAGCCACGCGGGAAGTATCTATTGTAATCCAGCGGCGGCCCCATTGTTCGGCGACGTAAGCGGTGGTGCCACTGCCGCAGGTGGGATCGAGAACGAGATCGCCGGGGTCGGTGGTCATAAGGATGCAGCGTTCAATAACCTTTGCGTTCGTCTGTACAACGTAGATTTTGTCCGATGCAAACCCGGCTGTAACCGTATCATCCCACGAGTTGTTAATCGGGTACACAGGAAAATCGTTGATATAGCGTACATAACTCAATGTCTTGCCAGCTAAGGCAATCCGCTGTGCGCTACGCAGTCGCACCATGCCGGTGGCAGTAGTCTTCCAGCCACTCTTTCCCACCGGTATAGTCTTACCATCAAGTTGAACATCGAAGAACTGTGGCCCGCCAGAGCTTTGGCTTGTTAGGTTATCGAATCGATAAAGGCGCGCTCCCTTTGGTACTACTTCGCGCTCATCCTCTGATGCAGGTCTTCGCTCTTTGGCATCGTAGAAGTCAAGCTTATTATAAGCAGCGGATCCGCCAGACAGTTCTCCTTTGGGGCGGTAGGCCTGTCGATATTTGGCGCTCTCCTTTCTTTTGGAGAACCACAGAATAAAATTGTTTACCGATGCCAGCGTGTCGGTACCTCCACTAGGAGAACCTGCGCCACCAGTTGTCTTAAAGTTGATCTGACTGACAAAATTCTCATCCCCAAACACCTCATCCATCACCGCCCGCACCCGATGGACATTCTCATCGCCAATCTGCACGAAAATGCTGCCGCTGTCGGTCAGCAAATCCCGCGCCACAATCAACCGATCCCTGATATAGCTCAGATAGCTGTGGATGCCGTCACGCCAGGTATCGCGAAAAGCCTTCACCTGTTCCGGCTCGCGCGTGATATGGTCGGCCTTGTTGTCCTTCACATCGCGGCTGGTGGTTGACCATTGAAAATTGGAATTGAATTTGATGCCGTAGGGCGGGTCAAAATAAATACACTGCACCTTGCCGCGCAGTCCTTCGCGCTCGGCCAGCCCGGCCATCACTTGCAGGGAATCGCCCAGAATCAGCCGATTGCTCCAGTTCTGCTCATGCTGGTAAAATTCGGTCTTGTCCACACCTTCGGCAATGCCATTGAAATCGGCAAAGAGGCTCAACTGCTGGGCAACGGGAGGTGCGTCCTTTTTCGCCCTGGCCTCGCTTTCCCGTTTCAGATCGTCAATGAGCACCTTGGGATGCACCTTTTCCTGGATATACAAGGGCGCGGCCCGCACCGGCTTCAGGTCTTCCTTGCGGGCCACGGTGGACAACTCCGTGGTCGGTATATTGAGCCGTTTGGCCTCATCGTGGGTGAGGGTTGCCACGGTTTTGCCAGATGCGTTCTTGGCCATGGTGTGCCTGCCTTTGCCTGTTGGCATTTCATGGAATAAGCCAGAGCCTTTTCCATGAAAAGTCATTTAATCCATAAACAGCTTGAGATAGTTATCAAGGCGTTGAAAATCCGCCAGCGTTGTTGACCGGTTTCAAGCCTTTCCCATATCGCGCAATCGCGGCAAACCTCCATTCGGGAGCGCCGAGTCACGCAGCAAGAGGCGGGAAAAACGGCGAGCGCCTGTTTGAGCGCACAGCGCGAGTCCGCGAGCCGCCCGCCGCTGGCCAGCGGTGAAGACACCAACGAAGCTGACGTTCCCGTGGGGCGCCCTTTTCTTTGGCGGCTTTCTTTTGGGTGCGCAAAAAAAAGCCGCATCCTATTTGTTACCGGAGACTTTTCCATCACCTCCGCTGCGGAACATTGGGTTTCGCCCCGCTCAACTCAACCTACGCATGCTGCTGACCATGCTTACAGAACCCCCTTATCAACAGCGATATATTTTATGAGATCGAATGTCCTGAAATAACAAGAAATATGAGGTCATCCCTCTCATATTTCACTCATAGTCTTCTCATAAATGATTTTCTTCACCAGCGGGACAATGAGAGATAATAGTTCAATTTTACAGAAATTATCCCTATCAGCTTTCATAATCCTCTCATAAGGCTTTCATACTTTGTCTTTTCTGCCCTTTTCTTCCAGGACCCAATGAGGTCTTCTATCTGTGCCTTTGTTGCGAATGATATTTCCTCTTCGCATCTCACTGATAAGATTTCCGATTTTTATTTTTTTCTGCCGTTCCGTCATCCAATCCGGCAGCTTGTCCCACAAAAGCCTGTCAATATCTCGTCGGGATGCGGATTTGTGCTCTTTGAGTAGTTTTTCAATCCAATCAAGATAATATTTTTTTTCAAAAGGAGCGTTTTTGGTGTATTCCGCCTTTTGCCCGGTTGTTTGCGCAATGCCCTTGGCTATGTAATAGCTCGGCTTGCGCCCTTCTATAAGACTTTTCGTTTTAAGGCGCTTGGCCTCCTCACCAGTAAGAAGCTTATGTTTTTGCACCTTATCAAGGGCCATAATTTCCTCTAACGTCAGGTCGTTGTTGGCGATGAGCATATTGGCGTAATCCATGTCTAGGACTTTGCCGATTAAAGTGACACTGACTCTATGATTGGAAATGTCATATTCGGGCATGGGAAAGAGGCGTTCCCTTTGCGCTTGGAACATTTTCCATATACCGCCGCCTATGGTGTCAACAAGGTTCAGGTTGCGCATGGCCTCTACCAAAAAGCGGTTTCTATACCTTTCCGGTGGAATATTCTGCAGCAGGAATTGGTGCACATCTCCCGGCAAAAAATCACCTACATTGGTGAATTGCAAACTGTCTTCCCGTTCAATGACGTTAATGCGCCCGTTCAAGGTATAGTCCTGATGGGCAATGCAATTGTTGAGCGCCTCCCGGAGAGAAAAAGGATCGTACATATCCACTTCCTGCGGGAAGAGTGTCCCTGGCTGCATATAGCGGTATTTGATGTTGCGGATTCGCGCGAATATTTTATCCACAGCCAGAAGCCAAGGTGGGCCGAAAATTTCATAATCCCTGCTTGCCCCCTCGTGATCTTTCAATACCCAGCGAATTTTAGGATCTGAACGTAGCAAATGCTCTGCTTCATTCCTGCCAAGCAAAAGCAGGGCGGTTCTGGTCAGCTTCCCGCGGGTGGAGGCGAGTTTGGCGTTGCGTAGAAAAACCGAACCATCCCAAGTATCCACGTCACCGGCAAGACGGGGATTTTTCTTTCTGAAATTCTCGCGAGCCACAGCCATGGCTCTAGGATCAATATCCTCAAGTGTGGCCTCTTCGACGATTTCAGCGCTCCAGTCTTTGGAAGTAATCTGGGCACGAATACGCTCAAGTTTTTGCAAACTGAGGGGAACCAGGGATTCTCCATCTCTTCCATACCAATGACCTTTGAAAGGGACTGGCGTACCTTGCGGCGCGGCGGGAATCTCAAAAAGCAATACTCTTTTGCCGTTCTCTTGCACTTCATGAATTTCGGCAAATGAAACACCGCTGGTTGTGTGCCTGGCTATTTCATGTTTCAGGCTGTGCAAATTTTTAGTCTGGGGCCGGAAATTCGAGCCAATAATTTCTCGTTTATTGCTGACGCCAAATACAAGCCAAGCGACCGCGGCGCCTTTGAGGTTGGCTTCATTGGATAACGCGGAAAAATATTCCCCTATCTCCTGGAAAGAAAAAGTATTCTTCGCCTCTTTGAACTCCAGAACCTCATTTTCCACCGGAGCGGTCAGCAAACGGCGGAGTACATCGGACTTGCCATTCGGTTCCTTCAAGTGTTTCCTCCCGCTGTCCTCTCCATCATCTTGGGAAATTCGCTTGCCGCCTCGCCCGAAAATTCGTTTTCTCGAATTAGCGAACGGCCTTAGTTCGAGAAAACGGCTTTCCTCGAACTAAGCGGTTCCGTTCGTTCGAGATTGATTTCCACTCGCCGTCGCCTCGTCCATCATCTTGGCAAACTCCGCTTTCACCTTGGCCTCAAATTCGCTTTCTATCTTGTAGATCTCCTTAAGCTCCATAAAAGCCCAGCGGCCATAGCTTTTCAGGCGGTTTACCCCTGGAACCCAGAAGACCTCCATGGCCTCTTTCTTGGCCTTGGCGTCTTCCTGACGGTAGCCTTTAATTTCGACAACCAGATGCAACAGGTCATCTTCTCCATGCCCATCATCAACCAGGAGGATAAAATCAGGCAGGTAAGTTTTTTGCTCACCCTGCCAGACATAGGGCACCTCAAAACCGAGGTTGTAGTTTTTCACATAGGCCCTGACCTGGGGATGCTTCTCTACCACCCGGCAGAGTTCCGCTTCCCATTCGCTGTCGGTGATGCACCAGTTGATGTGGCATCGGTCCGCTCGTGTCTGCCAGCGGGACTTCTTCGAGGTCACGAAATTGACGTAGATGGTCGAGCCGCTAGGGGTATAGGGATCGAGGATGGCGGTTATCGGGGGGATCGTCGGGCTTTCCGCTACCCCGGCCCTGTTCACCGCAGCATGGATTTTATCGGCGGCCATGTTGGCGAATTTCAAGTCCAGCAAAATCGCCTCATATGTGCCGCCGGTGCATACGAGGCAGGTATCCAGCCACTCTCGAACAATACCTTTCAGTTGGCTGAAGAGGTGGAAGCGGGGAGCGCCGTCAGCATCGCGCCATTTGCTTTGCAGGCAGTGGTTGGTCAGGTGCATGATCAGCGCGGAACGGCGTATGTCTTTCTGATGTTCCACCTTGAGGTTGACGGTTGCACCGATGATGCCCGCCTGGAGGACTTCCGTCGGACCTACCAGGTCAGGATTGAGTTCCAAAATGGAATCGTCGCTCAACTCGGCCCGGATCCGCTCCTTGGGGAGTTCAACGCGATAGCCGGTAACTCTAGGAAAGCGTATTTCCAAGTGATCCCGGTCGGGCCGGACGGCCTGCACTCTGACCGAATCGACAGGAGGCGCAGGCTTGGAGATGACCGGCTTGGCCGTGAAGTCAAAGGGAATGCCCATGACATCGGCATATTCCACATTGAACAGATTCTGCTCATTCAACTCATAGGAGCGGCGGCGCAGGGCGCGGCCAATGACCTGTTCACAAAGAAGCTGGGTACCGAAGGCCCGAACCCCGAGTACATGGGTGACCGTGTTGGCGTCCCAGCCCTCCGTGAGCATGGAAACTGAAACCACGCAGCGGATGTCGCCCCCGAGCATTCCGGGCTTACCCACGGTGTTCATCACTTCTCGGAGTATGGTGGCGTCGTCGAGTTCCTTACCCCGGCGCAGCTCATCGGCTAAAACGCCGCCGCGCTCCAAGGCTTCGCGGCGGAAACGGTCAATGGCCTCGGCATTGATCTTGCGAAAGTCATCATTCAGTTTATCGCCGGATTCAAGCTGACCGCTGTCAATCAGGAGCGTGCGCGCCCTTGGGTACAAATTGCCGTTTTCATCGTAATTGCTGAACAGGGAAAATTTGCCGTGAAAAAACTTGCCGCTGTCGCCGTGGATATAGCCGGAGATATAGTCATACACCAGCTTAGAGGTGGAGGTATTATTGCAAACAATGATGAAACAGGGCGGAACGTTGATTTTCTCCCTTACCCATAGCGCAAATGTTTCTTCATAGTGCCCGTACAGGGCCTTGAGCGCATTGACTAGCAGAATTCGATTTTTCAATTCCAGGGTTTGCGGGTCGTTGAACTTTCCCCGGCCTCCCTTGGGCATATCTCTGCCGATATGCTTCCACAGTTCGCGGAACTTGGGCATATCGTCGGCGGCATCAGGCAGGTTGTCGGCGATGGGAACGCGGGGGAGTTTGACAATCCCGCATTCAATGGCGTCCATCAGGGAAAAATCGCTCATGGTCCAAGGGAACAGCGTCCCTTCCCGATAGCCAGAGCCGCGCAGGAAAAACGGGGTGGCGGAAAGATCGAATATGCGAGAAATGCCGAGCTTCTTTTGCACGATCTCCAGACCGGAAATCCAAAGGCGGGCGGTCTCGTTGTTTTCTTCAGCTTCTTTCCTGGCGTCCTTTTTGTCTTCACCTTCCTGAATCGCCACCTCTTCCTTGTCTCCGGGCTTTTCCCGGTAACAGTGGTGGGCCTCGTCATTGAACACCATGATATTTTTCATGCCCATCAGACTGCCCATGACCCGCTGGAGCATTTGCCCTTCCGGCTCAACCGTGTTCAGACTTTCGCCATGTCTGCCTTTGAGCAGTGCGCGTCCGGCGCTGGACAGTTCTGTTTTTTCACGCTGTTTGAAGGCATGGAAATTGGTGATGACGATTTTTGCCTTCTGCATATCCAGCAGCATATCATAGGGGATCAGTTCCCTGGACTGGTAATAGCTGTCCACATCTGTGGGCAACAGGACACGCAGACGATCTTTTATGGTGATGCCGGGAGTTACAACCAGGAAGCCGTGGGTGAAGCGCTTGCTGTTGGGGTAGCGCACAGCATTGATGGTCTGCCAGGCAATGAGCATGGCCATGACCGTGGTTTTGCCGGCACCGGTGGCAAGTTTCAGGGCCAGACGGGAAAGGCCGGGGTTGGTTTCCTCGTTGGCTTGTCGCAGGCGTTCAAGGAATTTATCACCATTTTTACCGGCTCTTGGTGCCACTTCCGTCAGCCAGATCGCTGTTTCCACCGCCTCAAGCTGGCAGAAAAAAGGGCGGTAGCCGCTGAATTTATGATGCCGCCAATGGTGGAGAAGGCGGGCTGTTTCAGGGGTGACCTTCCGATTTCTGGGATCATCCTGACGCCATTCGGCAACAGTGCGGCGCAAGGCATTGATAATCGTGGTCAGCTCATATTCCTGACTGTCGGTGGAAATGGCCTTGACCGTGGCATCTTCAAAAAGATTGAACTGTTTTTTCCCCTTGGACTTTTGCGGATTGGGGATCGGCGTGACAAAGCTGGCCGAGCGGCGAAATGTGTTAATCTCCGGGGTTGGTTGGCCTGTCTCGTCCAGTTTCCAATGACGCTCCGGTTCCGCATAAGGCGAATTGAGTATTGGCTGATCGAAAAAGGAATTGCTCATGTTTCAGCTTGCCAAGTTGAGGTGATCTCGCCACTTTCATTCAATAACATAACCAAAGCGTTCTTTTGAAGATGCCGTCCTCTTTCTGTCGGGTATACCTCAAAAATCCGCCGGTTTGCCGCCGGCCTGTCGGCAGGCAGCCGCAAAACGCGCCGCCGCCGCCGGCGTGCGGCCCCAGTGGAGGTGGACATAGCTGGCCAGGGTGGCCCCATGCGCCATGAATCCCTCGGGGCGGTCCGCATCCAGCGCATAGGCCGCCGGTACCGCCTCGCCGTTGGTGTCGGTGGTCGAATAATGGAACTCGTGCCCGTAAAGCACCGTACCGGCAGGCGCCAGCAGGCAATCCCGCACGACCTGCGGCCGGCGGTAACCAAGGCTGCGCAGCCGGGTCTGCATCCGGGTGGCGAACGGGTACACGCCCGCCATGGGAAACGTCTCGCCGTTCAGGTCGGTGATTGATCGGCACAGATACATGAAACCGCCGCACTCGCCATAAACCGGCCGGCCGCTCTCGGCAAACCCCCGCACCTGCTCCCGCATGGCGTGGTTGTCGCTCAACCGGCGGGCATGCAGTTCCGGATAGCCGCCCCCCAGATAGAGTCCATCCAGGCCTGGCGGCAGGCAGTCGTCCGCCAGCGGGCTGAACGGAATCAATTCCACCCCGGCGGCGCACAGCAGGTCGAGGTTGTCTTCATAATAGAAGCAGAAGGCGCCATCCCGGGCCAGGCCGATCCGGACTGGCGCGCCGTGGACCATTGGGGCCGTCTCACCCGGCGCGGGTTCTTCGTGACGTCGCGTCCCCGCGATCCGCAGCAGCAGATCCAGATCAACATGGGTGTTAATCAGTTCGATCAGCCGTTCCAGCCCCTTGCCGGTCAACGGGTGTTCCTCGCCCATATGCAGACCGAGATGGCGCGAGGGAATAGTCACCGCTTCGCTGCGGGGCAGGCAGCCGAGCACCGGTACCGCGCAATGGCCGCCGATCGCCTCCATCACCGTCTCCCGATGTTTGTCCGAGCCGACGCCATTGCAGATCACGCCGGCCAGCCGGACACCGGCATCGAACGTGGCAAACCCGTGCACCACGGCAGCCACGCTCTCAGCCGCCGAACAGACATCGACCACCAGGAGCACCGGCAGGTCGAGCGTCTTGGCAAGCGTCGCGGCCGATCCCCCGCCGCCGTCGAACAAGCCCATCACCCCCTCGGCCACGGCGATGTCCGCATCCTGGCTGTGACGGGCAAAGGTCCGGCGGACCCAGTCGGCCCCGCACATGCGGACATCGAGGTTGCGCGATACCCGATTGGCCACCATCCGGTGCAGACTGGGGTCAATGAAGTCCGGACCGCACTTGAAAGGCTGAACCGTAAGCCCGCGCCCGGCCAGGGCAGCCATCACCCCGAGGGTGATCGTGGTCTTGCCGCAGCCCGAATGCGTGCCGGCAACGAGCAGGGCCGGACGGGTCATAGCTGTGAAAGCCCTTCTTGGCCGTAGTCGGGATAGAGCAGCGAACGGACGAAGCCGATGCCGTCGAGCAGCGCCATGGTCGGCCGCGACACCATTTCCTCGTCAACCAGAAAGATCTGATTGTCACGAACCGCCCTGATCACCCCGAACCCCGGCTCCTTGACGATGTCGTCCACGCTCACCGGATTCATCCGGCCGTATTGAGCGAGATAGAGGTCGATCTGGTCGGCCTTGGCTAAAATCCGCTCCTTGCTGTAGGCGGCGATGTTGGTTTCGCGCATCCGTTCGGCATCGATGGCGATATTGATGCCGCCGGCCGATTCCAAGACAAACATGGCGATGGAGTTGGGGGCAAAGGTCTTCATCTGCCGGTGGATGGCCTCGAAATAGACCCGCTTGCGCTTTTCCCGGGAAATCTTCCGCAACGGCTCGGTGAGCGCGGCCATCTTCTTGTTGAAGGTCTCGACCATGGTCTGGGCCTGCTGCTCGCGGCCGGTCAGCTTGCCCAGGGTCAGCCAATAGGCGAATATTTCCGAGGCGTCGGTGGGTTGCAGGGAGACCACCCGCACATTGTTCTTCTCCAAGATGCGCACCAAGTTGGGATAGCCGCGGCTGATCATCGGCCGAATCAAAACCAGATCGGGCTTGAGGGCCAGGAGCCGTTCCGGGTCATCCTGAAACTGGACCACGGGCCGGCCGGACAGGCGCGTGTCGCTGGGCCCGCAGGCAATGATCTCTTTGTTCAACCCCAGATCGAGCAGATTGTCGGTGTGGCCTGGGTAGAGCGAAATAATCCGCTTAAACGGCTGGGAAAACACCAGGGTTCGTTGCTCGCTGTCGACGATCGAGGCGGCAGCGGCAAGGGAGGTACACAGCAATACGAGACAGGAAACAAGCAGACAAACGTGGCGACGCATGAACAGAACCGATGAGTTGAAGTCAATGGGAGACCGGCAGCCTGAAGCTCACCTGCCGGCAGTTGGTAAAGGCGCTGGCGGTCACTTCCGCCTCGACGCCATAAACGGCGCTGATCGTCGCTGGCGTCAACACCTCCTCGGTCGGCCCCTGGCAGACCACCCGCCCTTCCTTGAGGAAGATCAGATGATCGCAGAAGGAGGCGGCCAGATTGAGGTCGTGCATGACTGCCACCACTTGCATCATTTGTTGCTCGAAACGGTCACGGATGAGACGGAGCAACTCCAGGCTGTGGTGGATGTCGAGGTTGGAGGTGGCCTCGTCGAGCAGGAGAACCATTGGTCTCTGCGCCAGGGCGCGAGCCACGGCCACCCGCTGTTTTTCGCCGCCGGAAAGCTGGGTGACCGGCCGGTCGGCCAGAGCTGCGATGCCGGTGGCGATCAGAGCCTGATCAATCAGATCCCGGTCGCTCCTGCTGAGGGTGGCGAAGCGATGGAGATGTGGATGGAGCCCCATCTCGACCACCTCGCGAACCGAAAAACCGAAGCGGACCATGAAATCCTGAGGCACCAGGGCCAGCAGCCGGGCCAGATGCTTTTTCGGCCAGGACACCAGCGGCCGCCCCTGGAATTCGATCGTACCGGACCGCAGCGTTTGCAGGCCGGCCAGCAAATCAAGCAGGGTGGTTTTGCCGCTGCCGTTGGGACCGAGGATGCCGGTGCATCGGCCATGACGCAGGTCCAAGGTGATATCGTGCAGCACCGGCGTATCGTTGTAGCTGAAGTGCGCCTTGGTCAGCGACCAGAGGATATCCGGATTGCGTTCAGAAAACGGTGCTGCCATCCCGTTGCCGCTTTTTGAAAAGGAAACAAAAAAAAGGACCGCCCAAAAGCGCGGTCAGCACCCCGATGGGCACTTCCACCGGCAACACGGCCCGGGTCAGGGTATCGGCGACCAGCAGCAGCAACCCTCCGGTAAAAAAGGAAAGCGGGATCAGCGTACGGTTGTCCGGACCGCTCAAATGGCGGAGCATGTGTGGCACGATCAGACCGACGAAGCCAATGATGCCGGATACCGAAACCGCCAGGGCGGTCATCAAAGTGGCGACGGCGAGCAGAACGAGGCGCAGGCGGACGGTGTTGACCCCGAGCGAGGTGGCGGCACGGTCGCCGGTGGCCATGATGTTGAGATCGCGGCTGTAAAACACGATCACCAGGGTTCCCAGCAGAGCCACGGGCGTCAGCAGAAGGATATTCGCCCAGGAGGCGCCAGCCAGGCTGCCCATCAACCAGAAGATGATCAGCCCCACATGCTCATCGGCAAGAAATTTAAGAAATCCGATGGCCGCCGACAAAATGGCGGCCACGATCACCCCGGCGAGGATCAGGCTGGTGGAGGACAGCCTCCGGTCGCCGGCGGCGAGAAACAGCACCACCGCGAGCGTTCCGATTCCGCCGCCGAAGGCGAAGATCGGGATAGTGACGCCAGGAGGCAGGGCAAGGCCGAAGATCTGCAGGACGATCACCAAGGAGGCGCCGAAAGCGGCGCCGGTGGAGATGCCCAAGGTGTAGGAGTCGGCCAGGGGGTTGAGCAGGATCGCCTGAAAGACCGCGCCGCTGACCCCGAGCAGGCCGCCGACCAGCACAGCGGCCAGGATTCGGGGCATGCGCACGTCGGCGACCACGGTGGCGGCCACCGGATCAATGCCCGTGGGCATACCCTGCCCGCGCAATTTGGCGAAAAGGATAGTGAACACATCCGGGATCGACACGTCAAGATAGCCCAGCGTGGCCGACAGGGCCACGCCGAAAACGAGCACCGCGCTCAGCGGCAGCACCCAGACGGATGCAGTCCGTCGGTTCATCAGCACAGCTCCACGCCAGCCTCGGCCGCCGCCTGGGCGGCATGGTCAGCAAGGATACGGGTGACTGCCGGATACTCGCTCAATCCTTTGAGCACCGGCAGAACCTCGATCTTTTTCCGGGTGAACATTGATTTCCAGGAATCTTCCTGGGAGCCGGCAAGGTCGCGGAGGGCATGTCCGCCGGCAACGGTGAGCAGGGGCTTGATCACTGCCCGGCGCACCTTGTGGAGCCGCAGGTCAGCCAGCACCTCGTCGAAGGCGGGAAAGCCTTCGACTGTGCCGCACAGGGTCAGAACCTCGGGATACATTTGCCGCATGCAGGCCGCAAACTCGAGATAGAGCCCGCCAGAGGGAAAGAAGCGGTTACCGTGCCCCATGTACACCAGGGCGGCGCCGTAACGGCGAGCCAAGGCGGCATCGTCGGCCAAGGCCTGCGCCAGGATACGAATGTCGTCGGTGTATGGGCGGTCGGGGGAATAGGCGCCCAGCAGCGGCCGCCCGAGGGCGATAGCCCGGAATGGCTGACAGCGCGGTTGCATGGTGCGAATCGACAACAGACCACGGACATAGGCGGCCAGGTCGTGAAACTCCTCGGCCGGAGCGACAAGGGTGGGCTGGATGACCAGGGAGGTGTACCCCCGATCTTGGAGCGTGGCGATGGCGGCGAGGATGCCCTGGATTTTGAAGATTTCCCGCGGTATCCCGCGATGCTCCGCCAGATAGGCCTCATCGGAAGCGCGACGGTGCCAGATGCGGCGGACCTGGCCGGAGGTGAAGGTCAGTTTGATGCCGATCTGCGGAAAGGCGGCGGCCATGGCATTTCTGATGGCCAGAATCCCGCCCAAGGCGGCTGACACCGTGGTTCCAAACGTGGCTAGCACAATCGCCGTGTTTTCGTTCACCGCGCACTCCCCCGGTCGTGTTGTGACAGGTCGGTGGATATCCCGCCTCGATTGCGGCCCGAAACAAAAAAATCCCGGACCAGTGAACTGATCCAGGATGTCCCTTTTTTACCGCTGGAGTCCGCCACCGCCCCGTTGCCTGCAAGGTCGGCGTCTACAGTTCAGGCAGGTCTTCTGACTTCCGGATCATCCTCCTTCCGCGCCTTCCCATCCCTTCCGGGACAGTGGCGGTGCTGCGGAATTTGTCCCCGGCTACAGCGGCGGGCCCGTTCCGGCATCGCACCGGATTTCCTTTTCATCCGTTGATACGGACACCTGAACCTCAATGCGGTCCATCCTACCTGGCCCATGCAGCGAAGTCAAGCCGCGATTGTACCCCACCCGAAAAAGAAAAGAAAAAATATCGCCAGAACAGAAAGATACAGCATTCAGAAGACTTCTCCATCAGCCATGGTGCGGGGAAAAGAATCCACCAGCGTCGGCAGCAGAGCCTGGACCTCCAGGACCGTCCACTCTGGATGACCGGAAATCGTGGCCACATTGATCTGGTTGAGTCCCCAGGCGATCTCCTCGTAGCTTTTCCCCTTCTGCCGCAGCCGCTGGATCGAGGCCGCCAGCTGTTCCCAGCTGAACGTCTTTTTTACCTTGGCCGGCTCAGGACCGGACGGTTCGGCTGCTGCCGGCACCGCCTCAAGAACCGGCGTCGCAGGTTCGGCAACCGGTAGCACCACGGCCTCGTAGAGACTCGCCATCCGCTCTTCCGAACGCGGTCCCGTTTCCCGATCATTGCCCTGAAACGTTTCCTGCGCAACAGCTACGGGCTTATATTCCAGTTGCAGGCCCACCATGAGCCGCATCAGGTCATCAATCTGCCGGTCACGGCGCGCCAACTGCCCGCGCATGTCCTCCAACTGCTCGCGCAGCAATTCGATCTGCTGCTTGTAGGCCAGAAGGAGATCCTCGAGGAAGGTATCGCCAGCGCCCATGCCCGCCGGCAGACCGCCACCCGATCGTCCTTCATCGACGGCGGCTTCCTCGCCGTCACGGGCATAGGTGGCGAGCAATTGCCGACCCTCGTCCCATCGCTCCAGATCGGCATACCGGAAGCGGACCTCCTGCTTGCCGGTCACCGGATTGAGCACCAATTTGTAGGGCAGACCTCGCTTGCGGTATCGACTGATGGATTTGGTCGAAACCTTGAGGAAATCGGCCGCCTCTTTCTGCGTCACCATGTAGTCGCTGTCACCCATGTCCGCCTCGTTGTTGTCGATTATTGCCAGTCACTCCCTTCGGCCAGCAATTCACGGCCGGTTTCGACAACCGACAGGAGAAAGCGGTCGATCTCGGGTTTGCCGACATTGATATTGGTGATCAACAGCCGCAGAACCAGCTGGCCGTTGGCGTGCCCCGTGCCGACCAGGGCCCGTCCGGTCCGGTGCATCCGTTCCCGCAGCGCCCGGTTGAACGGCTCGGCCGGGATGCCCACCGGCGGCTTAAATCGGAAACATACGTTGAAGGATTCCCTGGGCACCACCATCTCCAGCTCGGGCAGGCGGCCGACCTGGGCCTCGGCATATTGGCACAGCTCCAGATAGCGCTCCACCCGCTCGGCCAATCCGTCCTGGCCATAAAATTTCCAGTCGAGAAACCACTTGAGGCTGTCCACCCGTCGCCCACACTGCAGGGACAGGGTGCCGAGGTCTCGAACTTCGCCGTCCTCGCCCTGGTGGAAAATGTAGGACTCATCGCCGGCGCTGCACACCTCCCGCAGGAACATGGAAGGGCGGTTGAACAGCAGCACGTTGCACATCAGGGCCGTGCCCGGCATCTTGTGGAAATCGAGGGTAAAGGAATCGGCCTGTTCAAGGGCGGGCAAAAACCGCTGCCGGAGGCGATCGCTGAAAATCACCGAACCGCCCCAAGCGCCATCGACATGAAGCCAGAAACGATAGCGCTCGCGCAGCGCCAGCAGCGGCGCCAGAGGATCGTACGCTCCCCACACCGTGGTGCCAGCGGTGGCGGCCACGAAAAACGGCCTGCCGCCTGCGGAGATTACCTGGGCCAGCTGTTCCTCCAAGGCGTCAATGCGCATGCAGCCATGCGCATCCACCGGTATCTTGAGCAGATGGCTGGTGCCCAGGCCGAGGATATTGGCGGCACGGTCCATGGAATAGTGGGCGTCGGCGTTGACAAAGGCGAACAGCTGCTGGCCTCCGCACAATCCCTGGTGCTTGGTCTTCGGAGACAGGCTGTTGCGGGCAGCCATCATGGCGATCATGTTGGCGTTGCTCGATCCTGTCGTCATCTGGCCGCAACCCTCCCCGAAACCGACCAGATCAAGCATGGTCTGCAGCAGGTATTGCTCCATCAGGGTCGACACCGGCGCGGTCTCGAAGGTGCAGGCCGAGGTGTTGGTGACGGCGGCGATTACCTCGCCAACCACCGACGGCAGGTTGGCTCCGCCCCACATGCGGTTGAGGTAGGCGGGATGATTGGTCTTGACGGCATGCGCCAGGTATCGCTCCACCCAGGTAAAAAGCTCATCCCAATTACCTTGGCCGCCTTTATCCTCAAGATGCAGGTGCTGGCGGAGGGCACCGGGATCGAAGTAATCGACGAACGCCCCCTGTTCCCGGTCACGATAATAGCGGGCGATGAGCTGCATCAAGCGCTCGAAGATTGCATCCTGCTCCATAAATCCTGTACCTACTCTCAGATCAATGCAGGAGTCGTCAACCACGGATCAAGGGGCTGCGGCCACCCGGACGTCGCGCGTGGTTGGGGCATGCCTGGTAAAAATGTTTCCAAGCGGGGCACAGGGAAGGGATGATTCCGCCCATCAGCCACGGTCCCGGAAACAGCAAAAAAATGATATTTCTATACTACAGCAGCGATGGATAATCGAACAGAAAGTAGCCCTAGATACAAGAACAGGGAAAAACGTTGATGCTGCCGCAGTGGGCCATAAGACGGGACGGCCGTGGCCGCGCAACGCCACCTTAAACGGCCGTCAGAAAAAAGCGCGGCGCGCCGGCAACAGCCGAACCGCGCCGCGCATGGCTAGCATGGCTAAAGGCGGTTTGTTGGCCTCTACTTCTTGCCCGTCCTGCCCTTCATCATGCCTTTCATCATGTCTTCCATCGTCTTGTCGTGCGTATAGCCCTTGGGCACCTCAAACAGGGAGGCGTCCGGGCGTCCGGTTTTGATATCCCGCATTTCATGAATGACGCCTTCCGACTCGGTGCGTATGGGCATGGGGTCAAACTCTGGGGCTATCCACTGAAAGGCCGTGATGGTCTTGTTCATGACCTTGGTCGTGATGCGATACTTGGTGGCCGTATAGCCATTGACCGTTTCCGTACCCACCTTTTCCTGCTTGATGTCCACCATACCCATAGCAAGGTCGGCGGGGGTGAACTTGTTCTTGTTGAAGGGGAACTCCATGTACGACTTGTTGGCCTCATTGAAGATGTACATCTTGTGCTGATCCAGGCGAACAAGGGCCATGCCTTCCCGCGTGCCCTGGGCATTGAAGCTCTCGCTGTACATCTTATCCGGCATCACGGCGATTTTCTGCATCACATGCCCGTTTTGCACATCCACCAGGTTCGCACTGTATTCCGCGATGGAACCGGCCCAAGCCGGTACCGCACAACACAGGGCCAAGAAACAGACAATGTTTTTGCACAGGGTTTCCATAGGTTGCTCCTTTTACGTTTTTAGCCATTGAGCCCGAATTATTTATGAATAAGATGCGCAACAAGACGCAATAATGGCCGCTGGCACCAGGCATAAAAACTTTGGTGCCCATTTTTTCAACCTTCCTCACTTTCCCCCGAGGAAGTCCGGTCGATATGCACCATGCCTTCGATGAGCAGGCGGTCGATCCGCCCGTACATCTGGATCTCGTCCGGCGCAGGCCCCTGGCCGGTGTAAAACCTGAAGGTGCCTTTGGTCCAGGAAAGGGCCTCGAAGAAAGCATCCTTGATCTGGTGCAACAATGATTTATCCAGCAGGTAGGGCTGGGCATAGCCCTTTTCCAGGAGGAATTTGCCGAACCGCTGCCGCGAACCGGATTGTTCGTACAACTGCAGGCATTCCTGCAACTGCTCCTCGGTGACCGCCTGGGTGTCGAGGAGGATTTGGCCGATCTTGCGCTGGTTGGACTTCAACAGGCCATGGATGAGCACTCCCTTGCGGAAGTAGAAGGTGCCGCGGTTGTCGGTGGATCGGATGTCAAGTTTTCCGGTCAAAGCGGCGACATCAAGGAGTTGAAAGATGTTCTCAATCGGTATGACACTGATGTCGCCCTGGAAGTCAGGGAGGGCAGGGGCACGGAATCGATCGACCAGGGACTTGTCCTGCTCGGATTGAGAGTTGAGAGCCGCGCGGGAAAAAGATGGGATACCGTCTCGATTCATGTTGTCACGCTTTGCAAACAATCAAACCACCTGGATCAACCGTCTCGTAAAACCGATTGCAGGTCAAGCATATTTCTAACCAGAACAGCGGATCGTCCAATGCAACAAAGGACAAAACAACGCCTGCGGTCATTATCCCATACGAGCGTGAAGCTCCCTGGGACAGACCCGCGCATCAGACCTGAACGATGCCCTCCGGGGTATGGGTCAGCGCCTGCGCGCCGTGCCCCCTGATCACGTAGGTATTCTCGATGCCGATGGCCCCTTCCGGAAAAACGAATTTCGGTTCCAGGGCAAAGGTCATGCCCTCGGCCAAAGGCATCTTCACGCCCTTGGCGAAGATCGGATATTCGTCGAGTTCCAGGCCGACCCCATGGCCGACAAAACGGACCCGGTCGTTGCCGATGCCCATGAAATGGTCCTGCAGCCCCATGGACTCAGCCATCTCGACGGACTTGGCATAGACATCCTCGCAGATCGTACCGGGCTTGATCATAGCCACGAGTTCGGCCTGGATCTCCAAGGATGCGGCGTGCGCCCGACGCAACTGCTCGGAGAGCTCGCCAAGAACGAACATCCGGGCTTCGTCGGCCGTATATCCGTTGATCACGCATGTGTAGTCGATGAAGACGATCTCGTTGCGGCCGATGGTTTTCCAGCCCGCTCCGTGCGGGTTGTTGGCCGGAGTCAGGCCACAGCCGCCCACCGGGCCGTCAAAGTAAGTGGCCGCCGCGCCGCTGGTACCGGAGACCAAGGTGCCCAAGAAGAAATCCTGGTTGAAGGCACGCATCTTGGAGCAGCCGCCGTAGCCGCGCCGCCGCATGCCGGCCTCGAACAGACTGGCCAGCTCGATCTCTGTCATATGCTCACGGAGCATGGACGGCACCTCGGCAAAGACCTGATCGAGCATGGCGCAGGACTTCTGCAGCAGGCCGATCTCGTATTCGGACTTGATGGCGCGAAGACGCTTGAGTGGGTCCGAAATGTCGGCAAACGTGGTCTCCTTGAAAATTTTGCCGTAAAGCTGCCAGGTATTGTACGGGATGACATCCAGCTCCAACCCGAGGGTATGGATGGCGAACCCTCGCTCCTTCAGGAGTTCGGGAATCGCTTTCAGGCTTTTGACATCCAGGATATTGTCCAGCGGCGACTCCTGGCAGGCGCGGTTGAAGCTCTTGCGCACCATGAAAAGCGGCGAGCCGGTGCGGGGAATGAACAGATGGCCCGCTTGCGCAGTGCCGCTGAGGTAAAACAGATTGATGTGATGGATGATCAAGGCGCCGTCGAGGCCCATCTGATCCAGTATTTTCTGGAACAGCCGAATGCGTGCATCTATTTCATTTTTGGGCGTATACAGCATGCCTGACATAGATCCCTCCTCGGCGGCAAGAATGAAAACAACATCCTGTTAGTCCGTTACGGCGTGCAGGTCACACTATTCAGGAAATAGCCATCTGTCAATTAGAAGCTGCCCGGGCATTGCGCATGGCGGGGCTGAGAACATGCGGCCTCCCGCCTGCCGGCTCAAGACAGTCGGTGCTTGAAGTCCTCGTAGCCGAATTGACGCACCACCAAGAGATGGTCGTCCTCCGGCCGGTATCGCGCGATGCAGGGGAGTTGGACGCCGTTGAAGGTGGTGGTCTTGACCATGGTGTAGATGGCCATGTCGGTGAACACCAGCCGGTCGCCGGGCGCCAGGGGATGCGCGAAGGAATAAACGCCTGCCACGTCGCCAGCCAGGCAGGAAAGACCGCCGATGCGGCAGGTCCAGGCTTTTTCGCCCGGTTCGCCAGAACCGACGATGTGTGGCCGATAGGGCATTTCCAGCACGTCGGGCATGTGGCCCGGCACCGAAGCGTCGATGATCGCCACCGCCATGTCGGCCTGGACCACGTCCAGCACCGTGGCCACCAGGTAACCGGCGTTCAGGGCCACCGCCTCGCCGGGTTCCAGGTACACCTGGGTATGCCAGCGATCCTGGAAACGGTTGACGATGTCGACCAGCAGATCGAGCCGGTACCCCGGCCGGGTGATATGGTGGCCGCCGCCAAAGTTGACGTAGGCCATCTGCGGGATGATGTCGGCAAAGCCGCGTTCCACCGCGGCCACCGTGCGCTCCAGGCAGTCGGCGTCCTGTTCACAGAGGTTGTGCCAGTGCAGACCGCTGATGCCGTCCATCAGGTCGGGGCGGAAATCGGCCCGCCGGATGCCCAGCCGTGAGCCTGGGGCACAGGGATCGTAGATCGGCGTCGCTCCCTCGGAATGCTCGGGATTGATGCGCAGGCCAAAGGCCAATGTCCGCCCGGCGACCCGGGCCGTTTCCTCGGCCAATCCGCGAAATCGCTGCCACTGGGCAAAGGAGTTGAACACCAGATGGTCGGAAGTCGCGGCCAGTTCCACAATGTCGCCGGCCGAATAGGCGGCGGCGAAGCTGTGCACCTCCCGGCCGAATTCCTCCCGCCCCAGACGCGCCTCGTGCGGCGAACTGCAACAGACTCCGTCGAGCGTTTGCCGCAGGAGCGGAAAGACGCTGAACATGGCGAAGCATTTCAGGGCCAGCAGAATCCGGCAGCCGGTCCGTTCCTTGACCTCGGCCAGGATAGCCAGGTTGTCGGCCAGCAACCCCTCGTCGACCACAAAGGCCGGGGTGGCAACCCGCGCCGGATCGAACCGGCAGGCGTATCTGCCGTTATAGCGGACTTCGCTCACAGCTCGACCACGGTCCAGGGCAGACCGTAGGTGTTGAGATCGGCCATGAACGGATCAGGATCAAACTCCTCCATGTTCCACACCCCGGCCCGTTTCCACAACCCCTGCAGCATCATCTTGGCCCCGATCATCGCCGGCACGCCGGTGGTGTAGCTGATGGCCTGGGAGCCGACTTCACGGTAGGCCTCCTCATGGCTGCAGATATTGTAGATGTACATCTGTCTGGCCTTGCCGTTCTTGACGCCCGTCAACACGCAGCCGATGCAGGTGCGCCCCTTGGTCAGCGGCCCCAGCGAGGCCGGTTCCGGCAGCACCGCCTTCAAGAACTGAATCGGCACGATGTCCGCGCCCTGATAGCGCACCGGGTCGATCCGGGTCATGCCCACGTTTTCCAGCACCCGCAGGTGGGTGAGATACTGTTCGGAAAAGGTCATCCAGAAACGCGCCCGCTTGAGGCCATTGAGGTTGTGCACCAGGGATTCCAGTTCTTCGTGATACATGAGATAGCATTTTTTCGGGCCGATGCCCTCGGGGAAGTCGTAGGTCATCGACCAGGAAAGCGGGTCGGTCTCCACCCACTCGCCGTGTTCCCAATAGCGGCCGCGCTGGGTGATCTCGCGGATGTTGATCTCCGGGTTGAAGTTGGTGGCAAAGGCCTGGCCGTGGTCGCCGGCATTGCAATCGATGATGTCCAGTTGATGGATTTCGTCGAAGTGATGCTTCTGCGCCCAGGCGCAGTAGACATTGGTGACCCCGGGATCGAAGCCGCTGCCCAGCAGGGCCATGATGTTTGCCTTCTCGAACCGCTCCCTGTAGGCCCACTGCCATTTGTACTCGAACTTGGCCACGTCCGGCGGTTCGTAGTTGGCGGTGTCGAGGTAGTCGACCCCGGTCGCCAGGCAGGCGTCCATCAGGGGCAAATCCTGGTACGGCAAGGCGACGTTGAGCACCAGATCAGGTTTGATCCGCCTGATCAGGGCCACGGTCTCGGCCACATTGTCGGCATCCACCGTTTCCACGGCCACCTGCACGCCGGTGCGCTCCTTGACCGATCGAACGATGGCCTCGCATTTGCTCGCGGTCCGGCTGGCCAGGGTGATGCGCGAGAAAACCTCGGTGACCTGGGCGCATTTATGGACGACAACGCTGCCGACGCCGCCGGCGCCGATGATCAGGACGTGGGACATGGGGGCCTCCTTAGGGGAAATATTCAAACTGGAAGTGCAGTGCAACCGGTTACGGACAAGCGAATGCAGGCGCTGTCCGGGCAAAGGGGAGATTTTTCCATATGGTCGGCGGCAGACAGGGCAAAAAAATCTGTTCCATGCCAAGCATAATGTTCAAGGCATTTTTGACCGTCATCTCGACCGCAGGGAGGGATCTTCAAACCATCCTTCGCTCAAATCCTTCCATTCGGGGTTGGCAGCGGTAACCAGCCGGTTTTTCTTTTCCCGCCGCCATTTCTTCATTTCTTTTTCCCTGGCAAGCGCGGCATGAACATCGGATGTTTCTTCGGCATACACCAACTTGTTGACGTTGTATTTCTCGGTGAACCCCGCCACCTGCTTTGTCTTGTGCTCGTAAATCCGACGAACGAGATCGTTGGTTACGCCGATGTACATGACCTTGTTGTTGTGGTTCGTCAGCAGGTAGACGTAAAAATTGGGCATGGCGGACTTGAGATTTCTCCTCGCTGTGCTCGTCGAAATGACAGAAAAAACTGGTCAATGCTCGGTGAGTAACGCCGTTGCCGCCCTGCCGGGCGGCGGGCTCCACAACCGGAAAGAGGAGCGAACTGTTCGAGCGCAGCGAGTTTTCGCTCCGCCGGTTGCGGAGTTCGTCGACCGAGGTCGTCAGGGCGGCGTGGCTGCCCTTTTTTTGGTCCTTTTTTTGGGCAAACAAAAAAAGGACGCCCCTCCGGCAGGAAACCGGGGCTGAAATTTCCGGCAACGGCCAAAAAAACTCTGGAAATTCTTAACTCAGCCAAGCTGGCGTTCCCACGCTGGGGCGTGGGAATGATCAAAAAGTTTGAATGTTTGATTGAGGTGCTTTTTTTCACCAGTTCTTCGCCCATGTTGGCGAAGAATCGCGCGACCAGATGGCGTTGCCTACCTTCGGTTCGTAATAGGCATATCCGAAATGAACGAATCGTTTATCCTTGGTATGCCAGAATGATACCACCACATTCACAGAGGGTTTCCCGTCCTCGTAGGGCGCCAGATCTGAGGCATCCCACCCGTGCTCAGTCATCCAGTGCGCCAGGCGAACCGCGGATGACTTCCCCACAGTCCTTACCCCCTCAAACTTGTTTTCCATTGCTGCCTTGACATCCTTTGCGGGGACCACTATTCGCAGCCAAATGTATCCAGGGTCGAGCGTGAACGATCCCGAGTCCAAGACCAGCACCTTCCACCCTTCGAGATTGGCTTGTTGCAGAACAAGCGTCATGAACTTGGCGGCTTCCTCAGCTTGTTTTTTTATTCCTTCCCGGTGATCTGCAAGGTCTTTCTCGTAGTTCTTAGGAAATCCGGTAGCCGGGTCATATTCATCATTGGCGGCAAACACCGGTGCAGAGAACGCCATCATCAATGCCAGAATCAAAATTTTTTTAAACATTCCTGCCTCTATTGTTTTTTCACCAATCCACCGCTGCGCCAATCAGTGCGCGTTTCACCTCGATGCTGGATGCAAGTAGATGGCGGTGGTGTTGATGTTGGAATGCCGAGGATGTCCTTGAGTATACTATGTCCTTGGTCGCCCTAGGAACTGCGTAACGAAAAAATTCCCGAAAGAATAGTGTACAACATTGCCAAACGTATGCCGTATTTCTGTGATAGCCCAGTATCCGCTTTATGCCGCACCGGCAGCCTTCTCTGCCCTACTCGATAAAGCCGCGTTCCCGCATGACCTCGCTTTTCTTGAACAGGGCCATGCCGGTTTTCATCCCGCAGAATCCATGCCGTTCGTAGAACCCCTCCTTGCCTGGCGAGGCGTACAGGATGACATTGCAGCCCTCTACCCGGGCCAGGAGATGTTCCACGATTTTTCTCCCGATCCCCTGCCCCTGGTAGTCGATGGCGACCGCGCAGTCGTAGATGGCCGCCTGATAGACGCCATCGGCAATCGCCCGACCAAAGCCGACCAACTTGGCCTCATGGTAGACAAACACCGTGGCATAGCTGGCCATAAAGGCTTGCCGATGCTGTTCCGGCGCGTAAACGCCCATGCCGACCGACCGCAAGGTCGCGGCCACCTCGCGCCAATCCACGCCGGCACATGTATATCGAATCGTCAGCTCCATTGTTCCGCAAAAGGCGTCATCGCTCGAAGTACGTATATCCCCTCAACCCCGCCTCGTAGGCCTCGACGATCTCCCGCCGTTCCTGGGCGCTGATCCTGCCCGTGCGCACCGCCTGTTCGGCGGTCTCGCGGAAGCTGACAAAGAGCCGCTTGGGATCGTACTGCACATAAGAGAGCACCTCGGCCACGGTATCGCCCTCCTGCTCGCTGACGAACTCGAACTCGCCCTTCTCCTGGATGCGGATGGTGACCACATTGGTGTCGCCCAGCAGATTGTGGAGGTCGCCCAAGGTCTCCTGGTAAGCGCCGACCAGGAAAACACCGAGGTAGTACTCCTCATAGGGCTTCAGCTCGTGCAAGGGCAGATAGTGCTTGACGCCCCGCTTGTCGATGAACTGATCGATCTTGCCATCGCAGTCGCAGGTGATGTCCGCCAGGACGCCCTTGCGGGTCGGCTCCTCGTCGAGACGATGGATCGGCATGATCGGGAACAGCTGACTGATGGCCCAGGAGTCGGGCAACGATTGGAACACGCTGAAATTGCAGTAATAGAAATCAGACAACACCCGGTCGAGGTCGATGAGTTCGGCGCTGGGGTTTTTCAGTTCCTGGGCCAGGCGGTTGATCTCGTTGATCGTGGTCCAGAACAACTGCTCGGCCAGCGAGCGCTCGCGCAGGCTGATCTGCCCGGTCTGGAACAGGCGCCGGGTCTCGTCGCGATAGAAGATGGCGTCGTTCAGGACTTCCTGGATATTGCGGATGGTCAAGCCCTTAAGCGCCTGGTGCATGTATTCGAGCTGCGGCGGGCAGCCCTCCGGCAGTTTCCCCGGCAGGGGATCGGTGTGAAACCGGGTGACATCGAGAATATTGAACAGCAGAATCGAATAGTAGGCCACCAGGGCCCGGCCCGATTCGGTGACGATGATCGGATGGGCGATGCCGTCCTCCGCGAGCGAGGTCATCACCGCCTCGATGATGTCGGTGCAGTATTCGCTGAGGGTGTAGTTGCGGCTGGAGAGGAAGTTGGACTGCGAGCCGTCGTAATCGACCGCCAGGCCGCCGCCGAGATCGAGGTACTCGACTTGGGCCCCTTCCTTGACCAGGCCGGCGTAGACCCGGCAGGCCTCGTTGACCGCGGTGCGGATCTCGCGGATGTTGGAGATCTGCGAGCCCAGGTGGTAGTGGACCAGCTTGAGGCAGTCGAGCATGCCGGCGCTGACCAGCAGGTCCACCGCCTGGATGATCTGGCTGGTGTTGAGCCCGAAGATGGAGCGTTCGCCGCCGGATTCCGACCAATGGCCGCCGGCCTGGGCCGAGAGTTTGATGCGGATGCCGAGGATGGGTTTGGCGTTGAGGGCCTTGGAACGCGCGATGATCAGCGGCAGTTCGTCGGGCATCTCCACCACCAGGATGCAGGTAAAGCCGATCTTGGTGGCGTAGAGGCCCAGGTCGATAAACTCCTCGTCCTTGTAGCCGTTACAGATGAGCACGGCTTTCTTGTCGCGCATCATGCCCATGGCGGCGATCAGCTCGGCCTTGGACCCGGCCTCCAGGCCGTGGTGGTAACGGGAGCCGAACTGGGCGATCTTCTCCACCACCTGCTGCTGCTGGTTGACCTTGATCGGGTAGGCGCCCATGAAGGTGCCGGTGTACCCCAATTCCTCCATGGCGGAACGGAAGGTTTCGTTGAGGCTGGTGATCTGAGCGTCAAGGATGTTCTCGATGCGCAAAAGCACCGGCATATCGAAACCGCGCTCGCGGATGCCCTTCGATATCTCGGCGATGCTCACCGCCCGCTCCACCGCGCCGGGTTCGGGCATGACCATCATGTCGCCATTCTCGGCCACAAAGAAATAGCCGCCACCCCACTCGCTGACCCCGTACAGATCCGACGATTTGTTGATATTCCAGCGTTCCATGGTGTAGTTCACCGGCCTTGCTCCTCCACAAACTTCAGATTTTCCTTGTTACTCAGCGACGGGCGATGCGTTGCCGCCAAAAAGGCGTCCCATCCTACCATATCTCTTCCAGAATACCCAGATCAATACGGTTGCGACTCAGGTCAGCAGCAAAGGCTTCTCTTCCTCGCGGCCCGCCATGGGCCGGTGCAGAACGATCTTTCTACCGGTGCTCACCGCTTCCTGGTAGGCAGTACGGTCCAGGGCACCGCCTTGGCCCCGCATCCGCCGTAGGCGGGGGAACCGGAAGGCAATGAAGGCTTCCAGCCGTTCCTGCTGGCGGAGCGCCGGCAGGCTGCGGCACTGCGGCCCTGCTGGATTGGAGCCTGCGGGTTGACGCCTAGATGTGGTCAGGATTTCCCGGAATCCGGCCAACAGGCCGAGAAAGTAGCTCTTCCTAGCGATACGTCCATTGCCGCAAAACTCCCTGCGGCGGCGCTCCCACAGGGTCTGCAGCCGGTTTTCCAGAAAATGGTAGCAATGTTCGGCCACAGCCACCTCTTCCTCGCGGCCCAGCAGTTCGATGGTCTTGAACGAACAGTCGGCCTGTGGGTCATAGAGCGAGGCACAGATCACCCGTACGCCGAAGCCGCTCTCCAAGATGGCGCAGATCGCTTTGCGGTACATGGGCAACGTCCGGCCGCCGGTGTTGACCGTCCGATGAACCAGTTGCTGATCCTCGGCCAAACCGTCGAAATCGAGCCGGTGGCGGACGAGCAGTTGTTCGGCCCGCCGCACGGCCAAGGCTGCCTCGTGCTCGTTGTCCGAGGCGCCCAAGGCCAGCAGTTTGCGCACCCGGGCGATGATGCGCCGCCCCTGCTCGGTGGGCGCGGAGCCGGGAGTCATAGCGGCGATGGCAGCGGCCAGATCGCCGCTCGCCCGATGAAAGGACGCCGCAAGTCCGAGCCGCAGGCAGCACTGGCAAAAAAGCTGACCATGACCGGCATCCTCCCGGCCATGGAGTTCGCTGCACATCTGGTGGGCCATCTCGTGTTTGAGCACCTGGAGAGTGACGTCCCAAGGGTGGCGGCTGATCAGCGCGTGGCTTAAGGTCAGACGCCGATCCGCAGCCGACCAACTGCCCATCTGTCTCGTGCCGCCGCCGATGGCGAACACGGGAAGCCGCAAAGCAACACCGTACTGGTAGCAAATGTCGCGGTATTCCCGGGCCAACTGGGTCAGCCAGGCGGCGTGGAGGCGGCTGTCCATGGGTGTCATGTCAGCACGCCGTCTGTGCGGCGGCTTGCCGCAGGGCTTCGATCCGGGCGAGGATCGGCGGGTGGCTGTAATTGAGCACCACATGCAGCGGATGGGGGGTCAGGTTGCTCAAATTGCTGACGGAGAGCCGCTTGAGTCCGCTGATCAGGTCTTCACCGCCTGCACCTGCTCCGCTGGTTGCCGCGGCGAACCGATCGGCCTGGTATTCGTTGCGCCGGGAAAAGGCGTTGAAGCCAATGCCCAAAATGGTCGAAATCGGGGTATAGAGAAAGCCGAAAAAAACCAGAGAGGCGTAGATCGACACCTGATGCATGCCAAAGGCGGCAAACAACCCCTGGTTTTCGAGAAAACAGGACAGGATGAAGAATATAATGCCCATTTGGGCGACCGAGAGGGCCATGGTCACCGGAATGTGCCTGAGTTTGTAGTGCCCCATTTCATGGGCGAGCACGGCCACGATCTCGCTGGTGGAGAGTTGCTCCATGAGCGTGTCGAAAAAGACGATGCGCCGGAATCGGCCGAAACCGGTGAAAAAGGCGTTGGCCTTAGTGGAGCGTTTGGAACCGTCCATGGTGTAAATGCCCTGGATGGCGAAGCGCTGTGCTGCCGCGTAGCGGGTGATCGCTTCCTTGAGTTCGCCTTCGGCCAAGGGGGTGAATTTGTTGAACAACGGCATGATCACCACCGGCGCCAAAAATTGGACCGCCAGGATGAAAACCACGGCCGCGCCCCAACAGTAGAGCCAGGCCGACGGGCCGCTGGTCTCGAAGAACCAGAGGATTGCGGCCAGCAGCGGCCCTCCGAGCAGTACGGTCAGCAACATCCCTTTGACCATATCCTTGAGATAGGTGGCCACGGTGGTGGTGTTGAAGCCGAACCGCTGCTCGATGACAAAGGTCGAATAGACGGAGAACGGCAGATTGAGCAGGCCGGCGAGCAGGGCCAGCATTCCGGTGAACAGCAGGCCGGTGGGAACCGGAGAGCAACCGAAGCCCCTGGCCGTGGAATCAATCAGGTTGAACCCGCCCGCAAGAATGAAGATCAAGATCGCCAGCAACCCCACCGTCGACTGGACCAGGAAAAATCGGGTGTTGACCCTGGTATATTCCTGGGAACGGGCGTATTGCCCGCCGTCGTACACTCCGGCAAACTCGTCCGGCAACACCGGCGTGAGCGAGCGGAGGTTCAACAGGGCCACGGTCAGCTCAATCAGGTAGCCAAGAAGAAGAACACTCAAAATAAACAGGAGATAACCGTTCATTGCCGTTGAAAGCCCTGGGGATGTCTGGAAAATGTGTTGCGGGAAGTGCGATGCCCATACAGAAGATTGACCGATCGCGCAAGGCAATAGTTGCCAACCAGGCCGTATCGATCTGTTTTTTTGTCGCTTCCATGGGGAAATATCCCCACAGGAGAGTGGGATTTGACAGCGACACGGAGGTGCCGTATAGAGAAAGAAACAAAAACGGCGCACGCTGGAGGCGGCAACATGGAAATCGATCCCCCCAAGAAACAAACCGGCCTGTCCTGGGCTAAGGTGGTCGGCATTGTCATTGCGGCCATGCTGATCACCGTGGCGGGCACCGTGTTCATCATCAAGAGCTGGCTCTTTCCCAGTCCGTTTGAACCGGTGGTGCTCAGCAAGGCCGAACAGCAGCGACTGGAACGCAAGCTGGAGCGCTTCGAACGATTCGAGGATCGGAAGGGACACGGCCAGAGAGAACGGCTACGAGAAACGATGTCGCCTGAAGATCTGAAACCCGAACCCTACACCGAAAAGGGCGCGTCCCGCGAGATCCGGCTGAGCGAACGGGAGATCAACGGCATGATCGCCCAGAATACCGATCTCGCCACCCGGCTGGTGGTCGATTTCGCCAGCGACCTGGTCAGCGCCAAACTGCTCATCCCGCTGGACCCTGATTTCCCTGTCATGGGCGGCAAGATTCTCAAGGTCAAGGCCGGCACCGAGCTGGCCTTCCGCAACGGCCGGCCGGTGGTCATCCTGCGCGGCGTCTCGGTGATGGGGGTTCCCCTGCCCAATGCCTGGCTCGGCGGCCTGAAGAATATCGACCTGATCCAGGAATTCGGCACCGACCCCGGTTTCTGGAAGAGTTTTGCCGATGGAGTCGAAGCGATTGAAGTACGCGACGGCAGCCTGCGTATCGTCCTGAAGGAGTAGTGACGCTCTCCCTGTCTTAGAGGGGGGAAACGGGGATCAAGCCTGCTGCCCGCGCACGCCCGATTCTCCGGCAGCCTGCGATTCCGGAATGCATTCCACAATCCCTCAATCCACCAGACTATCTCATGGAATCAACCGGATAGGCCGGAGGGCATCAACAACCAAATCCCGCCCCCTGCAACCGGGAGCGGGATTGATGACGGTACCAACAGCACTGGAATCCGTCAGGCACCAATCATGCGCGCATTGCGCTAATATCCGAGCCCCTCGCCGACCACGAGCACATGAATGTCGGTGAACAGCGGCTGCCGGTGAATAATGGTGGTCAGGTTGCAGATGCGGGTTTTACTCCGGCAGTTCATGCACTCCCCCGTCTCCACGCAAGGGTTGGGATAGTTGAGCCGCCTGTTGTTGGCGGGCGCGGCCACGGTTTTGATGCGGTCGTGGGCCTCGTCCAGAGTGTTGACCAGCTTGTTCGTCCCCACCACGATAATGACCCGTTTGGGTCCGAACATCATGGACGCCACCCGGTTGCCCGCGCCATCGACGTTGACCAGCTCGCCCTGCATGGTGACCGCGTTGGAACTGCACAAAAAGACGTCGGCGTGCATTTGCTTACGCCGTACGGCGTTGCATTCGTCAATGGACAATCCTTGCCCATGATGGTCCAGCAGCGTACAGCCTCTTTGGGTCAGCTTGTGCTTGATATCCATGGACTGGATGGTCACGGATCCTCCTAAACCGATGCTGGCGCCGTCCGGCACCAGGCTGAGCAGATGGGCCGCCGCGCTTGCGCGGTCCTGGAAATAGGTGGCGGTAAAACCGTTTTTCTCAAGAGCAGACACGACTTTTTTACCACGCATTTCATGATGCCATTGCATATGGGGGTCCATGAGGTCTCCTTGTTGCGTTGTACTTCGGGGAACATCCGTCCGGCGCGGTACTGCGGGCGTTTGGGCAAGGCATTATCCCATCCATCGCCCCGCAGCCGTCGCCACTTTCCGACTGTACAACCGCCCTGCCCATCTGACAAGACTTCTCGGCAAGATGCTATTGATGGAGGGCAATAGAGTGTAAGGAGACAGACAAGGGCAGACTATAATTTTCCCTTAAGCGCCTTGCCGCCCTCAAAGAAACATGGCATGATAACTTCTCCATCGGACTCTATCGTCATCAGTCAATGATGTTCGCCGGTCATGAACAGAACTGTACTTGTCACTGTCGCTATGCTTGCGGCCTCGAATGTCTTTATGACATTCGCTTGGTATGCGCATTTGAAAAACCTGCATTCCAGACCCTGGTGGATTGCAGCGCTCTTTTCCTGGGCCATCGCGCTGTTCGAATATCTGCTCCAGGTCCCTGCCAACCGCATTGGCTTTAGTTCGCTCTCCTTGCCGCAGTTGAAAATCCTCCAAGAAGTCATCACGCTTTCCGTGTTCGCTCCATTTTGCGTTTTTTATATGCACCAGCCCCTGAAGCTCGATTTCCTCTGGGCCGGGCTGTGCTTGGTGGGCGCGGTGTACTTCATTTTTCGCGCCTAACTGGCAGACAGAGGCATGATTCGCGCAAGTTCCGCCTTGTCTCGGGGAAATTCGCGGTCAACCAAGAACAGGGACCGCCTGCTCCATAGCGACATTGCCGTGCTTTTTCTGCGGTCCATCTGTGCCCAAGCCGAGGCGGCCGGGTTGTTGTCCGATGATCATTTCACTGTGGACTCCACCTTGA
>Ga0123357_10000355_pt1 | contig 43454 bp, 41 predicted proteins | sample TergutEmb28metaG_FD_89873 | JGI IMG/M metagenome (GOLD analysis project Ga0123357, IMG submission 89873) | Embiratermes neotenicus P4 segment gut microbial communities from Petit-Saut dam, French Guiana - Emb289 P4 | ecosystem: Host-associated > Arthropoda: Insects > Digestive system > Gut ...
CATGCCGGCGTAGGTCTCTTCCCATTTGGCGTCGGAGACACCGGAAGGTGCGGGCTGCTCTTTTTGCTTCTGCTCTGGCTCCTTTTTGTTGGCGAAAGTTTCGAGATCGAGAGGTTGAGGTTGAGGTCGGTTTGAAACGTCGTTTATTGTTTTACCCATGGTGGCTTAAGTCGACCGGTTTCCCTCGAAGTTGCGTCCACGGGGCGTTGCCCTCACTTTTTTTGGAGCGCGCTTTTGGCTCGCTTTTTGGGCTTTGCCTCATGCATTGTGTCGGGCGTTGTGAACGGCATACATAAGGAGATCCCAGCCCATGGCGTACGACGGTTTGCGTGCGTTCGTCCGTGTTCTCGAACGACAAGGTGAGCTTGTTCGGATTGGCCGCGAAGTCGATCCGCATCTCGAGATTGCGGAAATTGCCGACCGAACCGTTAAAGCTTCAGGCCCTGCGCTTCTGTTCGAGAACGTCAAAGGTTCACGCGTTGCGCTGCTCATCAATGCTTATGGCTCGGCGCGAAGAATGTCGCTTGCTCTCGGCGTAAGCGATCTCGAAGAGCATGCGCAAAAAATCGCCGATCTCGTTCACACGCGCGGCCCCAAAAGCGTGCGCGAGCTCGTTGACATGGTCGGCCGATTGCCCGCGCTTGCTTCGGCCGTGCCGCGCAAAGTAAGCGATGCGCCTTGCCAGCAAATTGTGGAAACTGGCAATGACGTCGATCTTTTCGCGCTCCCGGTGATGACGACTTGGCCGAACGACGGTGGCCCGTTTTTCACGTTGCCGAATGTGATCACGAAAGATCCTGACACCGGCGTGCGCAACGTGGGCATGTACCGCATGCAGCGCATCGATCGGAACACCACGGCGATGCACTGGCAGATCCACAAAACCGGCGCGCGCCACTTCCGCCGCGCGAAAGAACTTGGCCGCAGACTCGAAGTCGCCGTTGCTTTTGGCGGCGATCCGGCGCTCACGTACGCGGCCACCGCGCCGCTGCCCGACGGCATCGACGAGTGGGCCTTTGCCGGTTTCCTCCGCGGAAAACCTATCGAGTACGTTCGCGCGAAAACTGTGGATCTCGAAGTGCCTGCGTGCGCCGACTTCGTGCTCGAGGGCTATGTCGATCCAACCGAGCCCATGTTCGAGGAAGGGCCATTCGGCGATCACACCGGGTATTACACGCCGATTGAGCCGTTTCCACGCTTTCACCTGACGGCCATGACGCAAAGGCGCGATGCGATCTATCCATCCACGCTCGTGGGGCCCCCGCCCATGGAAGACGCGTGGCTCGGCAAGGCCACCGAGCGCCTGTTTTTGCCGCTCATCCGGATGATGTTTCCGGAAATTGTCGATATGAATTTGCCAATTGAAGGCGCATTTCACAACCTTGTGATCGTCTCCATCAAAAAGCAGTATCCATTTCACGCGGCGCGCGTGGCGCACGGATTGTGGGGGTCGGGGCAAATGTCTTTTTCAAAAGTCATTTGCGTGGTCGACGACGATGTCGACGTGCAAAATCCAAAAAGCGTAGTCTGGCGCCTGCTCGCGAATCTCGATCCAAAGCGCGACATATCCTTCGTCGATGGGCCCGTCGACCAGCTCGATCACGCGGCCAACCAGGCGCTCTGGGGCGGGAAAATGGCTATCGACGGCACGCGCAAGTGGCCCGAGGAAGGCTATACGCGCGCTTGGCCGGCGGTCGCCGTGCAGAGCGATGCCATCAAACGCCGTGTCGACGCGATGTGGAATGAGCTCGGCATCCCGCTTGCTTCGTTTGCCTCGCTCGCACCGCATGGTGCGCCTGCGCGCGCAGCAGCAGCAGCGCCGAGCGTTGCGCCAGGCTCCACGGGGCCCATTGCACCCGTTGCGCCCATCGCGAACGCCAGCGCGCGCAAAGCCTCGCCGCAAGCGCATGCTCATGCAAACCGCGCCATGTTCGATCGAATTGCGCCAACCTACGATCTTTTGAATCGCATGATGTCTTTCGGCATCGACAAGCGGTGGCGAGCGCGAGCCGCGAAGATGATCGCCGAGGCCATTCGCGCGCGCCATGGCGCCGTGCTCGATCTCTGCGCGGGCACGCTTGATTTATCGGCCATGCTCGAAGGTGTGCTGCCTGCCTCCACACGCCTTGTCGCGTGCGACGCTTCGGAGAAAATGCTCGCGCTAGGCAACCACAAAGTTACGCGTACGGAAATCGTGGCCGGCGACGCACTTGCCTTGCCGTTCGCCGATGCATCGTTTTCGGCCGTTGTATGTGGCTTCGGCATGCGAAATTTGTCTGATCTGGCCAAGGGAGTGCGTGAAGTGCGCCGCGTGCTCGAGCCCGGCGGCGTGTTCGTCACCCTCGAACTCTTCGCGCCAACGCTCTTGCGCACTCGCGTGATCGACCGCGCATTGCTGGGTACGGCTTTGCCCGCGCTCGGCTCGGTCGTTGCGGGCGATCGTCAAGCATATACCTACCTTGCCGAAAGCATGCGTGGCTTTGTCACGCGCGGCGAGTACGAACGTTTTCTTCGCAGCGAAGGCTTCGGGCTCGTCACATCGTTCGATCTTCTCTTTGGCGTGGCGTCTCTCGTGCGCGCTACATCGCAGCATGCCGCCGCCGAGCACGAGGCGCTCGGATGAAGAAGATCGTGATTGGAATTACCGGTGCGAGCGGCGCACCGTACGCCGAGCGTTTGCTTGGTTGGCTGCACGAGCGAGCGCGCACGCACGCGGACGTTGAGGTGGGCGTGTGCTTGTCGGCCACGGCTCCCGAGGTTTGGCGGCTCGAGTGCGAAGGCGATTTTCGCGAAGCCATCGGCGATTTTCGCGTGTGGGGACTCTCCGACTATGCCGCGCCGTTCGCGAGCGGCAGTTCAGGCTGGCACGCCATGGCGATCGTTCCGTGCTCCATGGGCACTTGCGCGCGCATCGCGCATGGCATATCCGATACGCTTTTGACGCGCGCCGCCGATGTCATGCTGAAAGAGCGTCGCTCGCTCATCATCGTGCCGCGCGAAATGCCGCTGTCGATAATTCACCTCGAGAACTTGACGGCACTTGCGCGTGCGGGTGCGCTAATCACTCCTGCCATGCCATCGTTTTACGGAAAGCCGAAAACTCTCGAAGCGGCCATTGACACGGTTGTCGGGCGACTGCTCGACTATCTCGGTTTCGAGCACGATCTTCTCGTGCGCTGGGGTGGCGAACGCGACGGGCGCGGCAATCGCGCCAGTCGCGATAGCCGCGACAAGGAGGATCGAACGTGAGTCATTTCGTAGAGCAAGCCATCGCGGCTGCGGGCTTGATGCCGCTGTTCGATGCACGCAAAGCTCGGGACTTTGACGCTGTACGCGGAAGTATGCCTCGCTGGCAAAAGGCCGATCTTCTCGTGCTTGGTGCGCTTGCCGACTTGGCGCGCGCCGCCGATGTTGGCGACGAAGTTCGCGTTCATGAAGACGGCGGCGACGAGGTCGCGTGGGCCTGCGAGACTTGCGAGGCTGCGAGCGATCTCGAAGTTTTGCGTGAGGTTGCCGTGTTGCGCATTGCTTTGGGTCCTGGTCCCGTCAAGCGCGTGCGCATTGGTGTGGACTGGGGCAAGTGCGGGCTCGAGCTGGCACAAGTGGCCCTTGGCTTCGGCGCAAGCGATTTGCGCGGTCCCATCACGAACAAAAGAGGCCTATACGTTTTCGACGACGAGATGAAGAAAGTAAAAGGCGAGGGCATGATACGGGCACGCGAGCTTGTGCGACGCGAAATTGGTTTGCTTGTAAAATACGCAGGTCGCAAAGCCGTGTTTGTTGGTGAATCGCGTGTGCGTGCAGACGCGGCGCGCGCGACCGATCCTTCGGCGGAGGTGGCAGGTGCTTGACGTCACTTGCAACATTCGCGATAAGCTGCGCCGCGGCGAACGCCTCACGTTCGACGACGGCGTCGCGCTTTTCCTCGAGCCTGATTTGCTCGCCGTGGGGGCACTTGCCAACGAAGCGTGCGAAAAACGCCATGGTAATTTTACCTATTTCAACCGCAACATGCGAGTTGAAATTACCAATGTGTGTGTCGCATCGTGCCTATTTTGCTCGTTTGCAAAGCTCGAGGCGCACATGCCCGGGGCCCACACCATGTCGCTCGAAGAGGCATGGCGCGAGCTCGAAGTTCGTATGGATGACCCACCGTCGGAAATCCACGTCGTCAATGGCTTGCACCCGGGGCTGCCGTTTTCGTATTACGAAGAGCTATTGCGTGGGTATAAACGTATCAAGCCTGATATCCACTTGAAGTGCTTTACGGCGGTCGAAATTCATTTTTTCGCGCAACACTTCGGCATGACCTACCAAGAAGTTCTCGTCCGCTTGCGCGACGCCGGGCTCGACAGCCTTCCGGGTGGAGGCGGCGAAATCTTCGACGAAGACGTGCGCTCGCGCATCAGCGCCGGTAAAGCCACGGCGGCCAATTACCTCGAGGTGCATCGCGTGGCGCATCACCTCGGTATGCCCACGAATGCAACCATGCTCTATGGGCACATCGAAACGTTTGCGCATCGCGTCGACCATCTCCTTCGCCTGCGCGCGTTGCAAGACGAAACGAAAGGGCTTCAGGCATTCATTGCACTTGCTTTTCATCCCGACGGCAATGGCATGAAGAACTTGCCTGCCCCAACGGCCGTCGATGATTTGCGTACCATCGCGGTAAGCCGGCTTCTTCTCGACAACGTCGAACACATCAAAGCTTATTGGGTAAGTCTCACCCCGGACGTCGCGCAGCTCGCGCTTCGATTCGGTGCCGACGATCTCGACGGAACGGTCGTCCACGAAACCATCTACAAGAATGCCGGCTCGCACTCGCCGGGCGCGCTCGAAGAAGGCGAGCTCGTGCGCCTCATTCGCGAGGCAGGCCGGATCCCGATCGAGCGCGACACGCTTTACAACGTCATCCGCGAGTACCCGCGGGCTGCCGTTCCCGAAGCGGCGCTGAAGGTGAAAGATCGCCAGCGCGCCCGCCGTGCTCTGCGCGAGGCATCCGTGCAAAATGCATGTTCTTCGAAAGAGACGGGCTCGTGAGTCGACTCCGAGTGCTGGGGGTTGAGTATCTGAACGCGCGCCCGCTCTGGCAGGCGCTCACCGAGCCTCCCGCGACCGATCGCATGGAGCTGCGCCTCGCTCCGCCAAGCGAGCTTGTGCGCGCCTTGTCAGAAGGCGAGGCTGACGTAGGCCTCTTGCCAGTGGCGGGCGCCGCGGCCATTGGCGATCTCGAGCTCGTTCCGGGCATGGCGATTGCGGCGCGCGGCAAAGTTCGCAGCGTGGCGATTGTCGCCGAAAGGCCCGTTTCCGAGCTTACGTCCATTGCGCTCGATTTGTCGTCGCGCACGAGCGTCGTGCTCGGTCGCTTGCTTTTGGCGCGCCGAAAGCTAACGCCATCTTTTTTTGGCGCACCGCCAGAAAAGGCCATATCGTCGGTCAAAGGGCGCACGGGCGCGCTCGTCATCGGCGACGCGGCGCTCGAAATCGAGCAGCGTTTCCCGTACCGGCTCGATCTCGCGGAAGACTGGCTCGAGTGGACGGGGCTGCCGTTTGTTTTTGCGGCATGGTTTGCGCGGCCAGGAGTCATGACGGCCGAGCACGTTGCGATGTTGCGCACGGCCAAGCAAATTGGGCTAACGCGCCTCGACTCCATCGCAAAGGCGCACTCCGAGCAAACGGGTCTTTCCGAGGCATCGCTTCGCGATTACCTCGCGCATGCCATTCGCTATGATCTTGGCGACGACGAAGTCCGCGGCCTCGTCCGGTTTTGGTCCGAGGCGGCGAGCGCGCGGCTTTTGCCATCATGTTCGCTGGTAACCCACGCCGCCGTGCAGGTAGGGGCGCCATTCATGGCGCCCGAACGCGCCATTTTGGAATCCATCCCATTGGCCAATCCCGAGGGCGCGATGAATCGCGCCCCTACATCCAACAAAACGCATCAACGCCCATCGCTCGATGTGCTTTTGCAGCGCGCCGCCGATGGCGAGCGACTTTCGCTTGCCGAAGGCACTCGCCTTTTGCGCGACGCAAGCTTGTTCGAACTCGGTCTTGCCGCCGACGCCGTGCGCCGTCGCAAGCACCCGCACGGCGTGGTTACCTACATCGTGGATCGCAACATCAATTACACGAACGTTTGCACCACGAGCTGCCGATTCTGTGCATTTTACAGGCCTGTTGGCCACGCAGAAGGCTACGTGCTTTCGCGCGAGGCTCTCGCACGAAAACTTCAAGAAGTGGTGAATGCGGGCGGCGTGCAAATCCTCCTTCAAGGTGGCCTGAATCCCGATTTACGCATTGGCTATTATGAAGATCTCTTCCGGTGGATCAAAAAGGAATACGGGCTTGGCCTTCATGCGCTATCGCCCGAGGAAATCCTCCACATCGCGCGGCTCGAGAACTTGCCCGTAGCCACGGTCACAGAGCGCCTTCGCGACGCCGGGCTCGACTCGGTTCCGGGCGGTGGCGCCGAAATCCTCGTCGATCGTGTTCGCAAAAAAATCGCGAAAGCCAAGTGCACGAGCGGCGAGTGGCTCTCGGTCATGCGCACGGCGCATCACATGGGATTGCGCTCGACGGCAACCATGATGTTCGGCACGGTCGACACCGTGGAAGATCGCGCGCTTCATTTCATGAAAATTCGTGATCTCCAAGACGAAACATCCGGGTTTACCGCGTTCTTCTGCTGGGATTTCCAGTTCGAAAACGGCGTGCACATGGCTCCGGGCGAGCACGGAACGCACCTCTATTTGCGCACCCAGGCCATGGCTCGACTCATGCTCGACAACGTCGATCACATTGGCGCTTCTTGGGTCACGCAAGGGCCTGGTGTAGGTCAAGTTGCGCTGCGCTTCGGAGCCGACGACTTCGGCAGCGTGATGTTCGAAGAAAGCGTGGTGTCGAGCGCGGGCACAGCGTTTGGTATCGATGCAAGCAAGATCGAATCGCGGATCCGCGATGCAGGCTTTCGATCGGTGCGCCGCGACGTCCACTACAATTGGCTGACCGATCCAATCTAACGGAGAAGCGATCGATGCCTGATATGAATGCCACACTTTTTCACGCCGACCATGTCTTTCCGGGCGATGCTCCACCCATTGTTGGCGGCGGCGTTCTTGTGGCGTCGCGTGGTCATGCACAACCAGAAGGCACCGTTCTCGACGTGGGACAAGCCACCGAGCTCGAGGCGCGCCACGCCACCGCCACGGTGCATCGCATCCGTGGGATTCTCCTGCCAGGGCTCGTCAACGCCCATACCCATCTCGAGCTCTCCGCGCTTCGCGACAAAATCCCTGGTGGCCGCGGTTTCGTTCCGTGGGTTCAAAGTCTTCTTGCCACCCGCGACATAGTCTTACCGGAAGACGACACGAACGCGATCGATACGGCCGCTCGTGAACTCGCAGCGTTCGGCACCGTAGCTGTTGGCGACGTAACCAACTCGCTTGCTGCCGTTTCGGCGCTTGCGCGCCACAACATTGGTGGTTCGGTTTTTCACGAAGTTTTCGGTCAAGATCGCGACGAAGTCCTTGGTCGCGTTGCGCGGCTCGACGAGGCGCGCCAGCGAAAGCTACCGTCGTGGCCGTCGCGCGATCTTGCGTATGCGCCGGCTCCGCACACGCTTTACATGACGCATCCCGATGCCATTCGCGCGCTGCTAAAAGGCGCACGATCTCTTGGTGCGCGCACAAGCTTGCATCTTGCCGAGCACGGCGCCGAGCGCCGCGCCGTCGAGAACGACGATGGCCCGGTGCCCGAGTGGCTTGCGGCATTGATGGGGCACGCCGCCGAGTTTCCAAAGAAGCCCCTGTTCGACTTTGCCAACCAGCTCGAGGCGATTGCGGCGGATGTTTTGCTCGTGCACATGACCGACGCGCGACCCGACGAACTCCAGCGCGTTGCAGCGGCCAAAGCCCCTATTGTGCTGTGCCCGCGATCGAACCTTCACATCGAAGGGCGCTTGCCGCCATTTCTCTCGATTCGCGAGGTGGGGATCAACGCAGCTCTTGGTACTGATTCTCTCGCGTCGTGTCCGTCGCTCGATGTTCTTGCCGAGGCCAAAGCTCTCGCCGAAAACTTCCCGAGTGTGCCAGCGTGGCAACTCGTTTCCATGGCGACATACAACGGCGCACGCGCACTTGGTAGGGGCGATCTCGGCCGCTTCGCGAAAGGCACGCGCCCTGGTGTGATTCACGTCGAGGCGGATGTCACCGGCGATCCCGCATCGTACTTGCTTGGTCACCTTCATCTCGCGCGCCGCATGCTCGTGCCGCGCATGCCTTCGCGCTTGCCATGATCACGCGCCTTCGCCGTTGGGGCGAGCTCGTTACGTTTTCGCACACCATTTTTATGATGCCCTTTGCGGCGGCCGCTGTCGTGCTTGCATTCGCCGAACCGCACGAAGCCGTTACGCCTCTTCGCCTTGCCACCATTGTGCTTTGCATGGTGAGCGCGCGCACGAGCGCCATGGCATTCAACCGGTGGACCGATCGCGTCATCGACGCAAAGAACCCGCGCACCAAAGGCCGGCCTATCGCATCTGGGCGCATCGCAGCGCGCGAAGCGTTGATCCTCACCGGCGTTTCTGGCTTCGCATTTTGCGGCTTTGCGGCGTTGCTCGGGCGGTGGCCAGCGCTGCTCGCGCCGCCCGTGCTTTTCGTCTTGCTAGGTTATTCTTATGCGAAGCGCTTCACCTGGGCATCGCATGCATGGCTTGGTTTTGCCCTTGCGCTCGCGCCCGGCGGCGCTTGGGTTGGCATGGGCGCACAGCCCAACTTAGGGATCCTCGCGCTGATGGTTGGCGTGCTCACGTGGCTCCTTGGTTTCGATGTCCTTTATTCCTTGCAAGACGAAGCCTTTGACCGCAAAGAAGGCCTTTTGTCGATCCCGGCGCGCTTTGGCACGCGCGGCGCCATGCGCATTGCTGCAGCGTCGCATGTCGTTACGGTTTCCATGCTCGCGGCAACCGGTGTTCTGCTTCATCGTGGTGTTATTTTCTTTGTTGGTGTCTTCGCGGTTGCCATTGTCCTCGTTGTCGAACATCGCCTGGTGCGCCCGCGCAATTCGCCGTTGTCGGTCGATCTTTCACGCATTGGTAAGGCATTTTTCGACTGCAATGCATACGTCAGCCTTGGTTTTTTTGTGACAACGCTGGTCGACGGCTTAGTTCGACATTAAATATAAAATTCGGTCCGCGAGCTTCCGTGCGTTTCGTTCTCGTCGTTCCCCAAACTGGTTCAATCCCCACCGAGCGACGCCTCACCCTCAAGGACGAGGGTGTCGAAATAGGCGGTGCGGCCGACTGCGATGCCATCATCGACCACCCAAGTGTTGGTGCCTCGCGCGTACGAATCGAGCGGCGCCAAAATCATTGGCTCATTATCGATCGCGACGGCCGAGGCTTGTGCTTCGTCGGTGGGATTCAGCTTCGGCCTCGGGAACCACGCATCATCGGCCCAGGGAATCAGTTGCGGCTTGGTGTTGTGAACATGGAAATGACCGTTGAAGTCGACTTCGACGCCGGCCGCACGACTCGTGTGATTGCGCTGAGCGCGGTGAATGCTGCGATGCAAATCAGCGGAAGGTGCCCGCGCGTGCGCATCGTTGAAGGGCCCGGGTTCGGCGAAACTTTCGAGCTCTCCTACCGAAGCGCGTGCACCATTGGGCGTGCAGCCACGTGCCACTTCGTGCTTGGCGAGCCAGGCGCTTCCCGCGTGCACGCGGCGGTCGAGTGGCAAGGCGAAACCGTGACGGTAATCGATTACGGCTCGACGCATGGAACACATCTCGGCGAAACGAGGCTTGTGCCGCATCACGGCGTTCTGTGGGATCCAAGCCAAATGGTGCGCGTCGCGGGCACTGTGCTCGCTCTTGAAATGCCGTCGAAGGCTCTGCTCAGCCAAGTGCTTTCAACGATCGAAAACGCAGCCGCGCCAGCCAAGGCCAAGCAGGGAAGCGCGCGTTCACGCAAACGAAAGCCTATTGCGCCCCGCGAACCTGTCTCGAGTTCACAGCCACCTGCGCCCGTGCCTATCGCCCCAGCCGTCGAGCCTCCACCTCCACCACCTCCACCACCTCCGCCGCCGTCGCGCCAGCAGCCTGCGGTTACGCCCGTGCCTCAGCCCGCAACCGGAGCCTCATCGCCCATCGCTGCGCTCCCATCGCCTGATGACGTTCCCAAACCGAGGCAATCAGGCAAGCTTTTGCGCGTCCTCGTCGTGCTGGCCGTCGTTGGATTCGTTTTCGTGACAGCTCTTTTGGCTTACTGGGTTCTGTGGCCCATCATCACATCCGCGTTGCACGACCGGTAAACATGCTCTGCGGTGATGCGGGCGAATGCTAGTGGGGGAGAAGGGGTGGCAACGTCGCCATAGCGAAACGCACCCGCTACCCGTTGGGCGAGCGCCTCGCCCACGGCGCGCTCGCGAACGAAAAGGCGCGCAACGCGTTGCCCTTGGTTTACCGAACGCCCGGGTTTTGCATCGATTGCAAGGCCTACTCCCGGATCGATGACGCCATCGGCGCGCGTGCGCCCTGCCCCCATGGCTACGGCGACGAGGCCGATCTCGTGGGCATCGACGCTTGTGATGAAGCCGTCTCGCGGCGCATTCACGTCGACCACACAATCGGCCACGTCGATGAGACTTGGTCTCTCGACGACACGCGCGTTGCCGCTCTGCGCTTCGATCATTTTCTCCATCACACGCGCGGCCGATCCGTCGGCAAGGGCTTTGCGAAGAATCGCCATGGCTTGCGCGGCGTCGCTTGCTTTTCGACCGAGTACGAGCATCTCCGCCCCGAGTGTAAGCGTGCACTCTACAAGATCTGCCGGGCCTTCGCCTCGGAGCACCCCAAGGGCTTCGCGCACCTCGTTCGCATTGCCAACGGCCACGCCGAGAGGTGCGTCCATTCGCGTGAGCCATGCAACTACCTGCTTGCCGGCGCGCGTGCCAACGGCCACGAGCTTGCTTGCGAGCTCGCGGGCACTTGTTTCGTTTTTCATGAAGGCGCCGCCACCAACCTTCACGTCGAGCACGAGGCCGTCGATGCCTTCGGCGAGTTTCTTCGACAGAATGGAGGCAACGATGAGCGGAATCGACTCGACGGTTCCCGTAACGTCACGCAGCGCGTACATAAGGCGGTCGGCAGGCGCAATTTCTTGGTTTGGCCCGATGATGCAGGTGCCAACCTCACCAACGATGCGCGCAAATTCGACCGTTGTCAGATCGGTACGAAAGCCCGGGATTGCTTCGAGCTTGTCAACGGTGCCGCCGGTGTGCCCAAGGCCGCGGCCAACAACCATGGGAACCGGCACACCGCAAGCCGCAACGAGGGGAGCCAGGCAAATGGAAACCTTGTCGCCAACGCCGCCCGTGGAGTGCTTGTCGACTTTCGTGCCGGCCACCCGAGACAGGTCAACGACGCTTCCGGAATGGAGCATGGCCTCGGTCAAGGCCACGGTTTCGGCGTCGTCCAAGCCGCGAAAGAAAACGGCCATGAGAAACGCCGTCATTTGGTAATCGGTGAGCGTTCCCGCGATGAAAGCGCCAACGAAATGGTGGATTTCAGCTTCCGTCAGAGCGTGGCCATCGCGTTTCGCGGCGATGAGCTCCACAAGCGTGCGCATCATACATGTATTATACGGCGGCTTGCGCGCTTACCCCAGGCTCGGTATTCCAGGCGCCGGAGAGCGGCATCTCAGTACACGGTCTGGCACGCAGCACGCCGCTTTCTCGGCTGTACAACCCGTCCGATATGATGTGCACGAGCCGGTCGAACGGCATTGGCTTGACCAAGTGTGCGTCGAAGCCGGCGGCGAGCGTGCGATCGAAGTCTTCTGGGCGATCGAACCCGGATAGGACGACCGCGACAGTGGGGCGGTCATCGCCGAGTGGATGCAGAAGATCGAGTGCGCTTCCATCGCCAAGTGTGAGATCGGCAACCAGTGCGTCGATGTGGTGCTCGAAGAGCTTCGTGCGAGCTTGTGCGAACGACAACGCCGTCTGCACCACAAACCCGGCCGCGTCGAACGACGCCTCGAGCATCATGAGGTAATCCTCGTCGTCGTCGACGACGAGAACGACGGGACAGCCTTCGTTTGCCCTCATGAATTAATGCATAAGATAGTCGCGCTACATTGGCTAGTTATTTGTGACGTTTTCGCCCAACGTCTTTTCGTGTGTAGAAGAATATGATTGCGTGTTCATCTTCCCACATGATGGCCACATTGTGGGTGCAGAAGCGCGACCACTCTATCCGAAAAGATGCTACAATCTGCGCTCAAAATTCGAATGCGAGTCCGGCGGTCCATGTGTTCCCCGACCCCACGCGCAGCGTGCTACTCGATCCAAATCCGTTGAGCGTGAGCCGATAAGCTTCTACGAACACATAAGAGTTATTGATACCCGTTGCTATATCCATATTACGCGCAGCGTACGTGTCGAATGCGTCGAGCGAAAAGGCAAGACCGAGCGCAAAGTTGGTGCCGAGCGAGTGCCCTTCGCCCTTCACTCCGTTGGCGTCGGACGTGCCACCGGTGTTCGACGCGGTCCAAAGCGCGTAGCCGAGACCTGCTTTGCCATACGGCACGAGCGGAACGCCGAATTTACGCCACAGCACGTCCACGCGAAGAACGCCAACGAGAGTCATCGGAATAATGCTCAGGCTCGTCGTGTCGCCCGAGGGGCGTCCGCTCAACGTAACCGAGTCGGCACTCATTCTCGTGTAGCCAATGCTTACGCCAGGCCCAATTGTGCCAATGCCGGGAATGCGCAGCGTTTGCCAGTCGAATTCGAGCGCAGGCAAGATGCGAAACGCCGAACCAAACGAGGTATTGTACGGCGTTTTGCTGCCTAGCGCGGGCTCGCTGTCGACCTGCGGTTTGTAAGGACCGACCCGGACCTCGATGGCAAAGTTCTGAGCCGAGCGGCCTGGGTGTTCGCTTGCCGGTGTGCCGAACTCCAAGGCGCTGGCCACGCTCGTTGCGGTCGTTGCGCTTGCCGTGAAGGCGAGGGAGAGAATCGTCAGCCGCCGTGTCATCGAATGTTTCTCGCCCGCCTACGGATACGCCGAAGAGTGGACAATGCAAGCATTCCCGTGATTCCTAGCACGCTGAGGCTGCCTATTGGCGAGCCAACGTTGCCGGTGGTGCAGTACCCGCCGCCTGCGCCGCCGCCTGCGTCTTTGTAGTCTTCCCAGAAATCGGTCGTGACCTCGGGCACTTCGCATTGGACCGCAGACAGCGGCCCCACGTTGTCGAAGGCATCGGTCGCAGCCACGGCCACGGCGTAGTTGGTTCCGTTGACGAGCGACTGCCCACCCACGCTGCGGGCATACACGGCGTTGCCCGTGCTGCCAGAGATGCTTCCGCACAAGAACTTCGCGTCGAAATCTTTGTCGGGCAAGATGGGGCTGCCGTCAGTATTGACGAAATTTGGGCTGTAGCAGTCTTGTGCCGCCGTGCCGCCCTCGTTGGGAACTTGCGTGCATCCTGCATCCTCATCGGCATCCGCGTCGTTGCATACGAGGGTGGTTCCGGCGTCGGTTGCGGCCAGCGGTCGCGACGGATCGCAGTATACTTTCACACCCGTCAAGGCGACGACACCGCCCTCGCCAATGGCGTCCCACGAAACTTTGATGCGCGTGTTACCCGGCAAATGCGACAGCCCCGTGGGAGCATCCGGCCCAATGGTGTCGACCTGGATGGTGAAGGTCGTGCTTGCGGTTGGCGTTGCAACATTGCCTGGATCGAAATAGAGAAATTGCACGGAAATCGTGGTGAGAGGGACCTGCCCGCATACGTTCTGACTCGCGTCAGGAGCCGCGGGGCTTTCCGGCGGGGCGCCCGCCATAATCTCACGCACCGGAATCGTGACATTGGGGTTGGTCGACAGCGGAATACCCGCGGTCAGTAGCCAGCACACCTGCGTTCCGCCAGCGCGCGTCGTTTGGTCTGAGCAGTCGCCCGAGACACTTGCCCAGGCTTGGAGTGAGGCTTGGGCCTGGAAGTTCGAGAGTACAAGGGGAAAAAGAATGCTTTGATCGTCGAGGCAGTCTTGCAAACTCACCCCTTCTGGGGTGAGGTTTGCAGGGCGCTTTTGGACCGTATTGCCGTTGGAGTCGTAGCGCGGAAGCGACGGCGGGTTGCCCGGGTAGGCCGGGTTTACAGCGAGAGTTTGTGCGTGGGAATCTGCCGTATGAAGCACCACACACGTGCCGAGCGCAAAACCAAGAAGCGCCGAAACGCTCGAAGACCGAGAAGACATCGATGGACTTCAAGCATAGCGCATGCCACTCGTATGGGCGCCATTCATGGCGCCCGACCGCTGGCGGATTCCGAGGGCGCGATGAATAACGCCGTCGCCAAGCTGGCAGATCATGGTTTCTGCCACGGCAAGTATTGCCATTCTGGCAACCTAGATCTAACGGTGGTTGGGTGATTTTTTGTATACCGTAATGATAGGCACGCCGTCGTGCGTGAGCACGGTGTGCGGTGTTGAAGATCGGTATTCGGTCCAGATGTTGTAATCCACTTCGTTCATGTGCTGCTCATGATGCACAATGGAAAATGTCGCCTCTGCCGGGCTGCTCACACCGCGAAGCCACGGCGGCACGCGTTTCTCTTCGACCAGGCGCGCCCACGATGGCCATGCCGTATCCATGATGTATACCGTGTCGCCTGATTTCGTGTTTTTTTGGAAATAGGGGTCGAGGCTTTGCGTTGTAAATCCCCAAAACTGGCGATTGAGCCCGAGGTCGGCGCCGCCTGCCGTGCCGCCAAAAAAAGGAACGTACGTCGACAGACCGAATGGGTGCGAGTGGACCGTGACGGCCAGCGCTCCGGAAAACGTGAGCGCTATGGCCGTCACCTCGGACACGCGCGCCACGCGCGCCTTATTGCCATGCAAGGGCATGCGTGAAAGCACGCACGCGTCGAGCTGCGACCAAACGATATCGAATCCGCGCCCGGCCAGAATCGCGAGGAATGGATAGGCTGGCATCCAGTGCTTGGTGCCGCCGAAAATCGGCGTATGCGGCAACAGAAAGGGCATGAGCGGCACGGCCAACGCAAGCAAAATGAGAACATCGGTTTCGGCGCGATCGCGCCCTCCAGCCAACGAAGAGGCCGCGCGCATCACGCGCATCACGAGAATGCGCACGCGGTCGACGGCGCCAATCAAAAAGAGCACGATGGTTGCCGTGGGCACCGTGGCAAGGATCATCACCGGCATGTACGCCTTCGGCGATGGCGGTCCGAAATACGTTCGGCCAAGAAACTCGATATTGTAATATTCGTGGTGGATGTGGAAATTCACATATTCAATGAGACGCGCGATCGTGTCGTTCCACATCCAAGGCCAAAGCAGAAGGAAAATGAGTGGCCCCAAAATGGCCATCGAAACGAGCGAGGCCGGAGCCACGATGCGCGATGTCTTCGCGAGGCTCTGCACCATGGCGCGGCCGTGCACGCCGAGTACAAAGACCGCGTGCGGAACGAACACCGCCGGGAGCATCCACGCGTTGTGCTTGGTTTCGAGCGCGAGGCCGAAAACGAGTCCTGCGAGGACCGCCCAGCCAAGGCTGCCGCGGGCCGCATGCGTCGAGCCAAGCCGATTCCCGCCACCTTCGGCGCGCCAATAGGCGTACACGCACGAAATCCACATGGCCATGATGGGGACATCGAAGCATGCAAGGTGCGCATGATAGAAAACGCGCGGCATGAGGCCGAGCGCAAGGGCAGATACGAGGCCTGCGCGCCGCGAGAAATGTCGGGCTGAAAATATGTATGTTACATATATAGCAAGGCCCATCATGAGCATTCCGGGCAGCCGAAATGCCGTGCTTTCGTCGGCAAAAACCTTCCATTTATTAAAAAAAAGCCAATGCGAAATCGCAAAAAGGCTTTTCATGAGGGAAGGGTGCTCGTGGTTATTTTGCCAAATTGCGTCGATTGCCGAGCGTTCCATGGCTTTGCGGGGCGAATCGAGCAAAAGCACGAACCAGCGCTCGTAATCGCGAGCCGCTGTGAAATAGAAGCCTTCGTCGCGCGAAAAGCCCAGGCTTCGCGCCGTGGCAAGCAGCCAGGTGACATAGCCGCCAGCGAGGCCTAGTCCGACGAGCGTGTCGACGTTTTTGCGAGCCCTCAAAGACGAGATGGGCGACGCGATTGCCGGCGCGCTTGGAGGCTTTTCGTGTGCTGGACTCGCTGCGCTCATCGCGTGTTCGCCTCGAAGCAAAAGTGACGCGCGCTCGCGGAGCTGCTGCTCGTGACGTTGGCCACGAGATCGCCGCGCTTGCCCGCGAATTCGGGTGTTGAGAACTCGAAGCTCACCCAGCCCGAGCCAACCTTGTGACTGTGATGCCCGATGGGCCTGTCGAATGCAGAGAATGCAAGCTCGATGCGCTCGGCTGTCGGCGATCGATCGGTCATCCACTGCACGCCAGCGTGACCCGCGAGAAATTCGCCGAACGTGACATTGTGCACGCGAATGCGCGTGGTGCCCGTGCCAGTCGCAAAGAGGCAAAGATGCGGATGATGCTCATCGTCGTCGACGATGGCCGCACCAACATAGCCGCCGCCGGGGCAAACGAATCGGTCGCCAGGCACGGCCGGTCCTTGCGGAACCGCGAGCCCACCGGGCTGCCCCACGCCGCGCTGCCACCCGCATGGCGTCTCAGTGCCACTGGCATCGACGCGCGTGACCGTCATGCGTTCTGGGCCTACTTCGTCGAGCACGTCGGCAAGTATTTTTTTTTTCGCAGGGTTTTCGTAAACGCCAATTGTAAAAGGGCCGACTTGGCGCTCGGAAACTTTGCGCCACTGGGCGAGCTCGCGGCGGTGGGCGCCGCGAATGGAAACTTCAAAGGCTCGCGCAAAGCGTGATTCGTCTGCGCGCGCTTCCTTCTTGATTCCCGAGAGCGTGTCGCCAAAGGCGCGCCGCCCCAGTGGATCAGCCCAAAAAGGCGCAAAAAGTATGAGATCGTCGTCCGTGGCCTCGGCCTTCACGACATCGCGCGCGGCATTCCACTGGGCTTCCGTCACCACGTCGCTCGTTGTTTGCTTGATGTGCACGGCGAGTTCGGCAACGCCGACGAGCGGCACTGCCGAGAGCGTCCAAGCGAGAAGCGTCCCCGAGCGGCTCAAAACGTGGCGAAGCTTGTATGTGCGCTTGCACGTGTCAAGCACCGTCCCTGATGACAGGCGAACGAGCCTGTACTAGGTAGGCGATCGTGATGGCAAGGATGGCACGTTTGCACGGCGACGTTGGGCGCGAAGCAGTCATTGGCAGCGCAACCCGCGTGCGCGGCCGCGTGTCGGGCGAAGGCGATTTATTGGTCGAAGGAAGTGTCGAAGGCGACATTTCTCTCGATGGCGATCTCACGGTCGAAAGCGGTGCACATGCCGCATCGAACGTCACCGCGCAACTGGTCACGATCCGCGGTGATCTCGAAGGCGACATTCAGGCTCAAGGCATTGTGCGCATCGAAGCCGGTGCGCGTGTGCGAGGCGACGTGCAAGGTGAATCGGTGGCCATTGAAAACGGCGCCGAGTTCGCGGGCCAGCTCAACGTGGAATTCGACCTGCCCCAAGAGCTTTTGGCCAACGATCTTTTGGGCGCAGGCAGCGGAAGGCGTCGCTAGCCGGCAAGCAGGTAGGCGCAACGGAAAAAGGCGCGCGCGCAGGCAACGCGTCTGAAAGGCTCTGGAGGACGACATGGCGAGCACGGTTATCGGCGCAGGCATCACGATCGAAGGCGAAATCACGAGCGACGAAGATGTCGTGGTTCAAGGTACCTTTCGCGGCAAGCTGGTCGCCAAAGACGCTGTTACCATCGAGCAAGGCGCCATGGTCGAGGCCGACATCGCAAGTGGACCTGTCGCTATTTCTGGTGGCGTTACGGGCAACATTCTCTCGACCGATCGCGTCGATTTGCAAACTGGCGCGAGGGTCATTGGCAACGTGAAAGCGACGCGCATTACCATCGCCGACGGCGCCCAGTTCAAGGGCAACGTCGACATGGATGTGTGAGAAGGGTGTGAGGGGCGTGAGGAGACAAGTGGCTTCGGATGGCTGCAATGGCTGAAACGACCGCAACGACCGTCATCGGCCGCGCAACGCTTGTTCGCGGGCGTGTTACCGGCATGGGCGATCTCGAAATCGCCGGGCATGTCGAGGGTGAAATCGCCTGTTCGGGCGAAGCATTGGTCGATACCAGTGGTCTGGTCGCGGCCAACATCAATGCGCGTCGCATCGTGGTTCGCGGCGCGGTGAAAGGCGATCTCATCGCCGACGAGTTCGTCCACATCGAAGCGGGTGCAAAGGTCGTTGGCAACCTTCGCGCGGCACGCATCGCAATTGCACTCGGTGGCCTTGTTCGCGGGCAGGTGCAAACCACCGCGCCTGCTGTTGCTCGTCCCGCGGCACGCACCGCAACAGCGAGCGCTCCTTTGCGAGCGCCAAACACGCTCATCGCCGCTACGGCAGCACCCGCCGCTGCACGCGAGGCTCGTGCTGCGGCTGCAGCGCCCGCACCGGCCAAAGCAGCGCCTGCGCCGCATATACCAAGCGCCGCGCCCGTCGTTGCGCCGAGGCTTGTTTCCGCGCCCGTCGTCGCAGCCAGGCAGGTTGTTGGGCAGGCTACGCAAGGTGCCCAAGCTACACAAGGCGCCCAAGATGCCAAAACCGGCAGAGACTCCATGCCTTTTGGCGCTCTTCAGGGCTCGCGTCGTGTGCCGCCACCGCCGGTTGTTCCGGTGCTGAAAAAGGGTACCAAAGCCGTCCAGAAAAAGCGCTAATGGCGCCGCACGCTCGGCTCCTCGAGCTGCTGCGCGATCGATCCTTTGCTCGCAAGTGCGTTGTGCTTGCGTCCGGCAGGGAAAGCGACTTTTTCATTGACTGCAAGCAAACGGTGCTCTCGGCCGAAGGGCATGTGCTCGTTGGCGAACTCATGCTCGATGCACTCGCCACGCTGCCGGCATGCGATGCGGTTGCTGGCGTCGAGCTCGGAGGCTGTTCGCTCGCAAGCGCCGTAGCGCTAACGAGCCACTTGCGCGGCATACCCAAAGACGCCGTCTACGTCCGCAAAGAAGCCAAAGACCACGGCTCGAAGCGCCTTGTCGAGGGCGACACAATGCTCTCACCAGGCTCCGCGCTGGTTATCCTTGAAGATGTGACAACAACAGGGCGCTCCACGCTTGCCGCGGTCGGCAAGCTTCGCGATGCAGGCTACGTGGTGACAGGCATCGTCACGCTTGTCGATCGACTCGAAGGCGGCCGCGAGGCCATCGAGGCCGCGGGATTGCCGTTCATTGCCGTCTACACGCGTGACGATTTCATGTGACCGCAGTCGAGGCGGGGCAGACACGGGGGTCTGCCCCTACAATCGACCAAACGCAGATCCGTAGGGGCGGCCCTCTGTGGCCGCCCCATTCGGTCACGCGATCGTAGGGGCACCCCTCGTGTCTGCCCCATATTATTCGGCGGCTTTTGGCTCGCTAGGGACCGGCTCGCTGACTGCTGCGGCGTGGCGGGGTGCGGCGGTCAAAAAGCAGCCGTATTGGAGCCGCTCGTCGAGCCGGCAAGACCAAACTAGTTCGCCGTTGTGCACGGTCATGTCCGGGCAGCCGTCGCACATGTTCGTTTCGCCGTCCGCCATGAAGTCGATTGGCTGAATGATGGCAATGGACTGGAAATGCTGCTTTTGCGCGATTTTCCACGGAGCCGTGGCGAGCTCTTTGGCCCAACTCAACGCGCCCGATCGCAGACTCGGATCGAGGAGCCAGCCGCCCGCGAGCAGCGACCTTCCCATGGACAGCATGGCCGGGTTCGAATAGGCGAAATAGCGACCGGTGAGCGCGTGGTGACCGGCCTGCATGATCTCCATGAACTTCGGACCCATGTAAGCCTTGACGCCGTTCTTGTCGCCCACGCGCAGGGTGAGGAGCCACTTGAGGCTTTGCGGATCTTTGGTGCCGCCCAAGTAGGCGCAGGGCTCGAAATCTGGATCGCTTTCTTTGATTTTCGAGACGATATCGCTGGCCGTTAGCGGCGTGGGAAGCTTGCTTTCGTCGTAGTAAATGAGCTCTTTGGGATCTACTGGCTTGCCTTGGGCGAAGTAGTCGAAGTCGACTGTCCGCGTGGTGCGAAAGAGGATGAAGACCATCGAGTGAACGATGTCGATATGCTCGCGCGCCCACTTGAGCATCCCCGGCACGTGTTCGAGCGTGTGAGGATAAACCGTGGAGTTGAAGGCCACCGACATGCCGCCCTCGTCGGCAACCATTTGCGCGTACTTCAGGCGCAACTCGCACAACTCCAAATCGTTCTTTCCTGTCCAACCACCCTTGGGGCGGCTTTGCCCGGAGTCGATGTGGAAGGTGAAACCGAAGACCCCCGCCTTTTTGAGATCCCTTACGATCTCGGGGGTTAGGGCGTAGGCGTTGGTGTTGAGGATCGGTTTGTAGCCAAACTCGTTTTTGATCATCCGCACGATGCCAACGATGTCGTCGTGCATGAGCGGATCGCCGCCAGTAATGGAAACCGAGTCGAAGCGCCGGCTCTTGGCGAAGACTCGAAGGTCAGCGCGGATCTGCTCGACGGACTTGTCGTACTTCTTTTCGTTGCGCGAATAGCAGCCTTCGCAATAGATGTTGCAGCGCTTGGTCGGCTCTAGCCACACGAGAACGTTGTCATTGAGCGACCAAGGCAGCCGATAATAGCGTTTGGGATCTAGCACGGACACGGACATTGACTTCTCCACGGGTGATCGGCAAGGCACCTTAGCCGAAAAATAAGCTTGTGCGATCGCGAAGGGAACGCGAGCCGCGACAGCGCACGATCGCTTCGTGGCATTTAGGGCCTCAGCGCGGCACCGAAGATGTCTGCGGGATCGCTTTTGGGTGCTGAGGCTGCACGGCCTTCGCCGCTGTTAGCAGGGGGTTTTTGCGGTTTCGGTTTGTCGGCTGGCGTGGCCGGAGGGGCGTTGCGCACCGCAACGTTCGCGCGAGGCGTAGGTGGTGTGGGAGGCGTGACCTTTGGAGTTGTTGGTGCGGGTGCGACTTGCTTTTTCACTACGCGTTCTTGGCGTTCCGGGCGTTCTGGCGCGACGGCGGCAGGCGTTTCAACCGAAGGCTTGGCTGGCTCTGGCTCTGGATGCGAAGCAGGCTCGGAAGGCTCGACTGACTCGGATGTCATGAGTGCTTCGTCCGTTGCCACAGGCGCTGCGGTCGCTCTAGCAGGCGCTTCAGAAGACATGGCGACGGACGGCGTAGCCGCCTCGGCTGGCTTAGTTGGTTCGCCTGGTTCGCCTGGCGTGGGTAGAGGTGACGGCGGCTCGGGTGAAGGCGTTGCGTTCCATCCGTGGCCAACTGCGAAGCGCGCCGCGGCGATTGCCACATCATGGCCGCCACCGTGACCGATGACCGCCAAACGCATTGTGCCGATGACGACAGCCATTCCGAATGCTGCGCCCACGGCGAACCAACGCAAACGCGATGGCTTCGACACCGGCATGGATGGCGCAAGTTGGGTCTCCGCAATTTGGTCATGGTGAATCTTGGATGGCGCATCAGCATCAGAATGAGCGGCTGCGCCAGGTTGCGCAGGTTTCGTGGTTGCTGACGCTGCCGGTGCCGCGGCTGGTGCGAGCGACGCAAGCGGTGGTGCAAGCGGTACGAGCGGGGCAGGCTTTGCTTTTGTTGTGTTGGCAGGGCTAACGGGGCTGGCAGGGCTAACTGGTTTAGCCTCTTCGAACGATGCAAAAAGAGCATCGAGGTCGATGTCGTCGAGCTCGGACGCTACGTATGCCGGTACAGCGGTGGCAGCCAACGATGAGCAATACTCGAGGGCAACGTCGGTTTCGGCTGCGGTGTTGCGTACGAGTGGCCGAAAGCTTTCGTTTTGGCCATTTCGACGTACTGGCAAAGGCGGAGCATGGCTGCCTGGTGCCGGCGTACCAACGCCACTGAGAGTAGAACGCATGGCGAACGCCCCGGTGGTTGCCTTGCCATCGGCTGACTTTGCCTTGCTATGCGCCGGCAGGTTGACCTGCGCACTAGCACCGGGCGGGGGGTTACGACTGCTACGACGTTGTTGAGGAGCCGACAAGGTCACCGGATCAGGCTTGATCGGGCGGATCGTCGGACGGTTTGGTATGTCTCGCCCAGCCGCTACTACGGGCCGAAATTTTGGAGGAGTTCCGCGTTCTGCCATGATCGCCCGTCCTTCGGAATGTCCGAGCGTGGCGACGCGAGCGCACATCGCGCTGGCTCGGCCACCACACACGTAGATTGAAGCACACGTGTCGCAGCGTAGCGAGAGCTAAAAAGGCGGCAAAATGCCCCTAATTGGCGTCAGCTGGCGTCAGCTGGCGTCAGCGCGACGCGGGCGGTGGCCTATGCGTCATGCGCGCCATGGTCAATGCGAGACAATTGGTTTTGTTCGATGCTCCTTTCTGCTCCCATGCGTGGTAGACAGTGGAATCATCGTGGACGCAAAGCGTATCGACGTCTTGTCCGACTCCACGGGCGAAACCGCAGAAAAGGTTGTCCGCGCGGCCTTGCTGCAGTTCCCACATTCAGGCGCCCATCTCCGTCTTCACACGCGCGTTCGCACGAAGGAGGCCGTCCGGCCGATTCTCGAGCGCGCCGCCCGTGAAGGCGCCCTCATCGTTTTCACGGTCGTGAACCCAGAGCTGCGCGAATTCATTCACGCATCGAGCTATGAGCTGCGCGTAGAGGCGCTCGACCTCATCGGCTCGCTCATCGGGAAGCTTACGGTGTTTCTCGACCGCCAACCCATCAACACTCCGAGCGGAATGCTCCCGTTGTCCGACGAATACTTCCGGCGAATCGAGGCGGTCGAATTCACCGTGAAAAGCGACGACGGCAAAGAGCCGCGCAACTTCAAGAAGGCCGATCTCGTCCTTGTCGGTGTCAGCCGCACGTCGAAAACGCCGCTCTCTACGTTGCTTGCACAACGCGGGCTGAAGGTCGCAAACCTTCCCATCGTTCTTGGCGTTGCACCGCTGCCCGAGCTCGAGGAAGCCAACCAAGAGCGCATCGTTGGTCTGATGATTGGCCTAGAGCCCTTGGTCGAGATCCGCAAAGCGCGTCTTCGTCAGCTTGGCATGAGTGTCGACGCCAACTACGGCCTCAAGGAGCAGGTCAAAGCCGAACTCGAATACGCCGAAAGCATCTTCAAGGCTCACCCAAGCTGGCCGGTGATCGACGTAACAGGTCGTGCCATCGAAGAGACTGCGGTGATCATTCTCGAGTCGCTCAAAGAGCGCGACGAAGTCAGGCAAGCCACCAAGTTGCCTTAGTTGGGGCGCGACGGCATGACGACGACTCTCACGACTACAGACGCGTACGCCCCAGCCGTTGATCCGAAAACGTTTGCGCTTGCCCACCTTCTCACCACCCTCGCACAAGACGCGATCTTCGCCATGTCGTGTGGCGCAGGAATGGGCGTGCTCGAGGGACTTGGCAAGCGTCGCGGCGAGGCCTATGGCGCAGTGCTCGCCGGGCATCGCTTGAACACTATGTCGGGTGAGTTCGACCCGTGGGTCGTGGAAATGACGCGCGCGATGGCGCCCGTTTACGCGCCGGTGTGGCTGCCCATGGGCGATGTTCTTCGTGAGAAGGTCACACTCGAAGTCGGTGCGCGTGGGCTACGCTCCATCTTCTCGTCGAAGCCCAGCGACAAAGACGTTCAGCGCGTCAAGCGCCTGGGTACGCTTGCTATGCGTGTATTGCGCACCATATTCTTGGCCGACAACCCGCTCGATGCGGAAGAGTCGCGCATGCTCGCGGCGTTCTGTGCCTCGCTTGGCCTACCCGAAGTCGATGCGCAGGCGCTGTTCGATGAAGTGCCGATCCCCGCCGAGCAGTTCGATGTTTATGGCGACATCGAGCCACCTATCGCAAAGGCGCTCGTACGTGGCGCTTGGCTTGCCGCGGCCTACGACCAAATCGATCCTCGTGAAGAGCATGTCGTGCGCGTGCTTGCGAGCAAACTCAATATCGGCGCGATGGATCTCGAAGTGTTTCGCAACGAAGTCATCGAGCAGCTCGATGCGCGCCGCATAGCGGGGCTCGCGACCGTTGACGCCATTCGCTATGTCCTGGCGGATCGCATTCCGGGCTACGGCTATGTGCTAGCCGAGAAAACGGGCATGCTTCTCGTGCCGCGTCGCTTCCGCGACGAAGCGCTTGCGCCGCTGAACTCCGGCGTCGCCGTAACGCTCGCGAAGCGTTATCGCTTGCCGGCAGAAGATCGCCCCATCGTGCTCGCCATTGCATGGGCCGCGGCCAACCTCGAAGATCCGTCAATCTCACGACGCGCTTTGCTCCGCGCACGGCACGACAGGTTTGCGCAAGACATCGGCGAAGACGGCAACAGGGCCCGGCTGGTGGTCGACGAGTGGTTTGGCGACTTGTTGGGGCCCGCCGCCGAAGGGTATTAGCCCGAAGCCCGCCATGCCTCCTGCCAATCTGCTTGAAGCCAGCCAACACCTCCTCGTCTCAACAATCGGATTTCTCGGCGCAGGCAACATGGCTGGTGCGCTTGTCAAAGGGCTACTTTCTGCGAAGGTAGTGCCGGCTTCAGGCATTCTTGTCAGCGATGTCAGCGCGGATCGTCTTTCTTTTTTTCATGAAACGCATGGCGTTCGCATAGCCAGCGATAACCATGCGCTCGTGCGCGAAAGCGACATCGTGGTTCTTGCGGTCAAACCGCAAGTCATGGGCAAGGTGCTCGAGGACATGGGGGGCAAGGTGCGATCCGAGCAGCTTGTCATCTCCGTGGCTGCCGGTGTTCCCACGGCCGTCATCGAGAGCCAGCTGCCGCAAGGCGCACGAGTGGTTCGATCGATGCCGAACGCGCCAGCAACCGTGCTTGCTGGTGCAACCGCAATTGCGCGCGGAAGCCATGCAACCCTTCGCGACCTCGAAGTAGCGCGCACCCTGTTTGCGGCAGTCGGGTGCGTCGTGAGTCTCGACGAATCGCTCCTCGATGCAGTAACGGGGCTATCGGGCAGCGGCCCCGCCTATGTCATGCTCATGATCGAAGCGCTTGCCGACGGCGGCGTGAAGGTCGGTTTGCCCCGCGACACGGCACTTTTGCTTGCCGCGCAAACCGTGTGCGGATCGGCGAAGCTGCTGCTCGATACGGGCGAGCATCCTGGCAGGCTCAAAGACATGGTGACGAGCCCTGGCGGCACGTCGATCGCAGGGCTTGCCGCGCTCGAGTCGGGCGGGTTACGCAGCGCACTCATCAATGCCGTGGAAGCTGCCACCCTTCGAGCAAAGGCTTTAACCCCACGTTAGTGTTTGGGAAAGACTTCCGTAATTGTCACCACCAAGATCAACGTTAGGAACATGAGAAGCCCGATGGCGTGTACCTTGGCTTCGATTTTCGCGTCGGCACGACGCCGAGAAACTGCCTCGAAAGCAAGAAAGATCAGCCGCCCGCCGTCGAGCGCAGGGAATGGTAGAAGATTGAATGCGCCAAGGTATGCGCTGAGCGCGCCGAGGAATCGGAAGTAGGTGTGCGCGCCGTCTTTGGCGGCCGCGGCCGTGTCGCGAACAATGCCAACCGGACCGCTGATGACTGCCTTTTCCCTGCCAACGATGATGCGCGCGAGCCCTTTGATAGTTGCGTAAACGACCTTTGGCGGCTCGGTGACGCTGAGAACAGCCGCCTGCCCGACAGAGACGGGGACGACTTCGGTGAACATGCCGACGAGAATTTTGCCCTTGTTTTGCCCTTCGGCGGCAGGTGTTGGCGAGACGTGGAAGATATTGTCGCCGCGCTCGATTTCGATGTCGACCGGCTGGCCGGGGTGGGCGCCCACAATGTTTTTGAGCTCATCCCAGTTGTGAATGGCCTCGCCATTGACCGATCGAATGCGGTCGCCGTTGACAATGCCAGCCTCGGCCGCCGGGCCGGTCGAGTCGACGCTGACGCGCATGGTTTCGTCGGCGACGAGGTTGCCGCCAAGTAAAAACCCGCAGAACATGAGAACCGAAGCGAAGAAGTAGTTCGCGAGCGACCCGGCCGCGATGGTGACGATGCGTGCCCAAAGCGAGGCATTCGCGTAGCTTCCCTTGTCGTTTGGCTCGTCCTCGTCGAACGGATTCATTCCTGCAATCTGCACATATGCGAGAAACGGAATGATGGCGATTTGGAAGGTGGTTGGCGACCCTTTGGGCTTGCGTGTCCAAAGGGTGGGGCCGAAGCCAATCGAAAAGCGTGTAACGCGCATGCCGTGCCAGCGCGCCGCGAGGTAGTGACCGCCTTCGTGAACCACCATGAGGATGGCAAGGCCCAAAATGGCAAGCAGGGCGTACGCTGTGGACGACATTGATGGGAAGCCTAGCTCAGATGCCGGGACGTTGCGAAGCAGGTGCGTAACGGCGAGTGCACCCTAGTAGGAGCTGCCGTTCGTGCCAGCGCTGCTGTCGCGGCGCCAGGCTGCATAGGCGCGCATCAAGTCGGAGGCGAATGAGCTGCCGAGCTGCGCGTAACCTTCACGTGTAAGGTGCACGCGATCGCTTTGAGCTCGTGGCGGCTCTTCCATCGACCATTCTGCCACCGTTCCTGGTCCCCCCATGGCTTCGAGCTGGTCGTAGAAGGCGCAGCCAGCCGCCGCCGCGACACGCTTTTGCGAAGCGATGATTTCGACGAGCTTCGATGACGTGTTCCAGCTGCCGGCGGCATTCGCAACGGCTCGGTCTGGTGGTCCAAGTAGCAAACACGAAGCGGAAGGCACGGCGCGCGCAACGCGCCCAAGGGTAGTTTTGAGCTGCCGTTCGTACGTATCCACCGAGGTGGATTCGTCGGTCGACTCGTTCGTTCCGTACGAGAGCACGACCAGCGAGGGCGAGCGATGCCGAAGCTGCTCGGCCCAGTGCGGCTCGTTCCATTGCAAGCATGTCGTAATGCGGGCGCCATTGATTCCAAGCGCGTCGAACACCACCCCGTTTTCGGACCTGTCGAGCGAAACGCCAAAGACTCGGACGTCTCCGTCACCCACACTTCGAACCTCGATTTGATGCATGTAGGCCTCATCGATGTGAAGCGTGCGATATGCCGAACCGGTGTGATCGGCACGCGTTGCGATGCGCACGACGCGTACGCCGTCGACGAAGACATCGAACGAACCGCCATTCGGATGTTCGAGGTAATCGAGCTCGGCGCGCCCCGTGCCCGCCGCAATGTCGGTCCACGCGCGAGCGCCGCGACTGCTCGCGCTCGCAACGAGGCCGATGCCTGCGAGCCCGTACAGCCCGTCGGCTGCCCATTCACCGCGATCGCCTCGATCGCGCTTGCTGTGAGTCGTTGTCCAATCGGCAGACATGCCGCAGCGAATGCCATCTTGCATGTACCCTTTCCAAGGCTTGCCGATCGCAACGAACCCGCGCCCGCCATCGCCAAAGCGCGATTGGAGCGCCCGGCGGACAACGGCGGTGGCAATGTCGGCCGCCGTGTGCGAGTCGCCGAATTGAAGGATGCGCACATCGTCTTGGGCGGCTTGGGTCTCGAGCTCCGCGAGCGACTCGAAGAAATGCCGCAACGCCGCTGGCCGCTGCAGCGCCCCCATCACTTGGCCTGGCACTTGGCCTGGCACTTGGCCGGGCCGCATGGAGGCAATGTTGGGGCGCGTTTCGCTGAGGGGGCGCTCGCTGCTGGCCGCCGCTTTCTCGGTCGAGTCGGCTCGTGGCCTTGCCTTTGGCAGGGCGTCACCGCACGCAGTCACGCTAAGCACACCAAGCACAATGCCAGCAAAAAAAACTCGACGACGAGTCACCCCACGCCCCACTCGCTCTTCTGCACGACCGGAAGTTGCAGCGCGCGCTCGCGATCGAGGTCGAGGTTTCCCACGTGCAGACAGAGTGCGGTTTGCACCCATTTGTAGATCGACGCGGTGAACAAGCGCGCGAAACGCGACGCCCAATTTTCGACCAAAACTCTGTCGTACTCAGGGAACATTTCGAAGAGCACCTCGCGCACTTCGCCGAGCGACATTTTCTCGCCTGCGTAGAGCGCGAAGCATGCGTCGAGGATGGCAAAAGGCATCAAGTCTTTTTCGTCTTGCTGGTCGTCGTCGAGTTCGGCCGACGCAGGCTTGTCGAGTGTCAAACGGATGCCTTCGAGTTTGGTGGTTTTTTGTAGATAATCGAGCAGCGCATTGACAACGGTTTTGGGCACGTTCGCAATGACGCTGAGCGCGCCTTCCATGTCGCCGCCAATGGTGGTGTAGCCAACGGCCTTCTCGCTCATGTTGCTCGTTTGCAAAAAGAGCCCGCCTGCGCTGTTGGCCCACGTCCACATGCGCGCGGCGCGCACGCGAGCCTGGATGTTCTGGCGCGCCATCTTGGAAAGAACTTCTCCAGGCTGCAGCATTTTTTCAATCTCGCCGAGCTCGCGCTCGAAGGCGTCGTCGATGGGCGCGATCGCAAGCGGCGCATCGAGATCGCGGGCGGCTTGCTCGGCTGCATGGCGCGTTTCGGCCGACGAGTAGCGCGACGGCATATAGAACGCGCGCAAGATCGCCTGGGCCATTTCTTTCTCTTTCGCGGGACCAAGCTCGCCATAACGACGTCTGATCCAACGACGTGCAAGATACAAGCAAAGCAGGCTGTCACGTCCGCCGGAAAGCGCGACGCCGATGGTTTTGAACACGCCGGTTTTTTCGAAGTAGTCGCCGATGCCGAGTGCGAGTGCATCGAGGAGATCTTCGCAGAACGCTTCGTGCGGCAAGATGGCCGGCTTGCCCGCGTCGGGCAAGAAGAAGCTCCGGTTTGTCGGCACTGGGTAGCGCAGAGTTTCTCGCTTTGTGGTGTGCGCCGATCGCACGCGCGTGATTCTTGGTGCCGTTGTGGCGAACGCTTCTTGATCGGCTCGCCACGTCGTGTTTTCGGTGCGAAGACGTGTCGTTCTGTCGAGATCCACCGTGACGGCCGACACGCCTTCGCGGAAGCGCGGCGCCTCGAGCACGATGCGCCCATTTTGAGCGACGAATCCTCCGCCGTCGAAGACGAGGCCGTCGTTGCCGCCAACGAGGTTTGCGTACGCCACGGTCACCAGGTTGTCGCCGGCGCGCGTGGCGATCATTTCTCGCCGCGTTTCTTGGACGCCAAGCCGAAATGGCGACGCAGAGAGATTGACAACGAGCTCGGCACCCGCATAGGCGCGCCGACGCATGGGGCCGCCCGGCGACCACAAATCTTCGCAAACCTCGAGTGCGACAGAGCCGAAATCAAAATCAAAAATCAAATCACCAAAGCTAATGCCATGAACTTCATCGAGCAAGCCTGCAAGCCCGCGAGCAAAAACGCGCGACTCGTAAAAAACGTTGTACGTTGGCAGCTTCTCTTTCGGCACGATTCCGAGAATTTGCCCCGCGTGGACGATCGCCGCGGCGTTGTAAACATGGGCGCCTCGCCTGACGGTAAGACCGAGAGCCATGGCGCAAGGAAGATCGCGGGTGGCTTTTGCAAAGCGTTCGAGTTCTTTCCATTGCGCTTCGACGAACGCTGCCCACTGAACCAGATCTTCAGGCGCATAGCCGGAGATGAGTTGCTCGGGAAAAACCACGATGGTGGCGGCGTCGCTCGAGGCGCTTTGCGCAACGGCAATGGCTTTGTCGACATTCGAGCGCACGGCTCCGACCGTGGTGTTCACGCTTGCGATGGCAACTCGAATGAGCCTCATTTTTGCACCTCATCGATAGTGCGCATGGTGCGGTAGCGGCGATAGTAGCTCGTGACTTTGACGACGTAGTCGCGCACTTGCGCGTAGGGCGGAATGCCGCCGTGCTCGACCACTGCTTGTTCGCCCGCGTTGTACGCGGCGATCGTGAGTTCGAGATTGCCGTTGAACAGGTTCGCTAGAACGCGCAAATAGCGCACGCCGCCAAAGATATTCTCGCGTGGATCGGTGATGTCTTTGACTTGCATGCGAGCTGCCGTATCGGGCATGAGCTGCATGAGCCCGCGTGCGCCGGCGCGGCTCGTCGCTCGTGGGTCGTAATCGCTTTCTACCTTGATGACGGCGCGCACGAGCGGCTCGGGGATCTGGTAGAGAGCGGCCGCCTGGCGAATCGACTCGTCGTAGCGCGAGTAGCGTGACAAGTCTTCGTTGTGTGGCACAGGCGCCGTGGCGCGAATGCCGGATCGAGCGCCGCTGGCACTTGCGCGACTTGCGCCAGGGGAGTGGGAGGTGCCTGGCGAGCCTTTGGGTCGAGTTGGCTTATTGGTGAAGTGGATGACGCCTTGGGCATCGGTCCACCGGTGAATTTCGGCCGCCGACAGCGTTGGCGCGAAGGCTATGACCAACGCGAGCGCGAGTGCGATCCGATGCTTCATCGTAAACTCAAACAATACCGCCGGAATTTCGTTCCGGGCTACGCATTTACGCTTGAAGGTGGCGACGGCGCGCGCGAACGGCAAGCACGATCACGATCGCAAGGGCGATCGCAGCGAGGCTGCCACTCACGATCTCGATTCTCTGCGCAAGCGTGTCACGAAGTGCGGCCTGTTCCGTGCATCCCGCAGGTGTTTCCGGCGGCCAGAAAACAAGGGGCGTGCAGTGCCGGCGGCGAAGCGCCAGCCAGTCCATCAAGCCGGCCACGGTGATGTGGACAAGGAAGCCCTGGTAGATGCTTCGCGTTTTCATCGACAGCGAGCCCAAGGCAATTCCGGCAACGATGGCTCCGCTCGCTTCGAGGTATGGCTTGCCATAATGGATCATGCAGTAGGGCACGACCATCGAGAAAATCGCTCCCGAGCCAAAGCTTTTGCGGAGCACACCGAGCCAAAAGCCTCGGAAGAACATTTCGAGCGCGAAGAATTGTGCAAAATACATCGATTCCCATGCGAGGAAATCGAACCAGCTTCGGTGAGACGTTTTGTAAAATGGATAATAGGCGCTAAAATCAGGACTTTGGGCGACAACGAGCATGGCCGGCAGCACAACGGCGAGAAAAAGCCCGTAGATCCACGCGTGATCCAAGAAACCGCGTATGCGGAGCCCGAAGTCTTTGACGGAGTCGTTGCGGAATGCAATTTTCCACACGAAAAACGGCGCAACGTAGCCCGAGATGCGTGTGCTCGCCCACCACGCGTAGCCCCAGAGCTCGTCGTAGCGCGCGACGTGCAGCCAGGCGTGTGTCGCGTCGAGCCTGGTTAGCATGGGCATCACGGTTCGATCGAAATAGGCGCGCCCGCCGTAATACTCCTGCATGGTCAAAATCAGCGCGCACATGACCAGGGCAACCATGGGGCGGTTATCCACTTTGCCTTGGGCAACCAGCTCGGCGCGCTGCTTGTGCGCGTCTTGGTCGAGCGCGCGCCACGTGCTGCGGAACATCCACCAAAGAACCGGCAGAATGACGAGCAGCGCAAGCGCGGGCAGAATAGGCTTTGCGGTTTCGATGAAGCCCGCAAGCCCTCCGACTTCTTTGGCTTGAACGAGATTGGGAGGGGGCCTCGAAAGCAATAACAATTACGTGGCGCTTTTTTCGGCGATGTCGGCGGCGTGCGCAAGACGATTGCACACTTGTTCACGACCAAGCACGAACATCACTTGGTAGAGGCTCGGGCTTGCGGTGCGGCCCGTGAGCGCCACGCGCACCGGTTGACCGACGGCCTTGATGTCGAGCCGAACTTCGGCAAGCCATGCATGCATGCACGCTTCTGCGGAGGCTTCTGTGAAGTCGCTCACGGCTGCGAGCGCATCGCGAAGGCTTCGAAGCCTCGGCGCGGCCTGCTTTACAAGGAACTTCGCTTTGGCGTTTTCGTCCATGACGGGCGGCGTGCGGAAGAATGGATCGAGCATGTCGGCCGCCTGCACGAAGGTTTGGGCGCGATCCCGAATTGTGTAAAGTGCACGCATAACGTCGGCGGTGGTGACGTGGTCGAGCCCGCCGCGCGCATGCACGAAGCCAAGCACGCGATCGGCATATTCGGCGTCGGGCATGAGCCTCGATGATTTCAGGTGTTCGTAGTTCACGGCGAGCAGCTTTTTGGGGTCGAACTTCCCGTCGCCGCGGCCGCAATGGGTCCAATCGAAAGCGGCAATGAGTTCTTCTTTGGAAAAGATTTCTTGGTCGCCGAACGACCAGCCGAAACGCGCGAGGTAATTGAGCATGGCGCCCGGCGCGTAGCCTTGGCTTTCGTATTCGCCAACGCTGACGGCGCCGTGGCGTTTGGAAAGCTTTTCACCGCTTTGCGCGAGCATCATAGGCAAATGCGCAAACTCGGGAACGCTTGCGCCGAGCGCTTGGTAAAGAAGAATTTGTTGTGGCGTGTTGATCATGTGATCGCGCCCGCGTGCGACGAGCGAAACATGCATGGTGATGTCGTCCACCACGGCGCCGAAGTTGTAAAGCGGCACGCCGTCGGAACGCAGAATGACGAAATCTTGCAGCTCGATGTTGGGGGTGACGACTTCACCGAAAACCTTGTCGACGTAGGATACTGAGCCTGACGGATCGACCTTGAAGCGGACCACGGAGGGCTTCTGGGGATCGCTCGTGCGATGGCGGCAAGTGCCCGGGTACTTGAATTGGGCTTTCGGATCTTTCCTTTTCAGCGCCTCGCGCTGGCGGTCGAGATCTTCCTTCGTGCAATCGCAACGATAAGCTTTCTTCTCTTGGATGAGGCGCTCCGCATAATGCTTGTAAACGTCGAGCCGCTTCATTTGCGTGTACGGGCCAAAGGTGCCAATTTCGTGGTCGAAATCCCCATCGGGATTTGGCCCCTCGTCCCACGACAAGCCAAGCCACTTCAGCGAATCGAAGATGACTTTCATGCTCTGAGCCGTCGAGCGCTCTTGGTCGGTGTCTTCGATGCGCAGAACGAAGGTGCCGCCCGTTTTCTTTGCCCACAACCAATTGAACAGCGCTGTGCGCACGCCACCAATGTGGAGGTAGCCCGTGGGCGAGGGAGCGAACCGGAGACGTGGCTTTTCCATCGTATAGCCTTTCGAATAGCAAGCCCGAATAGCATGGAGGTGAATTGGGTGCAGCGGGCCGCGCGATGTCTCGGCTTGCAGGTGCGGCACTGGTCTGGTAATCGGCAGCGTTCTCAGTTTGTCCAATCTGCCGCGCAAGTCATCTTGCGCACCCTGCCAAAAAACGTGAGATGTCGCATGACGAAAAGCCCGCTCCAAACCGTGAAAGACCAATTCGGCGACAAGTCCAAGCTCGTAGCCGAGGTCGAAAAGTTCACGAACAACGAAGACCTCTGGGTGTCGCGCCTCAACAAGAGCAAGGGTCTCAAGCACATATCGAATGCGAAGCTCATTCGGCTTCACGCAACCTTCCAGGCTGTGGCTGAGAAGTTTGGCACGCGCGCAAAGCTGATCGACGCGATTTGCGAAATCGAGAAGCGCGCGAAGGACGAGGGCTACAAAACACGCCTCCGCGCTTACCCGGTGCCGCGCCTTTGGGATCTGTACAAGGCGGTCAGCAAGCGCGCCAAGAATCTCCCGGCGCCGGCCACGCCCGCTACAGCCTAAAAAGCCTGTTTACGAGGTCGGTGTTTTTGTCACATCACCGCCGGTGTGCCGCGAGTAATCTCGGCGATCAGGAAATGCGCATGGCCAAGCAGACCACCACGAAAGACTTTTCGAACATTAAAATTGGCGACAGCGGCTATCCGGTCATGAGCGAGTTGTTCGTGCCGAAGGCAATCTTCTTCACGAACGGCGTTGGCGTTCATAAAGACCGTCTGTCGTCGTTCGAGCTCGCGTTACGCAACGCCGGCATCGAGAAAGCGAATCTCGTCACGGTTAGCTCGATCTTCCCGCCTCATTGCCGTGAGATCAGCCGCAAAGAAGGGCAAAAGTACATCATGCCCGGGCAGATCGTTCATTGCGTATTGGCTCGCCAAGACACCAACGAGCCGAACCGCCTCATCGCAGCGTCCATCGGTCTGGCGCGTCCGGCCGATCCGCAACAATATGGTTACCTCTCCGAGCACCACAGTTATGGCGAAACAGCCAAGAAAGCCGGCGAGTACGCTGAAGATCTCGCGGCCACCATGCTCGCAACGACGCTTGGCATCGACTTCGATCCCGAGAAGGCGTGGAACGAGCGTGAGCAGGCTTTCAAGATGGAAAAAAGCATGCTGAAAACGCGCAATGTCGTACAAAGCGCCGAGGGCCACGCAAAAGGAATGTGGTCGACGGTAGTAGCGCTTGGCGTTTTCATCTTCTAACTACTTTACGAGGATATCCCATGCCTTCCATGACGCTTCGCCACGAGTTCGACTGCGACGAAGACACCTACTGGTACAAGATGTTCCTCAACGAGGAATTCAACCGGCAGCTTTACCTCGAGTACCTGAAATTCCCTGGCTGGAAGCTGCTCGATCAGAACGACGACGGCGCGACCATCACGCGACGCATGCAGGTCGATCCGCCCACCTCGAACCTTCCCGGCCCACTGAAGAAGCTCATTGGATCGCGCCTTAGCTACATTGAAGACGGTCGCTTCGACAAGGCGTCGAAGAAGTGGTCATTCAAAGTCATTCCAAACACGCTCGTCGAAAAAACCACAATAAGAGGCGACATGGTGCTCGAAAAGATCGGCGACAAGAAGGTTCGACGCCTTTTCAACGCGAGTGTCGAGGTCAAGGTTTTCATGGTCGGCGGCATGGCCGAAGATCGAATTATGTCGGACATGCGAAGTTCCTACGAAAAGTCCGTATTTTTTACGAACGACTATATAGCCGCCAATGGCCTTTAGGCGGTGACGCCTTCTTTCCATATTCGGCGCCCTGGAAAAATCGCTGTTGCGTGGGAAATCTGCCGCAAAGACATGCGCATCGAGCTGCGCACGGGTGAAATCGTAGCAACGGCCGGCGTTTTCTCGGTGGTCGTTGGTTTCCTTGCAAGCATGGCGTTTCGCGTCGACGACGCGACGAACCCGAGCACGGCGGCAGGCACGATTTGGATAACCGTGCTGTTCGCGGCAGTTCTTTCGTTTGGGCGCGTTTGGCAGCGTGAGCGCGACGAATCGGCGCTAACGGGTTTGCTTGTTGCCCCTGTTTCGCGTGCCTCGATTTTCCTCGGCAAAGCCACCGCAACATTTCTCATGATCGCCGCCATCGAGGTGCCCATCGTCCTTCTTGGCCTTTTCCTTTTTCATATCGATTTTTCAAACCAAATCGTAACGTTTGGCCTTTCGCCCGCAGAACAAGCCATCCGGCTGGCCGAGCCAGCTAGTTTGCACGCCAGCGCGTTTGTCGGGCTGCTGGTCATGGGCACCATGGCCCTGTCTGCGATAGGAACGCTTTTCGGCGCGCTGACGGTGCGCACGCGCGCTCGCGATCTCGTGCTCGCGATCGTTCTGTTCCCGTTGCTCTCCCCAGTTCTCGTCTGTGGCGTCGTTGGTTCGCGCAAAGCATTTGAAGCGCAACCCTTCGAATCGTACTCAGGCTTTCTCGGCCTGATGGGCGTTTCCAGCCTTATCGCGATTTTGCTGGGAGCGAGCTTGTTCGGCCCACTCGTCGACGAGTAGGGGCGTATGGCCATACGCCCCTACGCCGCCTCGACCTCGTGCCAACTTGAAAGCGGTTTGCTATTGCCCTTTACTTGAACGCGATGCGTTTTGGTTTGCTTGGTCCTGCCCGTGGTGATGTAGCGGCTCTCGGTTGCGCGGCCGAGTTCCTTTTGACCGTGGCGCGTGTGCAGCGTGCGATCTACCTCGGCGACGACGACGCCCTCGACCGGGCTGTCAGTGTGTGGGCACGAAAGCTTGTTGGGGGCGATCCAAGCGACGACGCTGCGTGGCGAAGGGCTGCAAGCCTTGCCCTTAGCGGCACATCCGAGCAAATTGGCGAGTTCGTTGCGACCGAGCGCGCGCGGCTTCGATTGAAATCGCTCAAGGCGCTGCCAGCCAACATCCAACGCACCGTGGAAATCGTTGGCGATCGCATGGCCGTGCTCATCTACGACGAGGCCATGCTCGACGATGAGGATTTTGTCGCCGCGAGCTTGTTTTTCTTCGGCAAAAGCGACGTCATGACGATTCGTAAGGTCGGCGAGCGCTGGTTTGTGAGCCCTGGGCCCGTTGATGTACCTGGCGGCGGCGTTGCGGTCGTTGACGACGAGTGCGACGAAGTCACATTGACGATCTTCGACTTGCTGGGCAACAAGCTTCAAAGCGAAGTCCTCACCGCTTCGCCAGGCTCTCGCAGGCGCGTACAGAGTAGCGATCGATGACAGACGCCATCACGGGTGTTTTTGGTGGAAGCTTCAACCCACCGCATCTCGCGCATCTGCTCGCACTGTCTATCGTGCTTGCCCGTTTCGATGTCGCGCGCATCCTCGTTGTGCCAACGTACAGGCACCCGTTCGCCAAAACACTTGCGCCTTACAACGACCGCGTGCGCATGTGCGAGCTTGCCATGGGTTGGCTTCCACGCGTCGAGGTTTCGCGCGTCGAACAAGAGCTCGGCACCGAGAGCCGAACGCTTCGCACCATCGAGCACCTGCACAAGCTGCACCCCAACTGGAACCTGCGCTTCGTCATGGGAGCCGATCTCAAGGTGGAATCGGACAAGTGGTACGGGTTCGACCGCATCGCCGAGCTCGCGCCGCCGATTGTGCTTGGTCGGGTCGGGGTGATCTACGAGGGCGCGCCGCTCGCCATTCTGCCTGCGATTTCAAGCACCGAGGTGCGCGCCATGATCGCCGCCGGGCGTTGGGACGAGGTCAACGGCGTTCTTGCGCGCGAGGTAGTTGCCTTTGTGCGTACGAACAAGCTTTACGCCGCTGCATCGCAGTCTTGACGTGCTGCCACGTTACGGCGCCAATATCTAAGCTCTCATGAAGGTCTTCGTCTACGGAGCAGGGAAGGTGGGCAGCGCCCTGGTGCGCGGCCTGCACAACCAGGGTATCGATGTAACATTGCATCCTGCACGCAAAGGCGTTCCGAAGGCGCGCATCGACGCCGACGTCGTCGTTCTTTCCGTGCGCGATCGCGATCTGGGGCCCGTGGCCAAAGCTTTCGCATCGTCCGGTGTCATTCCGAAGCGTGCCGTCGTGGTGCACAACGCAGGCGCCGTGGCTGCCGAAGCGCTGGCTGCGCTCAGACCCGTGGTTGCTGGAATTGCGCAAATGCATCCGATGCTTTCATTTGCATCATGCAAATTTTCTCCGTCGCTCACGCACGGGCATGTGCACATCGAGGGCGATGCCGTGGCCGAGAAAAGGGCACGCATGCTCGCACGCAAGCTCGGAATGACGCCGCGCACTTTTCCCCATCTCGACACGGTTGGCTACCACGCTGCCGCGGCGCTGGTTGCCAACGGCGCGGCAGCTCTCGCCGCGATGGGCGCCGAGCTTCTGGTCAACTCCGGTGCGGCTCGTGCCGACGCTCCAAAAATGCTTGCGCCGCTTTTACGAAGCGTGGCCGACAACGTCGAGGTGCTCGGCTTCCCCGATGCCTTGACCGGGCCGGTACGTCGTGGCGACGCCGGGGCCATCGAACGGCAGATTGACATTTTGGCCGCGCGCGTTCCCGAAGCGATCGAGCTCTTTCTGGCGAGCGCGCGGGCACAACTGCCTTTGGCGCGCGCGCTTGGCGACAGCTCGCCCGAAAACTTCGATGCAATCGAAAAGGTGCTCGCCAACGCGAGTGCTGCGAACGCTGGGCGTCATTCGGGGCCGCCAGCGAAAGCCGGTAGCACTCTCGATGGATGAGTTGCTGCGAGCACGCACAACGCTTTTTTGTGGCGTCATCGCGTTTGCGATTGCGCTCTCCATGCTTCTGCGTGCTCGCCGCGGGCAGCATTGGCTGTTCGCGGCGTTCTCGTCGTGCGTTGCGTTCTGGTACGTCAGCCAGTCGCTTTCTGTTCTGTTGGCGGAGCCCGCGAAAGCGTTGTTCTTCGAACGCGCGACCGCCGTGCTGACCATCTTGCTTCCGCAGTTGGCCGTGCACCTCTTTCGCTCGGTCACGGCGCTCGAGGGTGGCGAGCGAGGATCGGCACGCCTTACGCGCATCGCCGCGGCGCTTGGCGTTCCCATGCTTGCCATGGTGCTTTCGCCATACCAAAAAGCGCCCGATGCCGTGCGTGCCCTGGTGCTCGGCGCGGTGTACTCCTACGTTTTCGGTCTGCTTGCCGCAGCGCTGATCTCGCTCTGGCGTCGCGGCCAAGAAAGCCGGTCGCGCGCTGTTCGTGATCGCATTCGCTTTCTTGCTGCCGTTGGCGCGATGGCCATGACGTTCACGCTTGCCGACTTCCTGTCGTTTCTTGGCGTGTACTTGCCACCGATCGGCGCCGTGCTTGCCATTGTCTTTCTTTTCGTCCTTGCCGAGTCGCTCACTCGCGATCGCCTCGCCGATCTGTACGAGCTTACCGGGCGCCTGCTCGTTTCCACGGGGCTTGCCTTTGCCTTGGCTGGGATTTTCTATGTATTTATCACGTACATTGGCCGATTCGGCGCCATGTATTTGAACGCCGTTCTGGTTGCCATCGTCTTTCTCGTGCTCTTCGAGCCTCTCGAGCACGCCTTCGAAACACGCATCAACCGCTTTTTTTTTCGCGAACGCTACGATCTCGAGACCAGCGTGCTCGAACTTCGTCGCAGGCTCGCGCACACCCTCGAAAACGAAGAGATGGTGCAAGTGGTTCTGGCGGGGCTCGAGCGATCACGCCGCGTCACCTCGTCCGCCGTGTATTTGCGCGATCTCGACGATGCAGGTTTCGATCTCGTCGGGTTCTTCGGCGCGCAGCCTCGCCCGCGGCTCGAAGCGCTCGCGATGCGTCCGCTTCTCGAGCGCCTCACGCTTTCGCTTTCGCTCGAAGACGTTGCGCGTGAGTCCGAGCGTGAAAGCCGCGCGCCGTTCATGACCGCTGCCGAGTCACTTGGTCCGCTCAAAAACGCGGTCGTGTTCGCCATTCGCGCCGACAACGAGGCACTCGTTGGTCTGCTTTGTGTGGCCGACGAGCGCGTGCGTGATGCATTCACACCCGAAGAAGTTTCGCTGCTCGAAACGGTCGCCGCACAGATGGGGGTTGCCGTTGCGAACAGCCGCCTTTATTCACGCATGAAAGAGCGCGATCGCCTTGCGGCGCTTGGTTCGATGGCCGCAGGTCTAGCTCACGAAGTGAAAAATCCTCTCGGGGCAATCAAAGGTGCCGCGCAGCTTCTCGAAGAGCTCGAGCCATCGATCGGCGACGCCCCTACGCGCGCCGAGTTTCTCGGCATCATCCTCGAGGAAACGGATCGACTGAACCGCGTCGTAGGAAGCTTTCTCGACTATGCGCGTCCGCATGCAGGCAATCCGGTGCCCGTTGACATCAACGCCGCGGTCCGGCGCACCATGCAGATCCTCTCGAGCCAGAAAACGGAAGAAACCGAGGTGCATCTCGAGCTCGCCGAGTCGCTTCCGCGCGTGCGCATCGACCTCGAGAAGTTGCGTCAGGTGCTGCTCAATTTGGTGCAAAATGCAATGCAGGCGATGGATGGCCGCGGGCGGGTCACCGTCACGACGCAGCGTCGCCAGGCTTCGCGCAGCGTTTGGGTAACCGGCCCGTCGGGTGATCGCTCAGGCGCGCATGGCCCCGCAGCTGCCGACACCGTCGAGATTGCGGTGCACGACACCGGACCGGGCATCAGCCAGAAGGTGCTAAAGAACCTTTTCGTGCCGTTTTTCACGACAAAAGAGCAGGGCACGGGCCTTGGTCTCGCGATAAGTCAGAGCATCGTGCAAAGTGCTGGCGGAAGCATTCATGTGCAAAGCCAAGCCGGCTTCGGCACCAAGTTTGTCATCCTTTTGCCTGGTGCCGACGAAGCGATCGCAACGCCATTTGGTGGTGGCGCTGAGGCCGCTGCCCGAGTAAGCCCGGATAGTGCATGATGCAACACCGTTTTACGATGCGACACTGTGTGGCGAGATCGTGAGCCCATGCGCCCCGCGTGCGCACGAGAAATCAAGTAGAAATCAAGTGGAAATCAACAAGTAGAAATGACGTGGGCTTGCGGCTGCCTGGGAACGTGGTCAAGCCATTCAATGCCGGTGACTTGACCATCTTCCGTTCTACTCGATAAGCTTTTTCGCGTTCCTTACCCGATGCAAGACTCTGCCCCGAAGGTTACCACGTCGCCGCCGGTGCGCTCCGCAACCGGAGAGCAGTCGTATTTCTTGCGCTTCATCAGCGGCAAGTACCAAGGCGGCGAATTTCCACTCGTCAACGACAAGCCCATCGTTGTGGGGCGCTCGAGCGAGCTCGACATGGTGCTCGTCGAGGACATGGTGAGCCGCAAGCACGCGCGTATCATCATGCAGCAAGACCAGATCTGGATTGAAGATCTTGGCTCAACGAACGGCACGTTCGTCAATGGCGAAAAGATCAAGCGCTCACGCCTGAAAGAGGGCGACCGCATTCTTATTGGCACCAGCATTCTCAAAGTTCTTGGGGGTGGCTCGAGCGCAGAGAACGCAGACGCTGCGAAGCGCGATCTCGAGAACGTTGCCGCTGCGCGTCCCACCCAAGCGCGCACCATGAGCGGCAGTATCGAAGAAGTGCCGCTCCCCGATCTGCTCCAGCTCTTTTCTACGGCAAAGAAAAGCGGCGTGCTCGTTGTCCGCACCGACGCCGATGACGTTGGCAAGATTTTCCTCCGCAAAGGAGACATTTATTACGCATCGATCAACGATCTCGACGATGTCTTGCCAACGAAGTGCATCTTCCGAATGCTCACTTGGCAAAAAGGGCTTTTCGATCTCGAACCTCCGGACGAGCGCACATTTCCAAACGAAATGCACCTCAGCGTGCAAGAGGTGCTCATGGAGGGCCTTCGCCAGCTCGACGAGTTCAACGAGCTGCGCAACGACCTGCCGGATTTGAGCGCCAGGCTCGTGCTCTCAACGCCAATCACGGCTCCGTTCAGAGATCTAAAGCCGGAGGAGCTCGACATCCTCCAACTTGTTCATAATTACGCCCATTTCGAGACAGTGCTCAACAAAAGCGCGGTCACTGACCTCAGTACGGTCACCATCATTCTCAAGTTGATTAAAAAAGACTACGTCCGGCCGGAGTAGGCGGGCGGTGGCGACATGAATGGCGCCCCTACGAAATGCGTGATGGCCGCGCGGTAGGGGCGTATGGCCATACGCCCCTACCGACAATCACGTTTGTGCGTTTTTTTGGTTGTAGGGGCGCGATTCATCGCGTCCTCGGGATCGGCTGCTAAGCGCACGCTGACGGCTCGCGCGTGTGCCTCGAGACCTTCGAGCCTTGCGAGAACTTGGATGTGATGCGAGTCGTGCTCGAGCGCTTCGGCCGAGTATTGGATGAACGAAGTGCGCGCCACGAAGTCGTGGACGCCAAGGGGTGAGCCGAATCGAACTACGCCGCCGGTTGGAAGAACGTGCGATGGTCCGGCAACGTAGTCGCCGGCAGCTTCCGGCGTTGCATGACCGACAAATGCCGCTCCTGCATTGTGGATCTGCGAGAGCAGCGCCTCGGCCTCGCCCACTTGAAGACTAAGGTGCTCGGCGGCAACCTTATCGGCCAAGAGTGCCATCGCGTTGCGATCGGCAACGACGAAGGCATAACCATTGCGGCAGAGCGCTTCTCGGGCAATGGCCTTGCGGGGCAAGCTTTCGAGTTGCCGCGCGAGCTCGATTTCCACTTGGTCGAGAAGCTTTGCGGAGGTTGTGACGACGAAGCAGTAGGCGTCTTCGTCGTGTTCGGCTTGGGAAAGAAGATCCGCGGCAACAACAACTGGATCGGCCGAGGCATCGGCCACCACGAGGATCTCGCTCGGCCCCGCGATGGAGTCGATCGCAACCGCGCCATAAACAAGGCGCTTGGCACACGCGACGAAAGCGTTGCCGGGGCCGACGATCTTGTCGACGCGCGCAAGGTTCGAAATGCCATAGGCGAGGGCAGCAATGGCTTGCGCGCCACCCGCATCGACAACGGTGCTGACACCTGCAAGATGCGCGGCTGCGAGCACGACGTCGTCCGAGCCGCTCGACGGATCGGACGACAGCGGAGTTGCAAGCACAATGTCTTTCACGCCGGCCACGCGCGCAGGAATCGCGCTCATGAGCACACTCGATGGGTAGCGCGCTTTTCCACCAGGCGCGTACACGCCAACTCGGCCGAGCGGGCGGACGCGAAGACCAAGCGAAATGCCGTCCTCATTAAAGCGAAAGCCGCCGCCGATCGCGCCGCTAGGTTCGCCAAACATCGCATCGCGCTCTTGCTCGTGAAAGCGCTGAATGCGCTCGGCCGCGTGCTCGAGTGCGGCGCGCGCCTCGGTCGGCAAGCGACCTAGAGCACCCTTGCCATCGTAATCCGACCGGACGAGCGTGGTTGGCACCCGCTTTTCGAACTTGGCAACGTACCTGAGGACAGCGTTGGTGCCGTCGCGCCGGACTGCTTCGAGAATTTTGCGGACGACAGGCTCAGATTTGGAAAAGTCGGCGTCACCGCGTTCGGAGGCGCGCGTAAGTGCCTCGTCGAACTGAGCGGTGCCGTGCGTTGAGCGATGCAACATGGAAAACGCCTCGTCATAGCGCAAGGTCGGACAAAACGCGCGTTGTCCGCGCAGTTGTCCTCGTAAAAGCGGACAAAAACCCGCAAATGGTCGCTCCCTGAGAAATGCGCGCTGCTTTGCGATCCGAAAGACAAAACCAGTGCTAGGTTAGAGGCTCTTTCATCGTGCGCCATAGCACGGCGCATCGGGTGGCTTGTTGTTTCCGACGAGGGCTCCTGTGGATAGTGATCTCGCAGATGCGGTCGAGAATCTAAAGACAGTATTTCGGCAGCGAAAGCTCGAATGCACCTTTGGAAAAGCGGAGAAGGCACTCGTCGAGGACCTGAAGAAGAAACTTCGCGTTCCCTCCCGCTACCGAAATTTCCTTCTGGCAGCTGATCCGCTGAAGGTCGAAACCGTCACGCCGGTCGAGCGCGTGCGCTTGCTGCCGGCAAGCGAGCTCGAGGCGGCGCAGCTGGCGGTAACGCAGCCTTCGGGCGGGGCCTCAGCACTCGACTGGAGACCGTCCTGGGTGCTTGTTGCCGAAAGCACGCTGCTTGGCGATCCCTACTTCCTCGACGTGTCCAAGCCCGATCCCGAAGGCGACTGCCCCGTGTACACGGCCATGAGCGGCCAAGAGCGTTGGGTGGCTACTCTTGCAGCGTCAAGCTTCGCTCAGTTTCTGCGCATCTTGTCAACAGCGATGGAAATCGCAGCTGGCTTCGGTGATGCGATCATGGACGACGAAGACGAAGACAGTTTTCGCGAAACGCTTGGCCCAAAGGTCAAAGTGATTGACGCCGCCGCCCTCCGCGCCGGCCATTGGACATAGGACCGCTTTCGATTTGACGCGATCTCTTCGTTGGCGGCTGCGGTGCGGTCCTCAAAGCCGAAGCAGGCTGTTCCGGTCCGCTCCTCGCCGCCGCCTCGATCTCGCGTCAACTTGAAAGCGGTC
>Ga0123357_10000356_pt1 | contig 43370 bp, 40 predicted proteins | sample TergutEmb28metaG_FD_89873 | JGI IMG/M metagenome (GOLD analysis project Ga0123357, IMG submission 89873) | Embiratermes neotenicus P4 segment gut microbial communities from Petit-Saut dam, French Guiana - Emb289 P4 | ecosystem: Host-associated > Arthropoda: Insects > Digestive system > Gut ...
CGGTCATCATCAGGGCGCAGACTTCCGGTGTTGCCAGCCCGCTCCGGTGCTACGCCCAACCACCATTCTCAACTCGTTCCGCGATCAACCGACAAAACGTGGACTCAACCGCCACTGGATCGCCTCTGTTCACGATCGGGTCCAGGAAATCACCCTAATCTTGGGGGGTTTGGCGACATCTCCTGGACTCAACCGGAAAGGCGTGGGGGGTTGACGACGCCTAAGTCCAGGTTACCGATTCTGGGGTTGTGGTCTTGTACAAGTGGGGCACTGAAGCGAAAGACCGCCGTGCGGCGAGCGATTTGCGCGAAGACGCGCCGGTATTGGAGCGGAACTGAGCAGGAAGCGTGCCGAGCGGTGACCGCTGTCTGGACTGTCGATAGGTGATCTAGGATTCCTGACGAGGCACAAGCGCGAAGATGAGCGAAGCTCATGCGACTCTGGAGTCCCCACGACACAAGACCACAACCCCAGAGACGGCCGGAACCCGACGCAGTATCAAGCGGTCAAACACTACAATGGATCACATGACAGACACGTCCCGCATCCTCGTCGTCGTCCCCACCTACAACGAGGCCGACAACATTGAGCCGATCGTCACGCGGTTGCGCGCTGCCGTCCCCAAAGCAGAAGTGCTGATCGCAGACGACGATTCGCCTGACGGCACTGGAGCGATAGCCGACCACCTGTCGAGCGTGGATGGTCACGTGCATGTATTACACCGGACGGAGAAACAGGGCCTGGGAGCCGCCTATCTGGCTGGCTTCGCGTGGGGGCTGGACCGCGGCTACGACGTGCTTGTCGAAATGGACGCCGACGGATCGCATCAGCCTGAGCAGTTACAAAGTTTGCTGGACGCCCTGGAGCGTGCGGACATGGTCAAAGGATCGCGCTGGATGCGCGGCGGCACCGTGGTCAATTGGAGCAAGAAACGCGAAATTCTCAGCCGCGGCGCGAACATCTGGGTGCAGGGCGCCATGGGCTTGCCGGTTCACGATTCGACGGGCGGTTTCAATGTCTTCCGGGCGGATATCTTGCGACGGATTGATCTGGATGGCGTGGCGTCAAGAGGCTACAGCTTCCAGATAGATATGACCAGACGCGTGCTGGAAGCCGGGGGAGTGGTGGCCGAAGTGCCCATCGAATTCCAGGAGCGTATGACAGGTGAGTCCAAGATGAGTGGATCGATCATCCAGGAGGCGCTGGTCAAAACTGCTGGTTGGGGTTTGGAGCGACGTGCTGATCAATTGGCCGTGTGGCACGCCATACTGTTCGACAAGTTACAGTCTTTGGTGTGCAGGCAATCAGCCGTTGATGAGACGCCTCCCGCCGAGTGAATACACAGTCTCAGTAGTGCACAGACATTCGAACGATCTCAAGGCGCTCTCTGAGTAGTTCTTCAAGCTCCGGGATGTCGCGACGTTCGCGCAGCATGTCCCAATGTGTTCGCGGCGGCTTGGCGTCGCGGTTGTCAGTCATCACACCGTCGGTGCGAAACGCCGTCCGACCACAGCGCGGGCAATCCCATTCGGTCGGTAGTTCGGCTTCGATGCTGAACGTGATGTCGAAATGATGCCCCCCCGGGCAGTCGAACCCCAGCACCTGGCGAGGAGCAAACTCGATGCCTTCCTCGTCCTCAAAACTCTTAGCGCCCAGCCCCATACCACGCAAAGCGCGATCAGCCATATCAGTCTCCTTTTGAACAACTCTATCTTACTGATGTATACTGCCATTTTCCACTTTTCGGGTTAACTCCGGAGTGAAAACTACACCATTGTCATCTATGAAACCTAATCCTTCAGCCCTTGTCGGGTCAGTTTTTTGTGCCGCCAAGGTCTACCTATGTCAGTGTTGTCTTGATCCTTCAAATCTGGTCCCGACTGCTACTCAATGTCACTTCATCGGGCACGATGCCTGTCTGCATCACGAGTAAGTGACGTTGCATACACATTCTGAGCCATTCTTGCGTCCCAACCACTCACTTACCGTAGCGTAGGCACTCATTTGGGACGACATAGTTGCGATGCGTCCAAAAAGCGCTGGTCTGCCATCATCGGGAGAGGGCCATCAACCTCTCAGTATCTGTTGGTCTGGTTTCCACTGTTCTCAGCCCCGCGTGCAGTGCCTCGCGGGTTGGATACCCGGGACGGTGATATCCTCTGCCGTGAAGGGAAACGGAGCGGAGCACCGGCGCTAATCGCGGAACGGCTCGATACTCGCACCAAGATCATTGAGCCGTTTTGGCAGATCCTCGTAACCGCGGTTGATCATATAGACGTCGCGCAGCACCGATGGCGTGTCGCCGGCGAGCATGGCCAGGAATAGGCAGACGGACGGGCGCAGGGCAGGTGGGGACACCATTTCGCGGCCGTGCCAGGTGGTCGGGCCGGCCACCACTAGCCGGTGCGGATCCAGCAACTGCACGTTGGCACCCAGCTGGGTCAGAGGCAGCAAGTGGATCGCCCGGTTCTCGTACACCCAATCGTGAATGATGGTTTGCCCCTTCGCGCAGGCGGCGATCAGGGCGAAGAACGGCAGATTGTCGATGTTGAGCCCTGGGAACGGCATCGGATGTATCTTGTCCTGCGGCGCATGCATGGGGGACGGATGTATCATCACGTCCACCAGTCGGGTGCTGCCGTTGTGTGACATATACTCCTGGCTGACGTCGAACTCCAACCCCATGGACTCGCCCAGCACAGAGAACTCAATCTCGAGAAACTCGACCGGACAACGGGTGATACCCATTTCGGAACCGGTGACGATGGCAGCCGTGATAAGACTCATCGACTCGATGGGGTCCTCTGAGATGTAATACGCTAAGTCGGTGTCGATTTTGTCGACACCATAAATCGTCAGCGTCGTCGTGCCGATACCGTCGATCTGGACGCCGCACTCCTGCAGGAAGAAGCAGACGTCCTGCACCATGTAGTTAGGGCTCGCATTGCGCACGACGGTGACTCCGGGAGCCAGCGCCGCGGCCATCAGGGTGTTCTCGGTGACGGTGTCGCCGCGCTCGGTCAACACGATGTGGCGCTCCGTGGCGACGCCAGGAGAGACTGTGCAGTGGTAGGCGCCATCGCTGGCCGTCACGTCCACCCCGAAATGGTGCAGTGCCTGCAGGTGCGGTTCGATCGTCCGGGCGCCTAGCGCGCAACCGCCGGCGTAGGGCAGTTGGAACGAACCGAACTCGTGGATCAGCGGGCCGAAGAACATCAGAATACTCCGGGTGCGCCGAGCCGCGTCGGCATCGATTTCATCCAAACGCAAAACTTCTGGACGATGGATCGTCAGGTCCTTGCCATCGTTGGACCATTCGATCTCGACGCCAATGCTCGTCAGCACCTCGATCAGACGGGCGACCTCCTCGATGTGGGCCAAGCCGCGTAACACCGTCTTCCCGTGGTTGAGCAGGCTTGCGCAGAGCAGCCCGACTGCGGCGTTCTTGCTCGATCGTGTCTCGATGGAACCGTTCAGGTGCGTCTGGCCCTCGATGCGGTAGTTGAGCGTGCCGAGTGCTCCCGAAGGCACGATCAACTGGCTCTCCAAGGCATCGGCGATTCGTTTGATCATCTCGAGCGAAAGATTTTGATTGCCCGATTCAATGCGTCCGATGGCGCCCTGGCTGGTGTTCAGTAGCTCGGCTAGCGCGGCCTGCGTCATCCCCCTTTGCTTGCGCGCGTCGCGGATCAGGCGTCCAATATTGGCAGGAGACGGCGTTACACTCACGTTGACCTATCTTACAGGATGACCCAAGAAAACTCTCAACCGTATCTCATTTGTGAGATATTGGTGTGTCGTCCGTATACTCATGGTTATGACGTAGTCACCGGGGGGCTCCGACTAGAACAATTAGCCAGAGTCCCCCACCTCCTGACCCTAGCACAGGAAGACGGTGTCTTCCGTATACTCATGGGTATGACAAATCACGTGGATGTGATGGTGCTGGGCGCCGGCCCTGGAGGATACGTCGCCGCAATTCGGGCTGCCCAATTGGGACGCAGTGTTGCCGTGGTGGAGTCGCGCTGGTGGGGCGGCGTCTGCCTCAACGTCGGTTGCATACCGACGAAAGCTCTGCTGCGCAACGCCGAGGTGGCCGATCTGGTGACCCGGGAGGGTGCCAATTTCGGCGTCACAGGGGAGTTCAGCCTGGACTACGGCACGGGTTGGCGACGAAGCCGACGCACGGCTGAGACCATGGCCAAGGGCGTCAGGTTCCTCATGGACAAGAACAAGATCACCGCGATATCTGGCTGGGCGACGTTCACCAGCACGCATTCGCTCGCCGTAATTGGTGACGACGGTAATACGACTGATTGGACTTTCGACGATGCGATCATCGCCACAGGTGCGATACCGAAGTCACTGCCCGGCGTGGAGGTTTGTGGACGGGTTATGACCTACGAGCAGATGATCATGACTGATGAAATGCCAAAATCGCTTGTCATCGCAGGTTCAGGGGCAATCGGAGTCGAGTTTGCCACAATTGCGTCGTCATTCGGCTGCCAGGTGACCATTGTCGAATACCTCAATAGGCTGGTGCCGTCCGAAGATCCGGCGATCAGTGCTGAGTTGGCTCGGGCTTTCCGCAAACGCGGTATTACTTGTATGACGGGGACGGCGGTAAGCAGCGTCGAAGACCACGGAGACCGCGTCACGGTGCAGGTCGAACCAGCAGCCGGGGGAGAGGCTCGCGAGATCGTGGCAGATGTACTACTGCTTGCTCTTGGTTTCACGCCACGAGTCACTGGCTTCGGGATTGAGACCATCGGTGTGGCTTTGGACGAGCGCGGATTCATCGGCGTCGATGACAAAATGCGTACCAGCGTGCCGCACATTTACGCGGTTGGTGACGTCACTGGCAAGCTCATGCTGGCCCACGTCGCCCAGGCGCAAGGCACCGTGGCAGCCGAAGTTATCGCCGGACTATCGCCGCGAGCGCTCGATTACACCATGCTGCCGCGAGCCACGTACTGCGAGCCGCAGATCGCATCGCTGGGGCTGACGAGGGAACAAGCCGAGGCAGACGGACATGACATCGTCGTGTCTCGCTTTCCGTTCACAGCGAACGGCAAGGCACAAGGGATGGGCCAGGCATCTGGTTTCGTCATGCTAGTGGCCGACGCCCCCAGCGGCCGGTTGCTGGGGGTTCACATGATCGGACACGGCGTGACTGAATTGCTTCCAGAGCTGGAACTGGCGATCACCTGGGGTATTACGGCCGATCAGATCGCCCGTACCGTCCATGCCCATCCCACCTTGTCTGAGGCCGTCCAGCAAGCGGCGCAGGGGATCGGTGGCCAATCGATCGACGCCTGATCTTGATCACTGGTCGCCCAGGCCGGTGCCAACCTTGCGGGCCGTGTCGACCCACTCATGATCGGGTGGAACGAACTTGATCTTGCCGGCCACCTCGTCTAGAGGCACAGCCTCGGTGCCGTCACCCCGCGCGGCCACCAGGACGCCGAATTGGCCGTCGGCCGCCATAGCCACCGCAGCGGCGCCGAGCCTGGTGGCCAGAAGACGATCTGTGGCACAAGGCGTACCGCCGCGCTGGACATAACCCAGGATGGTGACGCGGGACTCCAAGCCGGTGGCCGCCTCCAGCTCTCGGGCCAGTTTGAAGGTGTGTTCACGCTGCGAGTCCTCGACATTGGCCAGGTGCGTTCGTGCCGCTCGTTTTTCCTCAGGGGAGCGGGCGGCGTCCACAAGTAGTCTCGCGGCGTTCAGGTCGGCCTCATCAGCCACCTCGCGTGCACCCTCCGCCACGGCGACGACGCTGAACGTGCTGCCGCGATCGGTGCGGGCCTTGATCCTGGCGGCGATCGTCTCAACCGAATACGGTATCTCGGGTATCAGAATGATGTCCGCGCCGCCCGCCAAACCGGCTCCCAGAGTCAGCCAGCCAGCGCGATGCCCCATCAACTCGGCCAGGATGATGCGGTGATGGCTGTGGGCTGTGCTGTGCAGGCGGTCGATGGCATCTGTGGCTATCTCCATGGCCGTGGCGAATCCAAAGGACACATCGGTGCCAGCGATGTCGTTGTCTATGGTTTTGGGTAGCAGCAGGACGTTCAATCCGGCGTCCGCCAATCGTTTCGCGTTCTTCGCCGTCCCGCCACCACCGAGCATGACCAGCGCGTCCAACTCGTCTTTCTGGTAGTTCTCAATGACGGTCGGCACCATGTCGACCGGTTGTCCGTCGACCAAGTACTTGTGGACCTTGTCGCGGCTCGTGCCCAAGATCGTGCCACCGACGGTGAGTATCCCGGACAGTGCGCTGCGGTCCAGGGGGACGGCGTGATTTTCAACCAGACCTTTGATGCCGTCGCGGAAGCCGACCATTTCCCAGCCGTAATAACCGATAGCCGTCTTGCCGAAGCCGCGTATCACGGCGTTGAGTCCCGGCGCGTCACCACCTGCCGTCAGAATGCCGATTCGTTTCGTCTTGCGTGTCGTCATGAGACCTGCCCTAATCGTTGTAACTGATCACAAGCCTAGTTCACCCTGACTTGGCTTGAGAGTCTGTCACCAAAACACGGCGAAATCCTGAGCCAATGAGAACCCATGAGCTGTCACCGTGTCCCAACACGTGACTCCGGTCTGAGCAGACGCACATGCCACTGGATCTTTGACGGGGTAGTCAGGGTCGGCGAAGGGATTGGTGTAGTCGGTGCTCAGAATGACCTGCCCGTACTCGAGCACTGGCGCCGTCGGCAAATCAGGCAGCATGTCTGAGATGATGACGCCGCCATTACAGACCATGCCTGCGCCGTCATCTGACACGTACATACCTCGATCGCAGTCAACCTGAGACCCGGCGGTGCTGGGATCGCTTGGGTACGATACATCAAGCACAACCGCCTGGCACGACACGGTGCCGCTGTCCCACAATCCACAGGACAAATTGCGCGACGGCGAGACGAAGCCATACAACTCGTCGTCACCAAGACCTGGGATCATCATGCCAGGAAGGACGACATTGCTCTTTGGCGCAGGACCACAAACAAGCGACTTATCGACCCCGTCAGGCACTGATATCCCAGATGGACAAGTGACCGCGTTGACTATGTGCGGGGTTCCGAAGGAGATGTGTGGCACATTTGGCATCGGATTGATGCACGCGGTGAGAGTGACAGCAGCGAAAGCCACGACCGCGAGCGAACCCAGACGAGAAGCTGGATGGATTCTCACACTAGAAATTGTATCGCACCTTAACAGAGCAACAAACGCTCGGCGCTGACGCAGTCTTGGCTGTCTCAGCGCGTCTGGATCTAGCGGAGCTCTCCCAATAACAAGTTGTCCGATAATTGACATTATGTCAGATTGAACGAGAACGGCTGCCACCAGGACTTCGTGTCAGGCGTCGTCGTCCGTCCGCTCATCCTCTTGAGACGGCTTAGGGCTCAGGACGTTTATGACGATAGCTGCACCAAACAGGGCCGCACCGATGGCGACTGCGGCGGTGCGGATGACCGAGACCACAGACAGGGCGATGGAGAAAGCCAGATAGCCTGGCGTCCCATACGGCGACGGCCACAGTGCAGTTGGTAGGTACTCGATAGCCGAACCAACAATTATCAAAACAATAGCCCAAATCAGGCACTTCTTGGCTGTCTCAGTCATTGTGACGCTCCTCTCGTTTTCTCGTTACGGCTTCATTGATATCACAATATGCCCTACATACTACCGCCCATCGCCACCAACTCAGACCACACTTGCTTGACGCACTTGACGAGTTCCGGCAGAATTTCTCTTGACGCACTTGACGATTGGAATTTGTTAATGACCACCTTACTCGATGCTTCAGAATTGCCCTGGACCGACGAGGAGTTTGAACTGTTTCATAGTCTGCGACAGTATTTGGACGGCTATGACTTGTCGACCATGGGGTCGATGGCTGACCTCGCCGAGAAAATGGCAGGCACATTGCCAGATGCCGGTGCTGCTTGGGGTCCAGTCGTCGGCCCCGTCTACACCACAGCCAGTTTGCGACGTTGGCTTGGCATGTCGCGTCAGGCAATCAACCAACACGTCAAAGAACACCGCATTTTGCGATTGGTGACGTCCGACAACCGGTCCGTCTATCCATCGTTCCAGTTCGACGCCGCTGGAGGACGACTCCCCCATCTCCGCGACATCCTGGACGTGCTGGCTACTGGGGTGGACGACCCATGGGCTTGGGCCAGTTGGCTCAACTCTCCCGATAGCCACGGTGATACAAACGTTCAGCACCTTTTCAACGGCGATTGGCAATTGGTACTTGACGACGCCAAAGAAACTGCCATAGCCTGGAACCGCTCATGAGACCAGAGCCGGAGCCCGCACTACAGCCACCTCAGAGGGATCTATCAGACTTTCCAGCCTATGAATTGACGGAAGGACGACAAGTCGCCCGTAGCCACTCACACGACAAAGGCGTATGGTGGTTCTCCAGCGCTCCGTCTGACATTGATGAGAAAGGTGGACGGTTCGATCTACAGGCGCCTCGCGGCACCATCTACGCCGCCGATTCCGTTGATGCTGCTGTCCGTGAACGATTGCGGAGTGCGACGATCAACAATGCGGTCGTTTCACCAAAACTAGCCGACAATTTCCAGGTAACTCTGCTGACTATGACGCAAAGCTCCAGATGTGCACACATCGACGTGTCTGCGGCCGGCCGGTATGGTGTCACCAGAGAACTTGCGACCATACCGCCAAGCCAATACCAGCTCAGCCGCCAATGGGCTGAGGCATTTCGTAAGGCTGGTTTCGAAGGTATCAGGTACGGTGTTCGCTTCACGCCCGGCCGAGCCAACGCGTGGGCACTGTTTGGTAACGCCGGTGATGCCGAACTGCCCCACCCACGAGTCGATCAAATATTGACGGGGCGCGAAGCTTGCCAAAAGTGCGGTCTCCGCGTCACGCCTGTCCCCCGCATTGAGTCGCTGACACTGCGCTAGCATCAGAATTGCCGACACCAGGTCACGGAGCTTCGCCCTCCTGTGGATTTTCGGACGTCTAGCCCCAAAGGGCGAGACACCGTGATGAATCCACGGCGTTTCGTCACGGAACCTCACCTTTTGGGCTCCGCAGTTCGTCAAGAGCCAACAAAGGCGAGACACCGTGACCTCGGGGCTGCTCAATGCTCAAGCTTCAGTACTATTCCGGGCACCGACTGAATCACGGCATCGGCATCAAGAAGGTGAACGGATCCATGTTCAGGAGAATCGCGAGGTAGCTATTCGCAGAAATCAAGTACCACCGGCCGTGATAGTAACCAGCGCTCGGTGAGAAAATCCATGTCTGACCACCCATGTCCAGGGTAATGGCTACGTCTTTGTATTCATCCTGGTTGAGCCCTAAAGTTTGCTCATTTTTGACGATGTCCGCGGCAACTTTGTCACTACTGTATATGCTACTTAGCGACGCTGGATCAGTTGTCGCAATGTTGTTGATACCAGCGTACGGGTAGCTGGCGAAGTCAGCGGCTATTTGAGCAATGAATGCCTGTTGAGAATTGGCATCGGGTAAACTCACGACACCACTCTGGTTCGTCTCTGGTGAAACCATGTTCAATATTTGGCGCGGCAACGATGCCGTGAGGTTGCCGATCCGGGCTTGTACGTTTGCTTGGACGCCAATAGCACTGTCATGCGGGAACGGGCATGAACTGTTCAATGAAGAAAATGAAAACTCCATGAATCTGCCAGTGTAGGCACTGAAGTCACATTTGCTGGCAAAGCTTTGAATGGCAAAGGTGCCCAGCATTGCGTCTAGGTCCCCGGCCTTGAGACCGTCCAAAAATGCATAGGCAGCCGCTTCTGGTGAGTCGAATCCAGGTCCCTCCGACGCTATTGGACCAGATGAACCTTTGTTTGACCCAAACTTTGCCAAACCGCCTAATACCAGACCGACGACCAGTAGGACGACAATAACCGCTCCCACTAGCCCGCCAACCAAGTAATGAACCGTCGAGCGAGGCGCCTTCGACTTTGCTGGCACCGGCAATTGAGTCTGCTCTCTAGCTTGCCCAGTTGCCTTGTCACTGTTAGTCAGCCATGACAGAAGATCGGGATAGATGTTCGGATGTACAGCAATCTGTGGCCTCAGACTGGGCTGCATCTGGGCGATCTGCGCCAGATCGGCAGCGCTGGTCGCTGGATCAACCACTGCCCTGGTTGCCGTCATCAAGTCGCCTAAATCAGTCATAACCACTCCTCATATCACATCGATCGCTCCTTGTCGAAGCGCAAATATCGTCTTCAAGTATGCCAGCTTGACCTTCATCGTACCAACAGGGACGACTCCCCACACTGGTGCAGATCTGCGGCTCAGACAAGCCCGTCACTGGATGTATCTCGCCGGCTGACTATGCCCTCCGTCGGCACCTAGAACCGATAGACGTCGCGGCGATGACCCAATGTGACGACGACCACCAGCAAAACCTGATCGTGTACCGTGTAGATGATCCGATAATCTCCGACACGGATGCGCAAGCCGTCTCTGCCTTGCAATGCTTTCGCCCCGGGTGGACGCGGGTTCTGTGCCAGCAGCGCGATCGCCGCTTGGATCCGCTGTCGATATTGGGGATCGATTTTTCGCAACGCCCGCACCGCCGATGGACGCAACTCGATCTTGTATGTCACCATCCCAGGTCGGCTTTCGCCTGCTCCCACGGCAGGTTCTCTCCTTCTTCGGCCATCGCCGCATCGAAGGCCGCAATGTCGTCCAACTCCTCCAGCGCCTCGCGCATACGTTCGAACTCTGTGGCGTCAACAATCACTGCCTCGCTCTTACCACGTCGTTCGATGACAACTGGCTGACGGCTTGATTCATCTAGCACGTACGCGAAATTTTGACGTGCCTGGGCGACGCTCACACTCAACATAAAGTTAAGCGTACATCCAAAAAGCGATAATGTACATTTCAAAGACAAGCCATCCCAACAAACCAAAGGCTATTTTCCAGCGAGGTTATCGCTTACTCCGGCAAAACCACGGAGCTTCGCCCTTTCGTGGATTTTTCGGTCGTCTAGCCCAAAATGGCGAGACACCGTGATGAATCCGACGTTTCGTTACGGAACCTCACCCTTTGGGTTCCGCACGTCGTCAAGAGCTAACAAGGGCGAGACACCGTGAACCTCTTCAGTTTTTGGACGCAGCGTCAACCGCCTGCTTCAAGACGGCGCTTTGCGCCTGCCAATCGGTCCATGATCTGTCGTAGTCGGCATCATCAGATATGAATATCACATTTCCGAACTGCGCGAACCCCAAATCCATAGTGTTATGCGCATTATCGACGTCCCAACCCCATGTGACAACACCACCATTGTTCGTCAGCGCGACATTGTCATATCCGTTGATAGTGTCGTCACCACATGACGCGAGAACCTGCAGAACAGTGGCAGCATGCTGGGCGGAGTCAAACAACCAGGCCGCGCTGACATAGGTGATGTTTACTGCTCCATTGCCCGGCCAAGCTCCAGCCTGGAAGCCCTGCTCAGCGGCAGCCCAAGCGCCATCGTTGTTGCAACTGGCAGAATACCCTGCTAGACCACCACTCGCCACGGCGTCTGTCAAGTCGGCGAATCCGGCTGCATATGGGCCATTACTAGCAGCGTCAATCGCATCTTGGTGACTTTCAAACCCCAGCGACACAGATGGCACGCTCTCGATCATGTAGACGAACTGAACATTGGTCAATGTCGGGCCAGAGCTCGGCATGCGAGTACTAGACCATGGCCTCACAACTGCCAACACGATTGCGACCACCAACACAACCACCACAACAGCAATGAACAACAGAAGTCGGTTATGACTGGCGTGCGTAGTCTGTGGCTGAACACCCTGGACGGGCAGCATAGCTGGTTGGTGCATATCCAGTGTCGGCGCAGTCGTGATCGGCTGCACTGCTACCCCACCAGTTTGTTTCAGCCAATCCAACAGTCCTTGATACACGTTCGGATGAGCTGCGACATACCCTCGCAAAGAGGGTTGTGCTTGGGCGATCTGCGCCAGATCCTCAGCACTAGTTGCCGGATCCACAACCGCCTTGGTTGCCGTCACCAAATCCGAGAAATCAGCCATGTCACTCCTCACAAATCATCTGGAACACTTGTCCAGCCTCGAAAAAACAGCATTGAGGATACCCCCCCCCAACAGATTGTCAAATCAACGAGACCGAGAGAACTCCCCGGGCTGGTACCGATCTGTGCGTCAGCACTGCCGCTTCTGGATGTTGGCCCACTCGTCGCGCAAGCCCACCGTCCGGTGGAACAGCATTGCCTGCCGGGAATCCTTCGCGAAATACCCGATCCGCTCGAACTGCACCACCTGGCCAGACGCCGTATCGTCTCCCAGTGCTGCCTCGGCCTTGCAGCCCGTCAGCACCTCGCACGAGGCGTGGTTCAGGTCGTCCATCGGATCACCTGTCCGCTCCCCCGGCACATCTGCCGAGAACAAGCGCTCGTACAGCCGCACCTCGGCGTCCAGAGCGTGCGCCGCCGACACCCAGTGCATGGTCGACTTGACCTTCCGCCCGTCCGGCGCGTCACCACCCCGCGTGGCGGGGTCATACGTGGCATGCACCTCCACCGGCTCACCGGCCTCGTTGAGGACGACGGACGTGGCTGTCACCAAGTATGCGCCGCGCAGGCGCACCTCCCGTCCCACACTCAGCCGGAAGAACTTCGGTGGCGGGTCCAGGGCAAAGTCATCTTGCTCGATCCACTGTTCGCCACTGAAAGCCGCGCGACGGCTGCCATCGGCCGGATTCTCCGGATTGTTGCCCAAGTCGAAGTATTCGACCACCGGTTCGCCCGTCACCGGGTCGGTGGGCCAGTTGTCGATCACGAGCTTCAGCGGGTGTAATACAGCCATACGCCGTAGTGCAGTACGATTGAGCTCGGTGCGGACGAACGACTCCAACTCCTCGATGCGATGACGCGCGTTGGTCTTGCTGACGCCGATATTGACGCAAAACGCCCGGATCGCCGCCGCCGGGTAGCCCCGTCGCCGTAACCCGCACAATGTGGGCATGCGGGGATCGTCCCAACCGTCTACCAAGCCGTCCTGGACCAACTGGCGCAGCTTCCGCTTGCTGGTGACGGTCTGCATCATCTCAAGGCGCGCGAACTCCATCTGACGCGGCTTGTCATACGGCAGTGACAGGTGCTCAAGGAACCAGTCATACAGTGGCCGATGGCTCACAAATTCCAGTGTGCAAATCGAATGTGTGACGCCCTCGACGGCATCCGACTGACCATGCGCCCAGTCATACAACGGATAGACGCACCACCTGTCGCCAGTGCGGTGATGAGGTGTGCGCCTGATGCGATACATCACAGGATCGCGCAACTGCATGTTGTCCGACTGCATGTCGATCTTGGCCCGTAACACGTGCGAGCCGTCCGGGAACTCCCCCGCCGCCATGCCCCGGAACATCGCCAGGTTCTCTTCCACGGACCGACCGCGATAAGGGCTATCGACGCCCGGCTGGCCGAACCCCCCGCGCTGCGCCGAAATGGTCTCAGCGTCCTGGTCGTCCACATAAGCCAGCCCAGCAAGGATGAGATCCTCGGCCCAGTCATACAACTGCTGGAAGTAGTCAGACGCGAACACCACTTGATTGGGGACGAACCCCAACCATTCGGTGTCCTCGATGATCGACTCGACGTATTCCGTGTCCTCGGTGTCGGGATTGGTGTCGTCGAAACGCAGGTTGCAGACGCCGCCAAACTGCTCGGCAATGGTGAAATCCGTGATGATGGCCTTGGCATGCCCGATGTGCAGGTATCCATTAGGTTCTGGTGGCCACCGTGTCTGGACACGTCCGCCAAAGGTGCCGGCTGCCATGTCGTCACGCACCGCATCGGCGATGAAGTCACCCGCCACCGGGGCATTTGGCTCAGTCATAGAGTCAACGCTACGTGGTCAGCCTGGCACCTGTCACGGACCTATGCCAAATCGTGATGCGCGATGTGCCTCGACAGCACATTCAGTGACCAGCGGCATCGTCCACAGCCTGTTTCAGCTCCGGCGCCTCACCCTGCCACTGGGTCCAGGTGAGACCAGTCTGGCCCGCTTGCGTCCAGAAAACTACGTTGCCATACTGGGCATAGCTCTCATCGAACGTGTCATAAGAGAAATCGTAGAAAGCGCCGACGAAGCTGACTCCCGATTGCTCACCGGTCTGGACGGGATCCGACTCCGTATCGCCGCAAGCGGTATAGAAGTTCTGCGCGAATGTGCTAGCGCTGTCAGCCGATGGGAACAGTATTACTTGATCAATGTTCGCATCCGAACTGGAATCACCGGTGAGTTCGATTGTCGCCACGATGCTACTGGCGGCGTCGTTGATCTGTTGGGCGCAACTGCCCTTCGAAGGATCGGCAACGGTCCAGTCCCCCGGTTGCTGCTGGGCGATCTGGGCAGCCACCCCGGCCGGTGTCATACCAGCCAGATCACTATTAAGCGTGAAATGCGGATTGTTCAGCAGCATCCACGCGAATTGATCGGCCGTTAGCTCGGAACTGCTTGGCGACGACGTGACCGGCTCAGGGCGGCTCTGCCAGGGGTGCAACACCATGAGGACAACGGAGATCGCCACCAGTATCACCAACACCACCACAGCGATGATCCATGGATGATGAGAGCGTTTTTGTTTCACCGACCCGGCGTCCACTTGCATCTGACGCGCAGCCAGTGCCTGTAACACCGCTGCGTCGCCATTCTGGGCCAGCCAGGCCAACAGTTCTGGATGGGCGTTCGGATGTATTGCCACCGCCGTCCACAGATCTGGCTGCTCTTGCGCGATGGCGTCTATGTCTTCTTCGCTGGTCGAAGGATCCATGACGGCACGCGTCGCCACAGTGACGTCAGAGAAATCCTTCATCGCCGCCCACCATTCAGCTTGTCACAGGTAGAAACATCCTCCATTTTCCACCGTCATACAACAGGTGTCAAAGGAAAGTGGCAACTATTAGTCGACGTCAATCCAGCGCGAGTACCGATCGCAGAGCCTTCTCGATCGTCTGCATCCCGGCAGGCGAGACCCGTCCGACAAACTTGCCAAGCCGGGTTTCGACGTCCACAGCCGCTGCCTGCTCGACCATGACGCGCGTCTTCATCCCGTCGATCTTGATGGTCGGACGGAACGACGAAGGGGCGCAGGTTGTCGAGGTCGGAGCGACGAGCACCGATGTCAGCGGCAGATAGTCCGCTTGCAGCACGACGGCATAACGCCGTTCCTGCTTATCCGGTTCCTGGGTGGTCTTAGCCGCCCGGAGTCTGTAAATATCACCACGCATCGGTGCCTCCCATGAACTCAAGTATGGATTGTGTCTCAGCTCGGTCGGAAGCGTCACCGCCAAGTGCTACCGCTTCATGCCGAATGGTTTTGTGACGGGCTGCCTGCTCGGCCGCCAGCACAGCATCACGGATCACCTGTGATCGCGTGGTTCCGTCCCCTTGGGTCAAGTAGGCGATTGCCTGTTCGACCCGTTCATCTGCCCGTAGTGTGATCACTTTCACACTTCACAAGTGTATCACGCAATGTATGACGAAGCCGTTTACCACGCGGTGGCCTGTCATCAGATCGGCAGGAAGTTGCATCCTGCACGACATTGCATGAGCCAAGAAACCACCGCAAACACGATTATTGACAAACGATAATCAGAGAGAGTAAGTTTGTCAGAAATTATTGAATCACGATAATTTGGAGGCGTGATGAAACGTTTTATTCTGGCTGTGGCTCTGGTCGTCGAGGCAATCGCGTGCATAGTCTTGGGGGTAACCCAGTCATCGTGGACCGACGCCACAGCGCTGGCACTTTCATTCCCATTCGCACAGATCGCGGACGGTCTGCGTGCATTATCGCTACCGGGTGGCATCGGCAACATTGTTGCTGTTGCGTTGTACACCGTCGTCGGCCTACTGCCATTGGCTGGTTTGTTAATCGTCTGGCACCGTAGACATCCCTTGCCTGAGGACATACTCATTGGCCTGGTAAGCCCGGTGCTGTTCGCAGTTCTTTACATAATGATCAACCCAACCAGCGCAGGTACTCTAGCTAGTTTTGTTGTAGGTATGGCGTCTGGCCGAGCGTGCTTAGGGATCGCCATATACTCAATACTCAGCGCCTACGCGGTCTTGCGGTTTGTTCGCCTGTTCCGCAGTGGCGAGACCAGGCAACTGTTCAGATACATATCTTGGATACTGGCTGGGGCCGCTGTCGTAATCGTGTATGCGGCATGTGGCGTCGCCTTCAGCCAAATGATCAATTTGTGGCGGCAAATCGACAGTAACAACACTACTGGGCAGACAAACCTTGTGCCCACCTACGTGTTCATCGTGCTGCAATTCGTTGTTACTGCCATCGCGTACGCTTTCGATACCATCATCGTCTTCGCAGCTGTGCGACTCGTTGGCAGCATGCGGGCCGACTTGCACTCCACCGAGACACTGTCAGCAGCTTCGTTGATTTCGCGATTGTGCGTGGCATCACTTGTGACAATTTTGCTGGCACAAGTTGCGCTCAACATAGGTCAATTGGCATTCATCAGGTGGCTTGAGAACGCCAACTGGGCCGTCACATTACCCATCTTCCCAGTAGTCGGTGCCTTGATCGCCTTGCTGGCAACTCAGTTGATCACCGAGAGCAACCGCTTGAAGACGGACAACGATCTGTTCATATAGGGCACAAGACATGGCTATCAAAATCTACTTAGAAGACGTCTTGAAGGCCCGCGGCATGACGTCGAAACAACTTTGCGCACTGATCGGCATCACTGAGGCCAACCTGTCGATTTTGCGGTCGGGCAAGGCCAAGGGTGTGCGATTCGGCACCCTGAACAAGATCTGTGGTCACCTGGAGTGCTCCGTGGGCGACATACTCAAATTCGATGGAAATATGGAGGACAATGATGAAGAATATTCACGCAATCGTGGCGATCACAAGCGCGATGATCCTGCTGACAACGACAGGTTGTCAGTTGGCAAAAGCCGACGATCAGGTGGGTCCAGCTAATGCCTGGGCGACAACCGAACAAATTGGTGCCATTATCGTTGCTGACGATCTTGATGATCTCTTCGATACGAATTTTGACCCGCTCAATCCCAACATCAACCCTCAGATAGTTGGCAAAGCATCCCAGTCCGACTGGTACTTCGTCTTCCCAGGTGTGGATGGCGTTCAGATGTTTTCTGTGGATGGCAGCAAGTACCCCAGCTTCGGTGAGGTGGGCATTGTTAATAGTTTCTGGCCACAAGATGCGGTTGGCGATGGAAGCTCAGATACTTCATACAACGGCGATAACAATCGTACGACGATGTTAAGTGGCACCGTTTACGTATCCGAGACCACCAAAGAAGTCACCATGTATCCCATATACCAAAGCGAAGAAGGAGAGGTGTACATCACGTCACCAGGTTCATCATGGGAGATTAACACCGATGCGGGCACCGACCAAGGAACAATGTCTTGGACGGGTACCTCAGCGATCTCGGTTGGTGATCAATCCATCACGAACGCCATGACCGTGTCGGTTGACATCAAACTGGCAACTGTGCCCACTAGCATCACCATTGCTGAGATGACAAGCGACAATTGGATGGCCCGACAAACCAACTACACGGCAGGCAAATTCCCCAAGAGTCTGACGGTGCCGGCGGGTGTTGCCTATCTCGTCCTCGAACAACATCAGACAGTACCCGGTGGCAAAACACATACCACAAGGTCTATCTATAACCGGGGAGACGCCAACATGACCATACCCTGTGAGGCTTTCCAGAAAAACTTCTGCGTCCAACGCGATGTTGCACTCACCTGGCAGTAACCACCCCTAGAAACATGCCACCACTGGTAGCGCATTGACCGTGCCGTCGTGCCATCTTCAACGCCCGAGCACCTACTGGTGCTGTAGTGCACCGTATCACTCGACAGCCGGAGGCGCCTGGGACGGATCGTCCATCTGACCCACGAACAGCGGGATACCCGTCACCTTGTCCACTACCGCATACAGATAAGGGTGGTCGAACACCACATCCACGAGGTTGTCGCCAGCAAAGCCCGACGTTGCTATCATCACCACCGTGGCGGCGGCAGCCTCCGTGCCTTTCTCGCCGACAGCCATCGACACCTTGTGCACGACGTCGCTGATGAACAACTCCGGGGCGATGCCGGAGAAGTCTGCCCCGCTTCCGAATGCCGCTCCCAGACCAAGCGCCGTCAGGGCGTCGACCAAGTCACACCCGTATTCGGTTTGGAACTTTGGCATCGTGAAAGCCACTTTGTCCTGCGTCTTGGCCGCAGCTAACAGCGTCGCGATGGTACTGCCGTCCAAAGTCAGTTGCCCGTTGGTTGGCATGACGGCCAAGAACTCCAGGCGACCATCCTGATATGGCAATACGATGCCCTCGGCGGTGTTCGTCTTGATGTACTGTCGGGTGTCATACGGCTGCCTCATGAAATCGGCCTGCACCGTTGCGCCACCAGCCGTCGTGAACTCACTCTTGTACGTGAGGTCAGTATTGAATGGCTGCTGCCACAGTGCCTTCATGTACAACGCATTGACCAGCAGTGCCACGACGCCGGGGTCAATGCTGTCGAGCATCTTGGGTATCAGTTTGTTCGTCTTCTGGCTAATCCACTGGTTGACATCTTTCAGCGTGGCGGACGAATGCAAATCCTGCTTGTAGACGTCAGCCTGGTAATACGACTTGAGACGGTCCACCCAATCCTGGTTAGCGGTCAGGTTTTCGTCCAACCATGCGGAGTTGGCCACCGTCAGCGTCGTCCCATCCCCGGGCGTGGCCAACTGGTCCAACAGATAGGCCGCGATCTGGCGCGTCTGCTCAACGCTGAGGCCAAGCACAGCCTGGAAGGCGGCAGCGGTGTCACCACCCGCTCCGTCGTCCGCCATTCCCAGCGCGTAGAAGACGGACAGCGGCGAGATCACCGGGTTGGCGTCCCCAGCCTTCAGCACCTGGGCGAACAGGCGCTCGCCGAAACTACTGAGCGACGCTGCTTGCTCGGTGGTGGGTGCGACCAGTTGTGCTTGCATGGCGTGAGGCGTCAACGGCCCCGCCGGAGCACTACAGCCGGTGAGCAACAGGATTGACAGAAGGGGTAGGACGAGCTTTCGGGGAATCATGGGGTGTCTCCTCGTTCGATCAACTACTAGCCACTTTACCCGACGGATGACTGATCATCTCCCACAACCACACATTTGGTGCTTGTTTGGAGACGTCCCCCAATCAAGTGTGCGATTCTGGGCGAGTTCCGGGCTCCGACCCTCCCAGGCATCACCACTTGTTGACGAGACGGGCGATCCAAGCCACAAAGTGCGGACAATTGGGCGACGGACGAGGTGGACGCCGCTGTCATCTACCGGAATGGAACGGCTAAGATTGGCGTTACTATAGCATCGCATACTAGGAGATATCGAGTGCTCGATCCGACTCAGCTTTTCAGTTATGAAAGCTCCATCGACCAGCGGACGGTGCATGCCCGTACGCTGGTTGTGACGTTGGGCAGTTATCTCGACGCCGGCCACGCCCAGCGAATGATCGACGACCACCTGCTGAACACCCTGCCCAATCACAAGTTGGGACGTTTTGACGCCGACCAGGTGTTTGACTACGCCGGCCACCGGCCACACGTCACTTTCGACCACGATCACTTCACTGATTTCAAGACGCCCGAAATAACGCTCCACCAGTTGACAGACAACGAGCAGCGCACCTTCTTGCTCCTGAATGGCCCCGAGCCGGCGCTGCAATGGGAGCGTATGACCGCCGCCATCGAACATGTGATCCAGGAGTTCGACATCCAGCAGACCGTGCTCATCCACGCTTTCCCGGCGCCGACGCCGCACACACGTCCCGTGCTGGTGACCCAGTTCGCGTCCGACCCAGCGCTTGTGCCGATTCGCTCCGGCGTGCCCGCGACTTTCGAGATGAGCGCGTCCTTCGATTCCTTGCTGACGATACGCCTGGGCGAGAAGAACCATGCGGTGATCGGCCTGTCCGCGCACGTCCCCCACTACTTGACGACGATCGACTATCCGGATGCCGCCATCGCACTGCTGGATAAGTTGGCGGAGGTGACATCGCTGAACCTGCCCAAAGGCGAGTTGGAGACGCTCTCAAAAATCACCCACGAGCAGATCGCCGGCCAGGTTGACGACAATGCCGAGTTGGTGGCTGCCATTGAAGCCATGGAGCAACATTACGACGCCCTGGTCAGGGATCGCGGCTTGCCCATCAAACCAGAGGACTTGCCGACGGCAGACGAGATCGGTGCTGAGATGGAGAGCTTCCTGCGCCGGCTGGACGACCAGAAGTCGAGTGGCCTGACCACACCGGGCCAGGCATTGTTCATGGCTTCCGACAACGCCCCGAAGGACGTCGTCCCCCCGGCAGAGCCGGACAAAGCGCCGGATGACAAGCCTGATGGCGAGGCCGAACCACCTGCTGGTGCTTGAGCTATGACGCAGCGCGCAGTCCGTCCACCAGCCGGTCGACGCTGAGACCAGCCGACGGCCCGACGAAAGCCTTGGCCACCTGTACGAAGGCCGGCTCGTTGACCATCGCCCGCGCCAGCGCTGGCCCGTCGTAGAAAACCTCGTCGGTCGGACCGTCGTCGATGATCTGCCGATCCGTCATGATGATCGTGCGGTCGAAGTTTTGCGAGACGAACTCCATGTCGTGGGTGATCGTGATGATCGCCTTGCCGCTGGCACGCAGCTCACGCAGGATGCGAATCAAGCGATTGAGACCCAACAAATCCTGCCCGGCGGTCGGCTCGTCGAGTATGACGACGTCGGTGTCCAGCGCCAACACAGAGGCGATGGTGACGAACTTGCGCACGCTGAGCGGCAGGTCATACGGGTTGACGTCCGCCAGTTTCGTCAGACCAGCCAGCTCAAGTGCGGCGTCGACGCGGCTTGTCACCTCGGCATTGGGTAGTTTCAGACGCGACGGGGCGTAGGCCACCTCGGCCCGGACAGACTTGTTGAAAATCTGGTCGTCCGGGTTCTGGAAGACGTAGCCGACACGCCGCGCCGTCTGGGCGGCGGTCCACTTGGCGGTGGTCTCACCACCGATCCAGACCTCGCCGGTGGTGGGCTTCAGCAGCCCATTGACCACCTTGGCCAAGGTGGTCTTGCCCGCCCCGTTCTGGCCGATGATGGCGACGGACTCCCCCGCTGCGACCGACAGCGACACTTGGTGGACGGCCTCAACCTTGTTCTTGTAGACGAAACTGACATCGCGGACGTCCAGCAAAGGATGGGCCTGGCCATCGAGCGGGCGAGAGCCTCCGCGACTGGTTGTGGACGTTTCAAAAGCCAAACCTTCGCCGGGACCCACGGCGGTTTCCACCCCAGGCTCCACTCCCGTCGCCCCAGCAATGTCGTCTATGAGAGCAGAAACGCTCAGCGGATGCGGCGGCAGGTCGAGACCACGAGCCACGAGCGCTCGGCGCAGGTACATGGCCTCGGGCATGCGCACCCCGGCCTGGGCGCACAACGGATCGGAGAACACCTCGGCCGACTCGCCCTGCAGGACGATCTGCCCGGCCCGCATGACCACAACGCGATCCGAGAATTGGGCCACCTGTTCCATCTTGTGCTCGACCAGCACGATGGTTCGCCCGGCCGCGTGCGCCCGGCTGATCAGGTCGAACATGGCATCGGTCGTCTCGGGGTCCAGTTGGCTGGTCGGCTCGTCGATGACGAGGATGGGCTGGTCCATCACGAGGATGGACGCCAGCGCGACACGCTGCTGCTGCCCGCCGGACAACTCGAAGGGGTTGCGATCGCGCAGGTCGCCCAGGCGCGTCAGCTCGAGCATGCGCCCGACGCGCTGACGCATCTCATCCGGGGGCGTCCCCAAATTGCCCAACCCGTATGCCAGCTCGTCATACACCGTTGCCGCGACGCCACTCATCTGCGTGAACGGGTTCTGGAAGACGTAGCCCACGTCGCGCGTCAGGTCGCCGATCGTGGTGTCACCGACGTCCCGCCCGTCCACAAGCACCTGCCCGGTCAGCTCGCCGCGCGTGAACTGCGGCACCAATCCACGGATGGCTTGGCAGAGCGTCGATTTGCCAGCTCCGTTGGCTCCGACGATGCTGATGAACTCCCCTGCCTGGACGGTCAGATCGACGTCCACAAGTGCCGGCAGAGGCGACAGAGGGTATGTGAAAGTGACGCCCCGTAGCTCGATCACCGGGTCCATAACCACACCTTCCAGGCGACGTACCCGGCCAGGGCGACCAGCGCGAGCACCATGAGCAACTTGTCGACGGCGGTGTTGGGGACGTCAACCAGTGAGGTGCGCGGTCCTGTCATCGTCATGCCGCGAGCCTCCAGGGACACGGCCCGCTCGGCCACACCGGTCAGTGTGCTCAAGATCAACGGTGCGGCGCTGGGCACAAGCGCCTTCATGCGGACGAGCACATTGGCGTCCGTCTCAATACCGCGGGCCCGCTGGGCGTCCATGATGACGGCGCCCCGTCCGACCAATTGCGGCAGTATCAGCCCGGTTGATTGGATGACGTACGTGGCGCGTGGCGAGATGCCGCGCTGCTCCAGATCGCGCGAGAACGTGCGCATGTCCGAGACGTGCATGATGATCATCACGCCAATGCCGATCGTCAGAAATCTCGTCGTGAACCGGATCGCCGCCGCCAGACCGCCTTCGGTGATCGACAGGAATGCCCAATGCCACAGCACCTGGCCACCGGCCATGGCGATGACGTCGAGGACGAAGATCAGCACCGCCGCCGGTGCCATGCCGATGGCGAACAGCTTGATGAAGTTGCCCAGACGACGGTTGACGGCGACGATCGCCAACCCGATCACTGTGAAGACCAGCAGGTACCAGTATCCGGAGAGCAGCCCCCCGATGATCGCACAAGCCCCCACCACCACCTTGGTCAGCGGGTTGATCCGCCCGATGATGGTGGTGGGGCGCGCGTCGCTCATAGGCTCATTTCTCCGGCTCGGCAGTGGCTGTGGTGTCGGCCGGCTTCTCGTCGTACGACCCGTAGCCGTCCGCGGTATGGTCGGCGGCTGTCGCCAACTCCTGGACCGTAGCCGCCTCGTCGACCGTCTCGACCTTCAGGTCGCGCAGCTTCGGCCCGAGGACGAACTGGTTGAGCAGCCGGTTGCTCATTCCGGCGATCACCAGGCAGGGCAGACCGACTGAGATGGCCTTGTCGATCAACTCGATGATGGTTGACTTGAGGACGACGGCTGGCACCAGCGGCAGGCCGATCTTCTGGAAGGCCACCACCAGCATGGAACTGGTGTACGTGTCGATACCGCCGTAGACGATGATCGAGATGATGCTCGACATCGTGATGGATGTCACGATGACGATTAGCGTCGAGATGATGATGCGCTTGATGCCCTTGAACATTCCCGCCTGGGCCAGAAGTCCGACCACGATACCGATCGTCGCGCCCTGGAAGCACCAGACAATGGCGGACGGCTGGAAGGTGCTGTTCGTCAGCACCCCCAGGAAGCCGGTAATACCGCCGATGACCGGCCCGCCCAGCAAGCCGGCCAGGATGTGTCCGACAGAGTCGAGGAACAGCGGCAGCTTGAGGGTGTTGTTCAGGGCGGCAAGCGCGAAGTCGAGGGCGACGCCGACGGGGATCAGCAGCAAGGACATCAGGCCCATGGGGCGTCCGCCGGTCACGACGAGACCGATGCCGCCGACGATGGCCACAACAGCACCGAGGCACACCAAGACTATGCCGATGACGCCTAGCGGGACGCTGAGCGGCGAGGCAGAGCCATCCGCTGGCGGCAAGCTGACTTGACGGGCAGCGAGCAGGAAGACGACGACGCCGATCAGCAGCACAACCGCCCCACCCCAGACCAGGGTGCGCCACAGTTGCCGTCGTGATGAGGTTTCAGCCATGATTGGCCCTCCATTCATTGGAAAGAACTACGATGGTTTACGGCTCATAATCTACTACTTCCGGACGCGTCCGGCTATGAAACCACGACAAGCAATACACAGGCTTTCCGGCGTGTTGCCACAAAAGGGATGCCATTGTGCTGTAAAAAAGAACGCGAACAAAACGAGTGAGGCCCGAACCAAGTATGAGTTGGTTCGGGCCTCAGTTGTTGTCGGTGGAGCGCTCCGTCAACTGGAGTCTCAGTTCACTGACCCCCGGCCTGCTCCTGGCGGCTCCTGCGTTTCAATTCGTTGCCCTGAGGCATCTGTCTGATGGGAGTCGGGTCTCGATTTCTGAGTCTCGCGTCTTGCCTTGCGGCTTGGCGTACCCATATTTCTACTCTGTCTCTGCCGCAGATGCAACTCAAAATCAAGAAAATCTCACTATTTGGACACATTTCGGCGTGTCGGCTTGCACTTTTTCGTCATCTTTGATCTAGAAGCGGAAATACTTCGATGTAATTCACGGCTTGTGGACGACCGCCACCGCCTCGCCGGTGGCTTTCAGCTCGTCGATACCGATCAGTTGCAAGAACATCGTCCGCACGCTGGTGCTGGCGCTGATGTGCAGCGCGCCTGATTCGTCATAATCGATGCTGAACGTCATGTCGGAATGTTTGGCAGACGCCGTTTTGGCTGCCACCAGGGCCGGCGTCCGGCCATCTCGTCCGTCCACCAAGTACGGCATGGCGGCATCCATGGCGTAGCGCGCCACTTGCGCCGCCGTGTCGGACGCCCGCTGATGGGCCTGCAACTGGGCGCCGCCGTCCACCAGCAGCCCGGCCACCGCCAGCAGCGCCACGATGAACCCGCAAGCCAGGACGGACATCGACACGCCGCGTTGAGCCCAACCGTCCGCGCACCACCAGTGGTTGGACGGAACGCCGGTTTGGGCTGGCGGCACCGCAAGCCGCCTACCCAGATGCTGTGGCCACCCAGATCGTGCGGCTGAGGTGACGTCTGGGAGCCCTGGGCCGGCTGGAGACCAACCATCCGCGTTCCACCAGTGGTTGGACGGAACGCCGGTTTGGGCTGGCGGCACCGCAAGCCGCCTACCCAGATGCTGTGGCCACCCAGATTGTGCGGCTGAGGTGACGTCTGGGAGCCCTGGGCCGGCTGGAGCCCAACCACTGGTGTTCATGTTCATATTGATTAGTCTGACAGATGGAAGAAGCCCGCAGGCCGGTTATCCACAGCCAATTGGTCATTGATAAGATTTGGTTGATTTTGAAAGGTGACATCATGTCCGAAAAGACCATTGCCCTGTTGACCGCCGGCGGTTTCGCCCCCTGCCTGTCGTCCGCCCTGGCGTCGTTGATCGAGCACTACGGCAAGGCCGCGCCCGACGCCCGCATCATCGCCTATCGCCACGGCTATGAGGGCCTACTGCTGGGCGATTCGTTCGAAGTTCCAGCCACCGCCCGAGCCAACATCGCCCGCCTGTACGTTCTCGGTGGTTCGCCGATCGGCAACTCACGCGTCAAGCTGACCAACGTCAAGGACCTGGTATCACGCGGTTTGGTACCCGACGGAGCTGATCCCTTGCAGGTGGCAGCCGAGCAGTTGGTCAAGGACGGCGTCGACATCCTGCACACCATAGGTGGGGACGACACCAACACGACCGCCGCGGACCTGGCCGCCTACCTAGCCGCTCACGACTACGCCCTGACGGTGGTGGGCGTCCCCAAGACCGTCGACAACGACATCGTGCCCGTCCGCCAGTCGCTGGGGGCCTGGACGGCCGCCGAGCAGGGTGCCCGCTTCGCCGCCAATGTCATCGCCGAGCATAATTCGGCTCCGCGCGAGTTGATCGTCCATGAGGTCATGGGACGTGCCTGCGGTTACCTGACCGCCGAGACGACGCGGCGCTACCGCGCTTGGCTGGACGACCAGGAGTGGTTGCCCGAGGTTGGGCTCAGTCGCGACGGTTGGGAGGTGCACGCCGTCTACGTGCCGGAGTCGCATATCGACATCGCTGCGGAGGCCGCTCGCTTGAAGGACGTGATGGACTCGGTCGGCAACGTCAACATCTTCTTGTCCGAGGGCGCCGGGGTTGACGACATCGTCGCCGAATTGACGCGCTCCGGCCAGGAGGTGCCACGCGACGCCTTCGGCCATGTCCAGCTTGACAAGGTGAACCCAGGCCAGTGGTTCGCCAACCAGTTCGCCACCCGGATCGGCGCTGACAAGGTGATGGTGCAAAAGTCGGGTTACTTCGCCCGCTCCGCCGCGCCCAACCCAGAAGATATCGACCTGATCCAACGCACCTGCGAACTGGCCGTCAAGGCGGCGCTAGCGGGCGAGTCCGGGGTGGTTGGTCTGGACGAGGAGAATGGTGACGAACTGAGCGTCATCGCCTTCCCCCGCATCGCCGGCCACAAGCCCTTCGACCCGACCCAGGACTGGTACGTCCAAATGCTGCAAGAGATCGGTCAGCCAATCCCTGAGTAGTTGATCGTCGGACATACGGTGGGGACGAAACGCCACTACACCGACGTCTGCAAGCCATGACCCAACGCACTAGTGGCATTGCGCCTCGAAATCGCCACCATCTGTGTATCAAACCACTCAGTTACCGAAACGTAGGTGACTTTCAGACGCGGGATAGTTGCGTTTCGATGCGCTAGACCAACCGGAGCACCAGGTGACGATCACCATAGGCGTTGTCCACACGGGCGACCGGCGGCCAATACTTGGTGACGGTCGTCCCCAAGCTGACGCTCGTCCGTCCACCTGGGAAACCTGCCGCGCTGCGGCTGTACGGGTGCGACCACTCGTCAGCCGTCACCACCGACAAGGGGTGCGGGGCGTTGGCAAGCGGATTGTCTGCCCCCGTCACCTCGTCGATCTCGGCGCGGATGGCTAGCATGGCGTCGGCGAAGCGGTCCAGCTCGGCCAGAGACTCGCTCTCCGTCGGCTCCACCATCAAGGTACCTGGTACGGGGAAGCTCATCGTCGGGGCATGGAAACCGTAGTCGATCAGGCGCTTGGCGACGTCGTCCACCGTCGCCCCAGCTAGCCCACGCACGTCGATGATGCACTCGTGAGCCACCAAACCATGCGCACCCGTGTAAAGCACCGGAAACACCGACCTGATGCGATGGGCCAGGTAGTTGGCGTTCAGGACGGCCACTTGGCTGGCCTGACGCAACCCCGCTCCGCCCATCAGCGCGATGTAGGCGTGGCTGATGGGCAACAACCCAGCCGACCCGTACGGCGCTCCGGCTACTTGGTGACGTCCCACAGCAGGCAGATACGGCGCCAGGTGGGCCAATGCCGCGATTGGCCCCACCCCCGGACCGCCACCGCCGTGGGGCATGGCGAAAGTCTTGTGCAGGTTCAGGTGACCGATGTCCGCACCGAAGCGCCCCGGCTTGGCTAACCCGGCTAGGGCGTTCAGGTTGGCGCCATCCACGTAGACCTGGGCGCCGACGCTGTGGGCCAACTCGGCGACGCGCGCCATGGTGTCCTCGAAGACGCCGTGGGTGGATGGATACGTCACCATCACCGCCGCCAACCGTGGGCCGAACTCGGCCACCTTGGCCGCCATGTCGTCCAGGTCGATGGAGCCGTCTGGGGCAACCCCCACGGTCACGACCGCCAAACCGGCCATGACGGCCGATGCGGCGTTCGTGCCGTGCGCCGACGCCGGTATCAGGCAGACATCGCGCTCCGCCTCACCTCGCGCCTCGTGGTAGGCCCTGATGGCCAGCAACCCGGCCAACTCGCCCTGCGCCCCAGCGTTGGGCTGGAAACTGATCGCGTCATACCCGGTGATCTGGCACAGCCAGCCGCCCAGTTCGTCGATCATCGCCGCGTATCCCGTGGCATCCGGCTTGGGGACGAAGGGGTGGACGTCCGCGAATCCGGGCAACAACAGCGCCTCGGCGGCAACGGCCGGCGTCAGCTTCATGGTGCACGAGCCGAGCGGGATCATGCCCTGGTCCAACGCGAAATCCTTGACCGCCAGGCTGTGCATGTAGCGCATCATCGCGGTCTCGCTGTGGTGATCGTGGAACACCGGGTGCCTCAGGTAGTCGTCCTCCCGTGGAGTGGCACCTAGACCGCCCCACGGGCGTCCCCCACGCCCGGCCCTGAAGGCAAGACGCACGGCGTCCAAATCCTCCCGTGTGGCATCCTCGCCGATCGAGATGCCGATGAACCCGTCGCCCAGCCGCAACTGCACGCCCGCCTTGTGAGCCACCTGCCAGATCTCGTCGGTGCGCTCCCCCGTCGCCACCCACACGGTGTCGAAGAAGGCGTCATACGCCGGTTGCAAGCCCGCCGCCACCAGATCGCCGGCCAAGGCCCTGGCCTCGTCATGCAAGCCCTGGGCGATAGCCCGCAAGCCGTCCGGGCCGTGATACACCGCGTAGAACGCCGCGGCAATGGCCACCAGCACCTGCGCCGTGCAGATGTTCGACGTCGCCTTTTCGCGCCTGATGTGCTGCTCGCGCGTCTGCAACGCCATGCGCAACGCCGGCTGTCCCGTGGCGTCCTGGGAGACGCCCACCAGCCGTCCCGGCATCTGCCGCACGAGCGCCTCGCCACAAGCGATGTAGGCGGCGTGGGGTCCGCCGTAGAACAGCGGCACGCCGAAGCGTTGCGTGGTGCCGACAGCGATGTCGGCCCCCCATTGTCCCGGTGGCGTCACCAGCGTCAGCGCCAACAGATCGGCGGCGGCGATCACCAGGGCACCGGCCTCGTGGGCCCGGTTGGCCAGTTGGCGCAGCTCATCGGTGGACTGCATGCGTCCATCCCGGTTGGGTGTTTGCACCACGACGGCCGCTGCCCCCGCCAGGTCTTCGTCCGTCAGCAAGCCCAAGTCGGCGATTACCAACTCGCCGCCGATCCGCCCGACTCGGGTGCGCAGGACGGCCAGGGTGGCGTCAAAGACGTCGTCACCCACCAGCACGCGGCACCGGCCCCGCTTGCTGCGCAGGGCCATCGCCACCGCCTCGGCCACCGCTGTCGCCTCGTCCAGCAAGCTCGCCCCGGCGCAGGGCAGGCCGGTCAGGTCAGCGACCATCGTCTGGAACACCAATAGCGCCTCCAGACGTCCCTGGCTGATCTCGGGCTGATACGGCGTGTAGGCGGTGTACCATGTCGGGTTCTGCAGTATGTCGCGCTTGATGACGGCCGGTGTGACGGTGCCGTAATACCCGAGCCCGATCATGGCCCGGCCCGGATGATTGCGCCCGGCCAGCGCCTTCAGCTGCGCTAACGCCGCGTCCTCCCCCACGGCGGGCGGCAATTCCAGCGGGCTGTCGTCGCGGATATCATCCGGTATGGCGTCGGCGGTCAGATCGTCAAGAGTCTCGTATCCCAGCGAGGCCAGCATGGCCTCTTGATCATTGGGGGACGGTCCGATCTGGCGGCTAGCAAAGGGTATTTCAAACACAAGAGCAGTTTACTTGCAATACCTTTCCACTTGTTGACGCTTCGATCCGTCACCCTCAACTTGTGGAAGACTTTGGACGGCTTGGGCTACGTTTTGCAACCACAAATTCCCACTTAATTGGTTGACGGCTCAACATCATCAACAAGTGGAACTTATCGGTGATTACAGTGGCCGGGGCTCGACTTGGCGGCCCAGATCTGGGATGCGTTTGTCCAGCGCGTTCCACATGAGGTCATCGTCAACGTGGTCATAGTGGTGAGCCACCAGATTGCGCATACGCCCGATGTCTTGCCAGGCGATTTCGGGATGTCGATCCTTGAAATCCTGCGGTAGCCTCTCAACCACCGTCGCCACCTTGATCAGAACGCGCTCACCAGCGTTTCGCAGCAGCATACCCTGCTGGTCATCGGCCACATATGCATCACGGCCATGCGCTGTGATGAAAGCTGCCTGTCCAACGAAAGAGGACAGATCGCCCAACAAGCGAGTCAGTTTCTCGTCGGTTGTCACAGCGGCACCGCCTGCTGTTTGACGTCTTGGACGAAAGTGCTGGACGATCCAGCAGAAACCACATCGACCGGTACGGTCAACAAGTTGGCTAGGTCGTCTTGAAGTGCCAGCAGGTCTGTGATATCGCAGTCCGGCGCGAAATCGACGATGAGGTCGAGGTCCGATTCAACGGTGTCATTACCGGTTGCGACCGATCCGAAGACCGACCCCGACTTGCCACCATGACGGGCTATCGCTTGTTTGACCTCAGACCGCAAGACATCCAACGCTTCAGACGGACGCACCTGCAAGTGCTGTGCCAACGACTCGCTGACCGCTGGAGTTGCCTGACGTTTGCCGGTCTCGATCGCCGACAACAGTGGTTGTTTGACGCCCGTCAACCTACTGACATCGCGTTGCGACAAACCTAGCAGCTTGCGTCTTGTACGCAATAATTGAGCACTATTCGTCATGAATCAATGATAACATCTGCGTTATCAACTCATATCGATCGTCGTGTCAGGATATAGGCCTACACCGCGAGGCGCGCCTGCTTGGCGGCTCGGCGCTTGGCCAGTTCGTCCATGTCGTCCTCGGCGCGTTGGGTCGGCAGCGTGGCCAGCGTCCCCTCGATGTCGCGCCAGACTCCCCCGAGGGCGATGGCGAACATGCCCTGACCGCCCTTCAACAGGTCGATCACCTCGTTGTCCGACGTGCACTCGTACACCGACACCCCGTCGCTCATCAGGGTGACAGACGTCAGATCCTCGACACCGCGCAGGCGCAGGTGCTGGATGGCCACGCGGATTTGCTGCAGCGTGACACCGGCGTCCAACAGTTTTTTGACGACCTTCAGCATGAGGATGTCCTGGAACGAATACAGCCGCTGCGTGCCCGATCCGTCGGCGCTGCGGATCTCGGGCGTCACCAAGCCCGTGCGGGCCCAGTAGTCGAGCTGGCGGTAGGAAATGCCGGCCGCGTGCGAAGCGACTGGGCCGCGGAACCCCATATCCGCTGGCATCAGTGATTCCGCCTCGAACAAGGCGTCCTGGATTTTCACTTCAGACTCTTCCATCCTCTAGGTCTCATTTCGTGCTAACGACGCTAACACTGAGGGGAAGGTCTTGTCTTTGGTGTGTCGCCTCACTTAAGCTTAATAATACCTACTTGACAAGGTATTACACAAGTGTGGCGCGCTCGTGCGATCGGTTTCGTGTCGTCTAAACCTCAAGTTTGCGTTCAGTGATGGAGTAATACGTACATGAGCGCCGCGTGCGCCTGTAACACGAGTTGGGTGGCCTCCTGCAGGTTCTCCGTCGACTGCGGGTAACGGCGCAGCGGCATGATCGCCTGCTCGACCATGGCGGCCTCACGCTCGGCCGATTGCTTGATGGCCCGCAGGTGCCTGGTGTCCATGCCGTAGATCTGCATCTTGCGGGCCACCACACAGATCATCAGCGCCTCACGCCCGTAGAACATCGTGCCCCGCCGCGGCAACAGCATCTGCAATCGTTCGAGTTCGAGCAGAGTCGCCTCGGACAGCCCGCTCACCTTGATGAGCTCCCGCCTGGTCAGCTTGATCGGCTTGCCCGGATCGGCTTCCACCTCGTCTGCCTGGTTTTTGGACGACGCGGAACTCGTCGACAAGACGGGCAGATCGGGCGTGTCCTGCTGCTGCGGCTCGACACCCTGATCGATCAGGTCCAAACGCTCGCGGATCTTCTTCAGCGGCATGTAGTAGTCGCGCTGCATGCGCAGGATGTAGCGCAGACGCTCGACATCCGCATCGGAGTAACGGCGGTAGCCGGATGGCGCCCGCTCGGGAGTCACAAGCCCCTCGCCCTCCAGAAAACGGATTTTCGAGATCGACAGATCTGGGAACTCCGTCTTGAGAAGAGGCAGCACGTCACCGATGCTGCGGAGCTGGCTTGAAGGCATTAGCGGTATCCGTGATCCTTGACCAACACCACCATGCGGAACTTACCGATTTGCACCTCGTCACCACTGCGCAACCACGTCGGCTGGTTGATCAGGCCACGGTTGACGTACGTGCCGTTCAGGCTGCCGTGATCCGTCAGGACGACTCCCCCGTCGACCAGCGCGAATGTGACATGGTGCCGGGACACCGTGATGTCGTCGAGCATGATGTCACAGGTGGACGACCGCCCGGCTGTTGTCTTCGGCTTGTCGAGGACGTAGCGGACACCGTCGCCCATTCCTCGCGTCACCACCAACAGTGCGGTGCCGGGGGCCAGCCTGGCCATCTCGTCGTCAAGATCCACATCCGCCCGCATCGCATCGTCGTCGACGATCGGGATGATATGTGTGGTGTCTCCGCTGAACAGCGACAGCCTCTTTCCGCATTGGGCGCAGAACTTGCTGTCCGGCTGGTTGGCGAAACCACACGCAGGACAATTGATCATCTCTCCCCTCCTATCATTTAGACCCATCCGATTCTAGGCCGCCGACCAGTTGGGCGTAGGCTTCAGCGTCCATCAACCCGTCCGTCGAGCCATCGAACTCCACGTCGAAGAGCCAGCCTGTGCCGAAGGGATCCTCGCCGACGGCTTCCGGCGCATCTGCCAAAGCCTCGTTGACGGCGGCGATCACACCGCCGACCGGCGCGTACACGTCGTTGACCGACTTCGTCGATTCGAGCTCGGCACAGGCGTCCCCAGCTGAGACGTTGGCGCCGACGGTTGGCAGTGAAACGTAGACGATATCGCCCAAAGCGTCGGCAGCATGCGACGTCACGCCGACTCTGGCCATATTGTCGGTGACCCGCACCCACTCGTGCTCGGGCGTGTAGAGCAAGTCCGCTGGCCAATCAGACACGGTTTACCTCCTGTAACACTGGCTTGTCACACTTAAGTCAACCAGAATACAGGGCACTGATCTAGCATCTCGACGTGTGTTATCGCGAAAAACACGCCCAAATAGGCTAATTAGCCACCAGATCAGGGAAAAATCGCTGCATCAGGTGCCAGTCGACGGGCTTTTGGGCCACGATGACGGAAAACTCGTCCGCCAGCCGCTGGGTGGTGGTGGCCACCCCGTCGTCCCCCAAATCGACCTCGACGGGGCCTAGGAACTGCAGATCGATGCCCCGCCGCGTGTATTCGGTGCGGGCCATCAGGAGCGCGGCTCCCGTGCGGCGGGCCAGGACGGCCGGGCCGGGCGGCATCGACACCTGCATGGGTCCGGACGGTGTTTGCCAGGTGACTGGCACGCTGTGCCGTGACAGATCCCTGTCGGCCACCAGGGCGACCAGCTGGCCGCGTCCCAAATCGTCTTCCAGTTTGCCCAGCGAGTCGGCGTCCTTGTGTGAATAGATGGTCATGCCGACGCGCTTGCGGACGGCCATGAAGTACTGGAACTCCTCGTCGGGCAGCCGCTCGGCCACCGACGACACCGGGATGCCGATGGCGCACGCCCAGGCGCCGGCCAGATCCCAGTCGCCCACATGCGGCAGCGCCACGACCGCGCCTGTCGTCGACCAGGTGCTGCGAAGCAGCTCCTCGGACGCGTCGTCCACCCGCACCAGCTTCAGTATCTGAGCTTTGCTGAAACGGCCCAGACGCACCGACATCGCCAGGTTGCGGAACCACGAGCGCATCCCGGCCCGCACCTCGGCGTCCGTGGCCGGCCGACCCAGCATGACTGAGGCATTCATACGCCATTGGCGCGCGGCGCGGTAGTGACGTTTGACTGCCAGCCATCCTGCGAAGCGGATGATCGGCCGCCAGGCCCAGTTGGGTATCACCGCCGCGATCTTCAGCACGGTGACCATGGACAACCAGGACGGCAGGCCATATCCCCGCTTTTGCATCGCGTCGCGCATCTGCGGGGCGTCTTCGGGTGGGAACTGCTCTTGTTGGCTCACGTCTTCACCTCACTCGATCCATTGACCGGCTAACAGCGACCGGGCGTCGGCCAGCAGCTGTGGTATCGCCCTGGTTTGGGCGACGATCGGCAGAAAGTTGGTGTCACCGGCCCATCGCGGCACGATGTGCTGGTGCAGGTGCCCGGCGATCCCAGCCCCAGCCACCTCACCCTGGTTGATCCCCAGGTTGAATCCGGCTGGCTGGCTGACGGCGCTGAGCGTCCGCAACGCCGCCTGCGTCAGCCGTGTCACCTCGGCCGCCTCGCCGTCCGTCAAGCTCGTGAAGTCGGCGACGTGCCGGTAGGGGCAGACGAGCAGATGGCCGGGCGAGTACGGGTAGAGGTTCATGACGACGAACGCCAAGTGGCCCCGGTGGACCACCAGGCCATCCTCGTCCGGCCCGCTGGGGGCGCGGCAGAAGGGGCACTGCAGGCCCTCCGCCTTGTCGGCCGGGCGATTGTCGCCCTGGATGTAGGCCATGCGGTAGGGCGTCCACAACCGTCCGAAGCAATCCGGCGTGCCGGGCAGCTCGTCGGCTGATTGGCTGACGACCGGTTCGGTCATTACTGGCCCGCCGTCGGATCGTCGTTCGACCGAGCCTCGATCACCGCCACCACCGCATCAACGGCCTCGGCGACAGGCACCTGGTTGCGCTGCGAGCCGTCGCGGTAGCGGAAGCTGACCGTCCCGGCGTCCTGATCCGTCTGCCCTGCGATCAGCATGAAGGGCACCTTCTGCTTCGTGGCGTTGCGGATCTTCTTCTGCATCCGCTCGTCCGAATCGTCCAGCTCGACGCGCACGCCGCGAGCCTTGAGCTTGTCCAGGACGCTTGTCAGGTAGGCGTTGAACTCGCCCGCCACAGGGATGCCGATCACCTGGACGGGGCTCAGCCAGGCGGGGAAGGCGCCGGCGTAGTGCTCCGTCAGCACGCCCATGAAGCGCTCGATCGATCCGAATTTCGCCGAGTGGATCATGACGGGACGCTGGTGGCTGCCGTCTGGCGCGGTGTATTCGAGCTCGAAGCGTTCCGGCTGGTTGAAGTCGTATTGGATCGTCGACATCTGCCAGGTGCGCCCGATGGCGTCCTTGGCCTGGACGGAGATCTTGGGCCCGTAGTACGCCGCGCCGCCCGGGTCTGGGACCGTCACGAAGCCCTCTTCCTCGGCGACCTGCGCCAGGATGGCCGTCGCCTTGGCCCAATCCTCGTCCGAGCCGATGAACTTGTCCTTCTTCTTGCCGTCCTCGTCACGCGTCGACAACTCGACGTAGAAGTCGTTCAGCCCGAAGTCGCGCAGCAGTTGCACGATGAAGCGCAACAGATGGCGCACCTCGTCGGCGGCCTGGTCGGGCATCACATAGCTGTGCGAATCGTCCTGCGTGATCATGCGGACGCGCGTCAGCCCCTGGAGGACGCCCGACTTCTCGTTCCGGTAGACGGTGCCGAACTCGAACAGACGCATCGGCAACTCGCGGTAGCTACGCTGGCGCGACCGGTAGATCAGGTTGTGCATCGGGCAGTTCATGGCTTTCAGACGGTAGGGGTCGCCGTCGTCGTCAAGCGCCGGGAACATGAAATCGCCGTAATACGGCAGGTGGCCCGAGGTGTAATACAGTTGCTCGCGGGCGATGTGCGGGGTGCCGACGTAGCTGAAGCCGGCGTCAATGTGCGCCTGGCGCACGTAGTCTTCCATGATGCGCTTGATGATGCCGCCCTTGGGGTGGAAGACGGGCAGGCCTGGGCCCAGCTCCTCGGGGAAGCTGAACAGGTCGAGTTCGACGCCAAGACGGCGGTGATCGCGCTTGGCGGCCTCCTCCTGGCGGGTCTGGTACGCCTTCAGGTCGTCCATCGACGCCCAAGCGGTGCCGTAGACGCGCTGCAGCGAGTCCTTGTCCTGGTCGCCGCGCCAGTACGCGGCCGACGCCCTGGTCAGCGCGATGGCTGGTATGTAGCCGGTGTGCGGCACATGGGGGCCGCGGCAGAGATCCCGCCAGGCGACGGAGCCGTCGCGGCGGATGTTCTCGTACATCGTCAACTCGTCGCCCTCGTGCTCGCCGATCAGCTCGAGCTTGTACGGCTCGTCCGCCTCCAACTCGCGGGCTTCGGCTGGAGTGACGCTGTGGCGGACGAAGCGCTGGCGCTCCTTGACGATGCGCAAGACAGCCTTCTCGATCGTCTTCAAGTCGTCCGGGCTGAGGGGACGCACGGCGAAGTCGTAGTAGAAGCCATCAGTGATCGGCGGGCCTATGCCGAGCTTGGCCTCCGGGAACACCTGCTGCAGCGCCTGGGCCGTCACGTGGGCGGCGCTGTGGCGGATGACCTCCAGCCCCTCCGGCGACGTGGCGAGTACTGGCTCGGGGGTGGCGCCTTCCGGCACCGGGGTTGATAGATCGCAGACCTCGCCGTCCAGCTTCATGGCGACCACACTGCGGTCGTCCCCGAACAGATCGAGACCGGTTTGCTGCTCAACTGATTGATTGACTGACATGACATCCTTTCCGGCGGGTGGCATACCGGGCCACAGGCCAAGTATCTATTCTGCCTGATCAAGGGCCACCAGTCGCGCACGACGGGCCGTTTTGGTCATTGCATCAACCGCCAGTGCCTACTATCGGGAAAATGTGGGGCGGAACGCCGGTTTGGGCTGGCGCCACCGCAGACCGCCGCTCAAGCTGGGTGGTCACCCAGACCATCGGTCGAGGAGGTGTCTGGGTGCCCCGGGCCGGCTGGAGCCACACAAGACGAGACATCCTCACCCGATTGGCTTTACGGATTCGCCCTCCACGACGGTAACGGGTTCGAACTCCTCCACCGGATCGGAGTTGCCAGCCAGGTGGCCCATCAGGATTTCGATGCCCCGGCTGGCCATCACCTCCTGCGGCTGACGTATCGTCACCAACTTGGGGACGACGTACGACGCCAACTCGATGCCATCGTGGCCGATCAGCGAGATGTCGCCCGGCACGTCCAAACCCCGTTCGTGTAGCGCTCGCAGCGCCCCCAGGGCCATGATGTCGCTCATGGCGTAGATGGCGGTGACGTCCGGCACGTCGTCAAGCAACTGGAACGTCGCCTCGTAGCCGCACTCCAGCGAGAAACGCGTGCCCGCATACTGGGTGTGAACGTCGAAGGGGACTCCACGGACGCCCATCGCCGCGATGACGCCCTCCTGGCGGTGGCGCGAGATGATCGAACGTTCCGGTATGCCACCGATCACGCCGATTCGCCGGTGCCCGTTGTCGAGCAGATAATCGGCGGCCAGACGAGCCGCCGCCCGGTCGTCGGTGGTGATCGACGACACGCCGGGCCGTCCGGCCAGCGACACCGAGTTCGTCAGCACGACGGCGGGGCATTCCGGACCGATGCGGTCGGCGTCTGTGATCATGTTGGCGGCGTCACCACCCAAGAAAACGACGCCGCGAGGCTTGATCTCGGCCACCAGGTGTTCGGCCTCGGCCACCTCGTTGTCGTCCTCGTCGATGTACTGGGTGACGGCGGTGTGACCGCTGGCCGTGATCGCCGTCTGGACATGCTCGAGCATCGCCGCGAAGAGCATGTTGTAGCGTCCTTTGACCACCACCAGGATTGTCGTCGTGCCCGAGCGCTTCAGGTTGCTGGCGTTGCGGTTGACGGCGAAGTGACGTCGCGCGATGACCGCCTGGATGGCGGCGGCAGTGCTTGGGCTGACGTCGGGATGCCCGGCCAGCACGCGTGAAACCGTGCTCACCGAGAACCCCGACTCAGCGGCGATGTCCCTGATGGTGGTCAATGGCACCTCATCCCTTGACGGCCCCGGCGGCCACGCCCTTGATGATGTAGCGCTGGCCGAACAGGTAGAAGACGATGATGGGAATGATCGCCACTACCAGCATGGCCATGAAACCGCCCATGTCCTTGCGCCCGTATGAACCCGTCATGTATTGCTGGACGGCCATCGGGATCGTCTTGTATCCCCTTGTCAACACGAGTGTCGGCAGCAGGTAGTCGTTCCAGATCCACATGGCGTTGAGCACGGCGATGGTGATGGCGGTCGGACGCAAGATCGGGAAGATCACCGAGAAGAAGACTTTCCAGGGTGACGCCCCGTCGATCATGGCGGCCTCCTCGATCTCGATCGGGATCGAGCGCACGAAACCGGTGAAGATGAACACCGACAGGCCGGCCCCGAAGCCCGCGTACATGACGACGATGCCGAACGGGTTGTCCAGGTGGGTCATATTGGCGATCTTCGACATCGTGAACATCACCATCTGGAATGGCACGATCATCGAGAAAACCAGCAGGTAATACAGCACGGAGGTGTACCAAGCCCGCACGCGGGCGATGTACCAAGCCGCCATCGACGTCACCAAAATGATGAGCGCGACGGAGACTATCGTGATGAAGAACGACCAGCCGACAGCCACGAAGAAGTTCGCCTTGCTGAGCCCGCTGGTGTAGTTGTCGATGCCAACGTACGAGTTGCCGTCGGGAATCGCGAACGGCGTCTGCGATATGAACAGATTGCCCTTGAACGAGTTCATCAGGATCAGCGCCAGCGGCACCAGCCAGATGACGGCCAGCACTAGCATCGTCAGGAATCCGATGACATTGAAGACTTTGTGTTGCGAGTTCATGCGTCCACCTCCCGGCTGCGCGTCGCCCTTAACTGCAAGAACGCGATGATAGCGACGATGACGAAGAAGATCACTGCTTTGGCTTGGCCGACTCCCTGGTGGTTCCGCAGGAAGTAGAACGTCCGGTAGATGTTCAGCGCCAGACCTTCAGTTTGGTTCTGCGGCGCACCGGCTGTCAATGCCAGGTTCTGATCGAACATCTTCAGGCAGTTGGCCACTGTCAAGAACACGCAGATGGTGATGGACGACGCCACCATCGGGATTGTGACGTGGATCAGCTTGGGCCAGAAGCTGGCGCCATCGATGTCGGCGGCCTCCTGGACGTCAGCCGAAATGTTCTGGATGCCGGCGATGTAGATGACCATCATGTAGCCGATCATCTGCCAGTTGACCACCAGCACCAGTCCCCAGAAACCGTACGCCGAGTTGTACGTCAGATCCTGCTCGAAGAACTTGCCCAGGATGGCGTTGATCACCAGTTGCATGACGTACCCAAGGACGATGCCGCCGATCAGGTTCGGCAGGAAAAAGATGGCGCGGAAGATGTTTGTGCCCTTCAACGCCCGCGTCAGCATCAACGCGAAAGCGAAGGCGATGACGTTGACCAGGATTGCCGATACGACTGTGAACCGCAAGCTGAACCAAAGGGCATGCAGGAAGTCGGCATTCTCGGTGAACGCCCGCACGTAGTTCTGGACGCCGATCCACTGCGAGTCGGTGACGGTGGTGAACTTTGTGAAAGACAAGTAAAGGCCCATCGCGAATGGCACTATGAAAGCCAACGTGAAGGCCGCGAAAGTTGGTAAGGCGAATAGAGGAAACCATTTCCTCAAGTACTTTGACACTTGCATGTCAGTCTCCCTAGGGGTACGGGTGTGGGTGCCTTATTGACGCCCACACCCGTCCACTCTAGTATCGGCTAGCCGTTAGCCGCGGCAGCCGCTTGCGTCGCCCAACTGGAGACGACGTCACTAGATACCTTGGTCCAGTCGATCTTGCCCTGCGCATAGCTCAGGAGATCGGCGCCGAAGGCGTTCTTCCAGTCTTGCGACGGGAAGACCTGGAACGCTGACCACGACACGGACGTCACACCTGGCTTGGCCATCCAGGACAGCACCTGCTGGGCCAGCGGGTCGGTCGGGCCGTCAGAGGGGCCGAACCAGTCGAACGGGGCGATGAAGCCCAGATCGTTTGTGACGAACTGCTTGCCCTGGTCGGACGAGAACAGCCAGGTGAGGAAGTCGAGAGACGCCTGCTGGTCGGCAGCCGGCACCTTCGAGTTGATCGCGAAGTAGTTCTCGGTGCCGATGCAGATGCCCTGCGACGCCTCGTTCGGGGCGCCGATGTACAGTGGCATGAACTTCACATCGGTGGACTTGACGGTGTTGCCCTTGACGTCAGAGATCTGGCCCCAGGCCCAGTTGCCGTTTTGCACCATGGCCGATTGGCCAAGAGCGAACTCAGCCATCGAGTCGTCGACAGTCTTCGAACCGAGTTGCTTGGGATCGGTCGTCGAGTTCTGCAGATAGAGGTCGAACAGCTGCTGCATCTGCGTGCCGTACTTGAAGGTGACGGTTGACGGGGTGCCCTGGGTCAGGTCAGTGTTGTTGTCCTGGAACTCGTAGTAGAAGGGGACGTCCGCCAGGTGCGTCTGCCAACGCCAGTCCTCGCCCGGCTTCAGCGACGTGCTTGAGAAGACGCCCTTGATGCCAAGCTCGGCCTTGTGGGCCGTCATATCCTCGACGACAGCCTTCAGCGTGTCGAAGCTGGTGATCTGATCGGTCGAGGTGACGGTGACCGCCGGCGACTTGTCAGCCAACGCGAAGTACTTTTGCATGATCGCGTCGTTGTAGATGATGCCGTAGCCCTCGACGACGTATGGCACGCCGAAGACCCCGCCGTTGGCCGAGACGGCCAGCGACTTGTCAGACAGGTGCTGATAGATCTGTGAGTTGGTCAGGTCGGCAGTGTAGTCCTTCCAGTTGGCATAGCCGACTGGGCCGTTGATCTGGAAGATCGTCGGCGGCTGCGACTTGGCCATGTCAGCCGTCAACACCTGCTCATAGGTGCCGGAAGCCGCCGTCTCGACGGTGACGTCGATGCCGGTGGCTGCCTTGTATGCGGCGACGATATTCGTGTAGACGTCGGCCACCTCAGGCTTGAAGTTCAGGAAATAGACATTGCCCGGTGCTCCCGGCGTCGAGCTGTTATCGCTTGACGGCGTGCTGCAACCAGCACCAGCTAGTAGCAACGTGGCTGCGATTGCGACGCCGACTAAACGTGTCTTGATTTTCATGCAGTCCTTCCTTTCGCATGTGTTGTGAGCGACACCGAACGGCTCGCCCTTGAGAAACTGAGACCGTTTCCGGTAACGTTCTCAGTAACAAAGACTATAGCGTAGTCCTACGACAAAATGCCAGCGAATAACCGCGTCGTGGCCGAATTGTTACTCAGCAAAGCGGCGAAACATGATATTTCTCCGGTTGACTTGAAAGGAGGCAGTACCCTTATGGCTGTGCGAGACATGCAGCCGTGGCAGGACTTCCTCCTGCGCGCCCGCTGGTTCCAGGGCAAGGGCTTGCCTATCGACGGGATCGAATGGCACGCCCTGCCCTGGCAGGCCCGCGACGGCGATGTCTGGGTGCGCTCCGAACTGGCGGAGGTGCGATCCGGTGCGGGCCAGCCACCGGACGTCTACCACCTGCTGGTCGGCTATCTGCCGTGCGGCCACGGCGAGCCGGACGCCCTGATCGGCCGGGTGGAGCTACCGGGGCGGGGTTGGGCGGACGCCGTCGACGCGCCGCACTCCCCCACTGCTATGCAGGCGCTGCTGCGCGGTATCACAGAGCCTGGTTGCGCAGGCGTCGAGTGGTTGGACCAGGTGCCGGATCCCTGTGCCGAGACGCGCGTCTTCGCTGGTGAACAGAGTAATACGACCGTCCAGGTGGGCGATAGCGTGCTGTTCAAAATCTTCCGGAAGTTGAGCCCAGGTCCCAGCCTCGAGTCCGAGAGTCTTGCCGCGCTGGCCCACTGCGACATCACCCCGGGGCTGATCGGCACCTGGGCCACGACCGACGGCGCCTACCAGTTGGGGCTCTTCAGCCAGCGCATTTCCGATGCCGAGGACGGCTGGGGTTGGTGTGTCGGTGCTTGCCGGGACGGCCGCGACATCTCGGCTGAAATGTCCGGGTTGGGCGCCACGCTGCGGCGTCTGCACACCGAGTTCGCCGCCGTCTTCGGGACGTCCACCATTGATGCCGCGACGATCGGCCAGCAGATGTTGGGACGCCTGGACGCCGCCGTCGCCCAAGTGCCGGAACTGGCTGAATGCCAGACGCCTCTGCGGGCGGTGCTCGGGCTGCCGTCGTCCCAAGTGGAGGTGCAGCGTGTGCACGGCGACTTCCATCTGGGCCAGGCGCTGATCTCGCCGCGGGGGTGGACGATCATCGACTTCGAGGGCGAACCGCTGAAGACTCCGGCCGAGCGGGCCGCCCACGACACTGTGTGGCGCGACGTGGCGGGGCTGTTGCGCTCGCTGGACTACGCCCGCAGCCATCACCGCGACCCAGCAGGGGAAGACGCCGTGGGCTGGTATCGGGCGGCCCGGGCGGCGTTTTTGGACGGCTACCTGGCGTCGGTCGTCGAACCGCCGTCGATCCTGACGGCCTACGAGGTGGACAAGGCGATCTACGAGCTTGTCTACGAGACGAGGAACCGTCCGACCTGGTCGTGGATCCCCCGTCAGGCGATCATCGAGGCCATCGGTTAGCTGATCAGGACGGCTGTCTCGGCTGCTTTCGCCTTTCACCGGAGGCATCAGCGTCACAACTGACCGATGGTGACCTCACCGGTGACCAAGTAGTCGCGCAGATAGGGCACCGCAAAATCCACCTCGCCACGTCTTACAGGCAGTATTGCCTCGCTGGCGATCAAACGAGCCCGGTATTGCTGCACCGTCGCCGGGGTGACGCCCATGCGCTGTCTGATGTCTGCGATCTGGCTGACTCCGTCATCCACTGCCATGGCCTTGAGAAAAGCCATGTCCTGCTTAGAAAGCGGCCACAATGCTGGCTGATAAACGCTTTGCACCATGTCGCGCTTCGAGTTGGCGATGGCCAGCGTCACCATTTCAGCGGTGATTTGGCGTCCGTCGCCAGCAAGATGGAGCATGTGGTACCCAATTAGCTGAAGCAAGTACGGATAACCGCATGTAGCCTGAACCGCCCTGTCCAAGACGTCAGCCGACACCACTTTGCCTGCCTCCCTGAAAGCTTGGGCATAGAAGTTGGTGGTCTCGCTTAGCGACACCGGCCCGAGATGAACCTGTCGGGCTCGGTTCAGGAACGTCAGCACCTTGTCGTTGAGCACGGCCGAAACCGCCACCGGAAGCCCAGCCATCGCGATGATTATGTTCTTGTCCTCGCCCACCAGTGACTGGTAGACAGTGGCCAGTTCGCGCATTTGCGGTGACGACGCGGTCACTTCGTCGACAAGTATTACGACACCGCGCCCGTGCCTAGCCAGTTCGTCGCAGAGCAGCGACAATTGAACGCGAAATCCGATGTGGTTTGGCTGGCCATCGCTCAGCGTTAGTCCAAGATTGAAGCCCAGTGCACCTGCTGAAAAACCGGTGAGATGCTTATCGGACGGCATGAACTTGGCACCATTCAGTTGCAGCAACTGGATGATCTCGTCCAGCATCTGCTCGCTTGCAGTCACTCGCGCGACAACGAATCCGTTGGCTGATGCCCGAGTGGACAACTCCAGCAACAACGCCGTCTTACCCATGCCGCGCTGGCCGACGTAAAGAATCGATCGGCCGGGGAATCCGGGTGCCAGCTTCAGGGCCGTCTCAAAGTCGTCGACCTCCGCGGATCTGCCAACCAGCAGTGCCGGCCGGTTTCCGAACCCCGGCACAAACATGTCATCCATATGCACCTCGTATCAGTTCATATCAGTTCGTATAAGAACTTATAAGATCGTATCAGTTCGTATCAGGTTCCGGATACCACTCGCTTGCTGAACGCCC
>Ga0123357_10000357_pt1 | contig 43349 bp, 40 predicted proteins | sample TergutEmb28metaG_FD_89873 | JGI IMG/M metagenome (GOLD analysis project Ga0123357, IMG submission 89873) | Embiratermes neotenicus P4 segment gut microbial communities from Petit-Saut dam, French Guiana - Emb289 P4 | ecosystem: Host-associated > Arthropoda: Insects > Digestive system > Gut ...
CTCCGTCAGCTTCGCGTTCAAATCCGACTCGCCGGTTTCCAAACGCCCGGCCGCGGACTCCATCTCCTCATAAGTCACATTGACATTAGCCATAGCCCTATTCCCTTCATAACCTTGACCCGCAAGCACCGGCAACGGGCCCACGAACCAATCGATATTTCCGCTCACACTGCCACACCACACCCACTAAGTCAAGTCTCCACACCATAATGGCAGTTGTTGTTGCCAGTCTTGGGCCCGTCGCCCGTCGGAGAATGGTTTGACTCCGGGTGTTGATGTTAAACTGGAGTGGCAGTTTTCCGACAAGGAAGTTGCCGACTTGGTCAGCGACGTTTTCGCGGAAAATGATGTGCCTATCACTGTCGTGTGGGCGCCGTAAGGATTGGAGTGTAATCATGGGTATGCCTAGTTATATTCTTCTGAGGACGGTGTGGGGTGGTCGTTCTGGTGTGTTTGAGGAGGAGGTCGAGGATGTTTGGCGGTGCATGACGTGTCTGGCTGGTTATGGCGGGTTGTTCCAGGATTCATGGATTGATGTTGACCATCCGAAGGTTTCTCTTGGTTCGAAGGAGGCGTTGGCGGCGTCAATGTGGCGCACCCGCAACAGCGGTGACGGACCTCAATACAGCTTCTCCCAGGACAGGTTCGTGCGTATTGATCCCCTGCGGCCGTATGTGTCACTCGACGCTAACGTATCATTTCCGAAGAAACATGGCGGTCGTACGGCGAATCATGTGATGGTGCGGATTGGCACCGAGATTAGAGATTCTCACTTGCTGACGGAGGTGGTTCGTCAGGTGTTGGGTGTTGGTTCACGGTTGGTGAAGGATATGGTTGATATTTGGCGTCCGGATGCGGTGTCGTTGGACTCGCTCGAGTTGGTGACGTTGGCGAGGCAGCTCGGTTTGGTTGGTGCGTTCCCGACCCTGGGTTTTGTGTCTTGGTTGTCGGCGGCGGTGATCGACGCGAAAGATGTTCCGCGTTCGCGGATCCGTGAACCATATATGGGTGGTGTGTTGACTGGTATTGATCCGAGGTCGTCTGATCCGGTCGGTGAGGCGACGTTGATGGCGTTGCGGTTGTATCGGTCTGGGAAGTTGCGGGTTGTTCCGCTTGTTCAGCAGCAGGCCGGGGGTGATCGTGGTGAGTCGTCCTGACTATTTGGTGTTGCGGGCTGATTGGTCCGGGCGTGAGGATTCTGCTGGTGTGCAGGTTGACATGGTTTGGCGTTGTTTGTCGGGGTTGACTGGTTTGGGTGGCATGTTCGGGTGTCCGTGGTATTTCCAAAAGTTGTTGCCCACGCGGAATGAACTGGTTGGTTCTCGTTCTGTGTTGGGTGAGGATATGGGTCGTGTGTTGGATGTGACAAGGATCCCGTTTTACATGTTGACCCAGCTGGCGGATGCAAATCAGGTGAGCGGGTCCGCGTATGGGTGGTTGTGGATCAGTATCAGCAATCCTATTGAAATGGATGGTGCTATCGTCAACAGTGCGATCCTTCACATCGAGTCCGGGACTGGTCTTGATGGTGGTATTCCTTTCGACTGGATTATCGGTAACGGGCCTGGTTTGGTTGAGTTGTTCGTTGACGCGTGGAATCCGGATAGTGTCAGTTTGACTGATATTGACTTGCAAGGCTCGATAGATGAGATTGATGAGCCGTGGGCTTATGCCCGTCCCGGCTATTACCTGTGGCTAGCTGACCACATACTGCCTGGAGCCCAGATGCCGCAGGCGCCGTACCGTGAAACATACAATGCGGGTACCCTCATTGGTGTTGACCCGGCACTGCCGGGCATGGCCGGCGAAACCGCTGGTCTGATCGACTGGAACCCGGTCTACGACTGCAACACAAACCCACTCGAAGGAACCCCGTAGACCCGTGAAAGCAGCAAGATCAGGGACAGTGGAGGTAGCGTTACGCATGTCGAGGTCTTCCTCATGGAGTGACAGGTCGGGCCTGCCTATGACGCGCTCAAGGCCGACCCGTCTCGTGGGCTGACGGCGGAGCAGGTGCGCGCGGATCTTGCCGCGACGCTGGTCGCAGCATAGGGTTGTTTTCGCAATGGCTTATCGTGTCGTTTTCAGCCCTGAATCTCGCGGACACCTCGGCGGCCGCGACTACGAGGCCATCCTTTCAAGCTAGGCAACGAGCAGGAGTTTGAGCGATGACGCAGACAGATGATGAGGCCAACCGCGCGGCATCGGGGGCGCCACTGCAGGACTCGACGAGGCGACTCGTCTACGACGGGCAGCAGAGGACGGTGCCTGCATGATGAGGGCACTGTCTGACGGCACCAGGGTGCAGGTTTTCCTTGCTATCGCAGCCGGTGCTGCGCGGACTAATGTAGTGCGTCAGAGGCTGACGGAAGGAGCCGACTATGGCGATGAGCGAGGACGATTACCGGGCGTCTCACCCCGATGATGCAAGCGTTGACAAGGTAAAGAAGCCGCTGTTCGCGCCGAACGGCACAGGTATGGGGTTCCACCCGGCGTCACCGCTGGGCTGGGTGATCCTGCTGGCGATCATCGCGGTGATCGTCGTCGTGGTGGTCCTGTTCCGCACTGGCACCATTTAAGACGCTAGCGACGGAACGGTGCCGATTGGGATTACCAATCCGAAACGACGGCACGTTATGGCAATATGCCCACGATAACGTTGATGACATTGGCCAGTACGAGGGTTGTGAACATATAGGACAACAGCGTGTGGCGCAGGACGGTGACCCGGATGGCCGGGTCGGAAACCGTCGTGTCAGATACTTGGAAGGTCATTCCCAGGTTGAACGCAAAGTAGGCGAAATCCTGGTAGCGGGGGCGATAGTCCGGCCGGTTGAAATCGATGCCGCCAAACGGCGCGATATCCTCTTCCAGCGCGTCCACCGTCGGATCGTCGTCGGCAGGTGGGTGGGCGGCTCGCGCCTCGGCCCGCTTCTGGGCACGCCGTTCGTTGACGTGGAACAAGTGCGCGTAGCGCAAAGTGAACAGCGTTTGGGCCAACGCCCAGCTGAGTATGACCGACGCCAGGCCCAGCAGCGCAATCCAGCGGCTTTCCGTCCCGGCGCCGCGGCTGGCGGCCAGCACCACCACCAGGTCGACCTGCAGGCTGACGGCGCAGATCAGCAGCAAGACGTCGACGACCCGCCGTCCCGGGTCCTCACGCACGGCGTGGGTGGCGGTGGCGTGCGCGCTCATGCCCCAGATGACGACCCACACCCACACCAGGTACACCATGCAAGCGACGGCCCAGCCGATTAGCGGTGCGTAGAGCGGACGCCACAACAGCGCCGCCACCACACCTGCCACGACACCGGCCACCAACACGACGACGAGACGCGCCGAATGTTCGCGGGTGTGTGTCTTGGCAACCTTGGGCTCGGGTTGAGAGGTCATGTCATCAAGGCTAGACCGTGGGGACAGATCCTCCGGCTTTGAGGCTGGATGGTCGGCCTCTTGACCCCGTTTGGAGGGTTGATTGTACAGACGAAGCCAGAGGATCTGTCGCCAGGGCCCAGGCGGATGGCCCAGCGCCCTATCAGAGGCCAGACACCATCGTCATCAGCGGCGGTATCAGGAAAAGCAGGGCGAACACCAAGACGGGCACCACCATCCACACCGTCATCGACTCGGCCTGCTTTTGGGCGGCCAGCTTGGCCTGTGCCAGGTGGGCTTTGCGCAACTCACGGACGCGGGCCCTCAGGGCGTCCACCAATGCCGCACCTTGCTCGTCTAGCGCCATGATGTCGGCCAAGTCGGCGATGTCCGAGATGTCTAGACGCTCGGCCAACTGGCGCAACTCCGCCCACGGCGCCTTTTGCTGCAGGCGGGCCCGGGTTAGGGCGTCCCGGATCTCGATGAAGACGGGCGCGTCCGCCAGTTCGGCCGCCTCTGTCAATGCTTGGACGGCCGACGCGTTGCCCAGCCGTATCAGCGTCACCAGGTCGAAGTAGACGGAAACCGCGTCAGCGCTGGCTTCCTGCCACGTCCCCGCGTCTTGACGCAGCGACCAATCCGGCCAGAAGAATCCGGCGACGGCCCCCACCAGGCCGATGCCCAGCGGCCACGGCGAGCCGATGAGCCCCAACGCCCAGGCCAAACCGGTGATCAACATGGGCGCCGCCAACCCAGCCAGCCCCAACAGCAGCTTGGCCGTCATGAAATCACCCAGCGTGCGTCCCTGCTGGGCCAAACGCTGCCGCGTGACGTCCCCCAATGGTAAATGGAAGGCTTGGGCGACCTGCATTGCCAAACCTTCCAGCCGTCCATCTTGGCTAGTCACGACCTCACTGCCAGCGCCGGACGGACCCCAGGCGCGGTCGTCGTCCAAGGCCGCCAGCGCCAGCTTCAGGCTGACCGGACGGCGCACCATACCCAGCCCAGCCAGCGCCAGCCCGGCCGCCGCCAAAGCGCCCGCGACAACGGCCACGCCGCTGGCCGACAAATCCAACCAGCCCGTCATCGTCGCGCCCCCTCGGCGGCGTGTACCAGAACGTCCGGCCGTGGTTTGTGGGCCGCCTGACGCAGTCTGGCCCGGACGCGCGGGCGGCTGGCCGACTGAAGACGCGCCAATGAACCGATGTAGACCAGCGCCAAACCCAACGCGATCCACGGCCCGACCCCGCTGCGGTACGGCGCGAAGTAGGCCGGGCTGGTGATGAGCGCCAACACCAACACGACGCCGATGATCGCCGTCACCTGACGCACGACGATGCGGGGCTTGGCACGTTCGTTGTCGATCTCCCGAGCGGCCGCCAGGCGGTCTTGCAGTGAATCGGCTAGGGCCTCCAGCGTGGCGGCGGCACCCGTCCCGCGCTGACCTGCCACCACGAGGGCGGCCGCCACCGCGTCGGCGTCGGCGTGGTCGACGTCATCGGCGAACCCCGCCAGAGCGTCCGGTAGCGTCCACCGCTCGTCCAGGCGCAGTGCCGCCAGCGTGACGGCGTCACTCAACTCGTCGGGGGCCTGACGCCTAGTCGAGCGGATCGCGTCGGGCACCGAGCGTCCCGTCAGCAGCGACGCCGTCAAGGCGCGCACCCAGCGGTCCAGCGCCTCAAGGACGAGGATGTCGCGGTTGACCGGGTCGCCCAACAGCCGTGGCCCAGCGATCACCGCCGCTGGGACGATCACCAACGCCGGCACCCAGCGGGTCACCGCGAGCACCACCGCCCCGGCCGCCAAACCGCCGAAAACAAGGCGCTTTTGCCCTGCCGACAAGCCACGCCAATGCCGCACCAGCCACGACGCCCCGCCCCGTCCGTCACGGCGAGGCAGCGGCAGGGCCCCCAACACGACGGTGCCGACACCGGCCAACACCAGCGCGGCCGCCAGCCCAGCCAGCCCGGCGATCACGCCACACCCCGCCGGTTGGACGAGAACGGCCGCAACTTCTCGACCAGCGGGGCGTCGGGTGTGAAACTGAACGCGGTCGCGTCGGTCGCCGCAAACACGCGTGTGGCCACCGGGCGCCCATTCTCGATACCACCCGTGATATGCAGGATCTCGTCAATGAACCGCCGCCGCACCCCACCCTGCCAGGTATCGTCGACCAGTCGCACATGGATGATCAGGCCCACGTTGTAAGCGATCTGGCGGTAGGCCTCGTCGGTGTCGATGACGCCGCCCTGCGCGACGCGCGACGCCAGCCGATCGATCGTCGACGCTGCCGAGTGCGAGTGCGTGGTGCTCATCGTGCCCGCACCGGCCTGCATGGCCTCGAACATGGCGGACGCCTCGCCGCCGCGCACCTCGCCGACGATCAGCCGCGACAGATTCTGCCGCAGGGCTTCGGGCATCAAGTCGGCGACGGTGTACTCGCCCACCTGCCTACCATCGATGCGCTCGCCCATGCCCGACCGTGCCTGCAGGGCGACGACGTGGCGTCCCGGCTGCAGGTGTGCCAGCAACTCGTAGTCGGTTTCCAGCGTGCCGTAGCGCTCGGTCTCCGGGATCGCCGCGATCAGGGCGCGCAGCAGCGTCGTCTTCCCGGCGCCCTGATCGCCGCTGATGACGATGGACAGACGGGCCTGCACGGCAGACGTCAGGAAGTCGGCCACCTGACGCGGCATCATCGATTTGGCGGCCAGATCGTGCAAATGCACGTCGGTCAACTGATGTTGACGGATGGTGATGGACGGCCGGTCCACCAGGCCGAACCCGATGGCATGAAGACGGAAACGGTTACCCAGGGCCAGTGTCATCATCGGGTGGGCGTCATCGAAAGGACGGGGCGGATTGGCGGTCTGCCCCAGAAACCGGATGGCCTCAACCAACTCCTCGTCCGAATCGGCGACCGGCGCGTGCGGCTGGCGTCGGCCGTCCCCATCCTGGACGAAGACGGCGTCGAAGCCGTGGATCTCGATGTTTTCGGCTGTCGGCAGGTCGAACAGGGGCTGCAACCGACCGTACCCGAAAATAGCGTCTTCCACGGCGCGGGCGTACGCATGCTCGAGGGTCAGCGGCCACAGCGCCTGCCCGTCCACATTGAGACGCTCCACGTGGTCGCGCACGCAGCTGCGGATGACGGAGCGCCCCATCAGGCGACGGTCCACCTCCGGCATGGCGGTGCCATGGCCGCGCATCCAGTCGGCCGCTTTGTCGGCGATCGCGTCAGCCGCCCGATGCCTCAGATTGACGACGGTCAGCCAGTCGATGGCCGACGGACGGGCGGGTTCCTGGACGGGGTCGGCGCTCACGCTGGCCGGACGGAACGCTCGCGCCGGGGGCGTCGGGTCGAGCGGTGGCGAATCGGCAGGCGGGGGTAGCGGCGGCAGGACCGCCGGGGGTGGCGACGGTGTCGGGGGCGGCACGATGATGAGCTGCGGACGCTGCGGGGCCACGTCCTCCTCCAGAACCGCACTAGACATAGACGGGCACCTCTTCGGCTGGTGCGGAAAGTTCCGGCTGATCGGGCCGCGTCGGGACATGATCGAAGCCCTTGGCGGCATGATCGAACTGGGCGTCCCAGCGGTCGACGGTAGCACGCAGCTTGTTGGCCAATGCGGCATATGACCGTGCCAGGGGACGTTTCTCGGTCCTTTGGCGGCGTGGCATGCCGTCCGACAAATGGGCGGCGTCCTCGGGCTGCCAAGGCAGTTCATCGGTGGGTAACTTGAAGTGATCACCGATTTCGCGGGCCGAATAGGGGGTGCCGGCGCCGACCACCACCAAGCCGGTGTCGCAACTCGGCACCGCCCCGACCGCCGTCGTCACCTCGGGCAGGTACAGACGCAACGTTGCCAGGGCCGGCAATGTGCTACGGGTGACGACCCCCAGCCAGCGGGTGTTCGCCATGACGCCAGCCGGAAGCCCTTGCGAACCCCAGCGTCCGGCATCCAGTATGACGTCGACGCCGAGCCGGCCGAGGCTGGCCAGCGCGTCCAACAGTTCGGGCCAGACCGGTTCGAACAGGGTGGACGACCCGGGCCTGGCAAAACCGGGTATGAACCACCGCTGCTGGGCGGCTTTGGGGTCGTCGGTGGGCATCATCACCATGTGTTTGGGCAAGTCGGACCCCAGATCAAGCCCGTCCCGCCACAGTTGCGTCAAAGACGTCAGGCCGCGTCCGCTGGTCGACACGCTGTTCAAATATCCCGCCAGCACGGTCTGGGACGCGGCGCGGTCGGCGTCCACCAGCACGACGTCCCCCGGCCAGCCGAGCGCAAGCCCCAAGGCCGTGGTAGTGACCCCGGGCGCGCCCGTCGCGCTGGTGAGCGTGAATATGGCCATGCATGCCTCTCAGATTATGGGCGGTGACAGCCGACTCTACGAAGATCAGACCTCCCAAATCAGGAAAGAGGGCGAAAATCACCGAAATCTGTGGATAAGTCCTGATCCAATCGGCCTCACATTGCCTGTATTCGGTCGCGGGCTCCCTCTTACAGGCTGCAATCGGCTCAGTCATTCGAGCGAGCTCGATGACCTTCGCCTCAATTGCCTGTGCATAACCCCCTTTTTGGGTGGTCGCTTGCGCCATACTCGATATACCGACGAAGACGAACGGTCTCGACGGGGGGAAGGAAGCATCATGGAACACGCGACGATGTGGCTGATCAGGCTTCGGTTGCTGACGGTTGGGACGGCCCAGGCCGACGAGCGGGGTTTGTCGCAGTCGACAGAAAACGCCATCCTGTTGGCCGGTGCCGTGACGGTGGCGGGCATCGTGATCACAGTGATTACCGCCTACGTCAAGAACCATCTGCCGAGCTAGCGATGGGGCGGGGGTCTCTGACGGTGCACCCTGATGAGCGGGGCCTGTCCGAGTCGGTGCAGTGGGCCGTCCTCGGTGCGGCCGTCATCGGGTGCCTTCTGGCGCTGATCGACGCGGGCTTGTGGCTGCATGGGCGCAGCGTCGCGGTGGCGTCCGTCATCGATGGTGCTGCGGCAGCGTCGTCTTGGCAGGCGTCAGCCAGTGACGGTGAAGCAGCGGTCCGGGCGACGGCGGCGGCCGGCGGGCTGACGGATGTATCTGTGACTGTTGTTTTCCAACCGGCCAGTGTCGACGTTGTCATCGACGCCAAAGTGCCCAGTTTCATCGGCTGGGCGACCCCGCGCGTGCACGCCCGTGCCACCAGACCGAAGGAGCGGTGATGAGACGATCGGGCGGCCTTGACCGACAATCGGGCCGACAAAGAGGTGCGGTCAGTGTCGAGGTCGCGCTGCTGGTGCCCGTCCTCGTGTTGGTGGCGGCGGGGGCGACAGTCGGCTGGCGTCTGTGGTGGGCCGGTGGCCAGGTACAAGCGGCGGCTGAGGCCGCCGCGCGCGCGGCCTCAGTTGCCAGCAACCCCGAGTCGGCCAGCCAGGTGGTGATGGCAGTCGTCAACGCCGACCTCGAGACGGCCGGGGTGCATTGCGGAAAAATCTCTATCAGCCAGGACGTGGCTGCGGTGAGCCTGCCGCCCGGGGTGCCAGGCACCGTGCGCGTGCAGGTGACGTGTGCGGTTGGCATGAGCGATCTGTTGTTACCCATGCCGGGGTCCGCCACCGTCCACGGTAGTGCCGACGAAGCTATCGATGTTTACAGTAGGAGAGGACGATGACAAGGGAAAATAGCAGTTCCGCCGGGTTTGTGGCTCGGGCGGCGTCGGCAACCGCACTGGTGGCGATCATCGCGGGGGGGCTATGGGTTTTGCTGCATTGGGGACGGCTGGACGGCTGGGCATCCGTCAGCTGGCGCGACATCTGGTCACAGCCCGACGACGGACGCCTGCTGCTGGGCGTCCTGACGGTGGTTGGCTGGCTGGCCTGGGTGCTGGTCGTCGGCACGGTTGCTTGTGAAGCTATTGCGGCGCTGAGCCGGGGGCGTCTACGTCCGCGAATGCCAGGGTCGGGCTGGCTGCGCCCGGCAATTGCCGGTCTCGTGATAACCGTGTTCGGGTTGTCGGCGGTGACGGCCCTGATGGGCCATCAACCGCTGGGGGCAGCGGTTGGCGGTATGGACGAGGCATCGCATCAGGACACGCCAGCGTCGGTTTGGCAGGCCGACGGGTCGACGGAAACGTCGGCGTCGCTGGCATCGGTGGGCAAGACGGCGCCTTATGTCGTGCAACCAGGCGATGACTTGTGGAGCCTCGCCGAGCAATTTGCGGGCGGCGGTGAGAACTGGCGGGTGATCGCCGAAGCCAACGACACGGCTGTTCTGGACCCGGGTGTCGAGTTGACGCCTGGCACCATGCTGATGGTGCCGCTTGCTTCGCCCCAGGCTGGCAACACGTCGGCCACGCTGCTGCGCGCCACTGCGCCGGCGAAGATCGATGAGGGCGCGTCCGGCGATAGCCCGGATGCCGCAACCGTGACGGTGCAACCAGGCGACACTTTGTGGGACCTGTCTAAGAGCAAGCTCGGTGATGCCTACCGTTGGCCCGAAATTTATGACGCCAACCGGGCCGTCATAGCTGACCCAGATCTCATTTACCCCGGTCAAACACTCAAAGTGCCTTCAAGTTCTGGCTCGGCCGACGCACCCAGCGATGCAGACGATACAGGGGTTCCAGCGGGTGATGTCCCGCAAACCGAGACGCCAGATGAGACACCCGATGGGACCGATCAGCAGCTTGCTGCGGTGTTCAGTCACGCTGCCCAAATCGGCGCGGCCGCAGGCGAGGTGACGGCCGCCACTGTCACAGCGCCAAGTGGTCCGCACGAATCGTTGTCCGACGAGGCGCAAAGCCCCGACTCGATGATCGCGGCACTGCTCGGGTCGATCGGCGTTGGGCTGGCGGCGGCGTTGATCGCGGGTATCGGCGCCAACCGCTTGATGCAGTTGCGTGAAAGGGCCGTCGGGCGGGCACTGCCGCGGTTGACCCCCAGCGTACAAGAGTTTGAGACCGCGCTCGACAAGCGCGCCCGCATCTTGCTGAGCCGCACTGACGATGATGAGACATGGGTGCGCCCCATTGTGGCCCAAAGGGAGCTTGACGAGGACGATGCTGACGAGTCGGCCAATGTCGGCGAGACAGAGTCGGCGGTTCAGCCCGTAATTCAACCACTGATTGCCCGCGGGCCGGCACTGAGCCTCGTTGCCGATGAGGGCATAGTGCTGGTTGAGGGGTTGGTGTGTCTTGGTGCCGGGGTGAGTGATGAGGGTGTGTCGCTAGACCTTTTGGATGCTGGTTTGGTGCAGGTTCTGGGGTCGGAATCGCAGGTGATTGGGTTGATAGCGGCGATGGTCGGTCAGGTGTTTGCCAAACCGGCGGAAACTCGTCCAGAGGTGATGCTGGCGGTGTCGAAACTCGACTGGTTAGCGGCGCTGCTGGACTGTCCGCTGATGCCGTCGGAGATTGCGGAATCACTTGTCAGCCAGCGGTTGGCCGCCCCCGGTGTGGCGACGGAACAACTCGTTGTGTTCACCGATGGCCACATGCCAGCCGTCGAGAAAGGTTGCGGAATCACCGTCGTCTCGGGCTGGTGTCGCGACCGTCAGCCGGGCGCTGATGTTGCCATAGAGGTGGACGACACCGACACGGCAAGACTTTGGCAAGCCACTTCGGGGTTTGGCATGGCTTCATCGCCGGTTGCCGCCGTATTTCGGGCGCAATTGGTGTCGGCACCGGCAAGACGTGTGTTGGCCGAATTGGCCGATACCGTCACCAGTTTGGACTTCCCGCAGGCTGCGTGGTGGGCGTCGAACGGTGATGCGACACCGGGCAAGGTCTGGGTGGCGGGTAGCGCCCCCGACGCGGTGGCGGGCATCGACGTTGACGAAGATGTCGCATCAGATGATCCGCCCACTCAGCCTTTCCTACGACTGTTCGGGCCGGTCATGTTGATGGGGGCGCGTGGTGTGGCTCCAAGCCAGGCCACCAAGCAATGCCTGGAGTATTGCGGGTGGTTGTTGCGAAACCCGGGGCAGACATCGACCGCGATGGCCAGATCGCTGCTGGTAGCCGAGGCCACCCGGCGGTCGAACATGTCGCGGTTGCGGCTGTGGCTAGGGTGCGATGACGCGGGTGAGCCATATCTGCCAGACGCCTATTCGGGACGGATCATGCTGCATGCCGGTGTGACCTCTGACTGGGATCGAATGAATGTGCTGGTTGGCGGTGTCAATCGGGCAAGCGAGCATTCCCTGATTGACGCGCTGCGCCTGGTACGGGGCGCGCCCTTAGCGGATGCCGCGCCCGGTCAATGGCGGTGGGCCGAGGAGTGGCGGTGCGATATGGTGTCGCTGGCCCGCGACACAGCCGCCATACTGTGTAATCGGGCATTGGCTCGTGACGACGTCGAACTGGCCCGTTGGGCCGTCAACCGGGGCCTACTGGCTGCGCCCGACGATGTCGTGTTGCTGACAGCCCAGGTGCGGGTTGAGATGTTGGCAGGCGACCGGGCCGAGGTCGAGCGTCTGGCGCTGAGCTTGACGCGGCAGGCCAGCCGGGCCGGGTTTGACCTACCAGAAGAAACGGCCGCCTTGCTGCAAGAGGCCCTAGAAGGTTCCCGCAGAACTCGTTTGGCCGCCTAGCTGCGGGCTGTGTGCGGGTTGGGCGCCGATCCACCGGACCATGCTCGAAGGTCACCGATTCGAGTGTGGTCTGCGCAACTCGCCAAGCCCCCGAGGCGTGCAAGAAGGGGCACTATTCCGAGGCGTTCGATCTGGCCATCGGTGTGCCTGCCGCCCTGTCTCGCGCCCTGCTCACCGCAGGTAACAGTCATCACTGGCTTTGGATGAATTCGCTGATGCCAGTCAGTAGCATTTGGGCACTGATAAGTACCAACACCATGCCCATGAGGCGTTCAATGGCGGTGACGGCTTTGTTGCCGAGCACGCGTTGCAGCCACCCCGCGCCCATCAAAATGATGGATCCAACTAGCCAGGCAGCACCCAGGGCGCCCAGCAGGACAGGCCATTTGTCGCCGGATTGGTGTACCAGAATGACTTCGGTTGCGAGGATGGACGGGCCTGCCATGTATGGCACAGCCATCGGCACGATGAACGGTTCGCCCTTGATGTCTTCACTGATCGAACCAGCCGAACTGGGGAACACCATCTTGACGGCGATGAACATCAATATCAACCCACCGCCCACCGACAGCGCCGACGACGTGATGTGCAACGTGTTGAGGAACCATGAACCGAGGAAGAAGAAAAGCACCATGATCACGAGTGCCGCCAGTAACTCGCGGGCGATGACATGCTGACGGCGCCTGGGCTCCAGCGATTTGGTGGCGGACAAGAACAGCGGGATATTGCCCAGCGGATCGATCACCAAAAACAACAGCAGCGCCGAAGACACAAAATAGGCCATATTATCTCCTCCTCCGTGACACAATACCGCCCGGTGTCAAGGCCTTGTGATGGTAGGGAGTTGGGCTCCAGCCGGCCCCGAGCACACCAACCGACGCGGGTCGAGAGCAGACGAGCTCGCTCGTATGCCGAGACCAAGGAAGGTTTCGAGGAGCGAAGCGACAAACGACGCCGTACTCGACGCACAATCAAGTGGCCACCCGGCCTGGGCAGGCGTCTGCGCCGTCGCCAGCTCGAACCGGCGTTCCGCCCGCCATTACCGCCGCTCCTTCGCTATGCTCGGACCGCCCGTTCCTGTGTGTTCAGCGTCGACAAAGTGGCATACTGCAAGTGTGAACCGGGAACTTCCGAGCTGGGCGTCATCTGCCATTTGGTATAGCGTGTATCCACTGGGGGCATGTGGTGCACCCATCAGACCTAGTCCTGAGGTGAATGACGGGTTGGTGCATCGACTTGGGCGGCTGAGCAACTGGCTCGATCACATTGTTTCACTGGGGGCTAATGGGTTGGCTCTGGGGCCGATCTGGGCATCCAGCACGCATGGCTACGACATCATCGACCATGACCTGATCGACCCGCGGTTGGGCGACAGCTCCGATTTTGATAACCTCATCGATGCCTGCCACCGGCGGGGGCTCAAGGTTCTTCTGGATGGGGTTTTCAATCATGTTTCGTCCAGTCATGCGGACGTCCAGACAGCTCGACGTGATGGCGTGGATTCGGCGGCCGGACGTCTGTTCCGTCATGACGCGGCTCAACCAGACGGCTTGTCGCGGTTTGAGGGTCACGACGCCCTGGTTGAATACGATCACACCAACCCGGCGGTGGCTGACCGGGTGGTCGCCACAATGACGCATTGGCTAAGGCTGGGCGCGGACGGCTGGCGATTGGACGCGGCATACAGGGTGCCGAGACCATTCTGGGCGACGGTGATTGACCGCGTGAAAGGCGAGTTTCCCCAGGTGTTGACGGTAGCGGAGGTCCTGCATGGCAATTATGCGCAGTTTGCCGCCGATACGGGCGTAGATTCCGTCACCCAATACGAGTTGTGGAAAGCGCTCTGGAGCTCACTCAAGGACGCCAACCCACATGAATTGGCGTGGACGTTGCAGCGGCATGAAGCGGGACTGGCCTCATCAGCCGGCTACTTGCCGTGGACATTCGTCGGTAACCATGACGTGACGCGCATCGCGACGCAGGTTGGGCAACACAACGCCATTGTGGCAACCAGCCTGCTGATGACCATGCCGGGCATGCCGTGTGTCTACTACGGGGACGAGTTTGGCCTACCCGGGCTCAAGGAAGAGCGACTGGGCGGCGACGACGCCATTCGGCCGGCGCTGCCCGATTTTCCAGATTCTTCGATGCGCGGGACGCAGCCGAGCGACCTTGGCGGCCCACCAGTCGACCCGGTTCCGCCAGCGGAAATGTTGCGACAACATCAGCTTCTTCTGGGGTTACGAAGACGACATCGGTGGCTACAGCAAGCCGGGCTCACTATCGTCGAGCAGAAGCAGAAGCGACTGACGTATCGGGTATCAGCCCGTATCGATGACAGCGTTTCACGTGAAACACCTGATCATCTCAACGTGACGATCGATACGTCACACCCCCAGGCCCACGTGACGATCATGGGTCAAACGGGCGAACTGTATCGGTGGTGATCACGCTTCAGGACGTGCCGCAGTGATGAGGCCTTGGGATGTGCCGCAACCGGCGCGCGGTGCCCTCAACGCCGTACTCGACACACATTGGCATGAGTGGTTGACGCTCGGCGGGCAGCATCACCGGACCGGCGTTCCGCATATCACGGCCGGGACACAATCGCTTCGTCAATCACCCGATGTGGCCCGCCTCGCTGGTGTAGTTGAACGTCCGAGGCCCGAAGACAACGGCCGGTTTAGCGTCCATCTGAACCGTCACCCGGATCACGACGTCCACACCGTTGGTGTCGACGTTGCAGGCGGTCATGGCCGTGTGATTGCTGGTTGCCGTCGACCCGGCCGCCGCACACGCGTCGCTACCGGCGTCAAAGGCGCCGGCTCCAGCTAGTGCGGCCAAGTCGGCAGCCGTACGGGTCTGGTGCGCACAACCGAACCACGACAGCAGGCAGGCCGTAACAAAAGCCACCATCGCCGTGATGATCATGACACTCATCATCAAGACGGTGCCTGAGCCCCTCTCGTTTCTATGGGTGGATCGCGCCACCTGCACCGCCAACTTCACGTTCGCCCGCACGGCGACGTCCAACTCGCCGACATCACCGTCCAGGGAGAGGCTTGAATTGACCTCACGACAAGGAGGAATGCTGTTCATGACACCTCCTTGGGCATGGTCGCCGAACCTGACACGCCAACAGAGATCAGCTTCCCAAACGACACTGGTACACCGACGGTAACCACCACCTGACTGCCGGTCTGGTCGACGCTGATGGAAGCGCCGGACGGCGCGTGGCCTCTTGCCTGGGTGGACGCTGGAGCGTCGCCCCGGGCTTCGGCTCGGGCGATTTGCGCTGCGGCATCGGCGCATTCCGTGTGCACCGCCAGCAGGTTGATGCCCCACGCCAGGCAGACTGCCACCATGGTGGCACTCAAAATGCCGATCGCCAGTTCGGCTGTCACCATGCCGCGCTGACGCCGCCAAGTCTTGTGACTGCTAACACGCATGATCATTTTCTGTCCTTCCGTCGGCAGGGCGAGCGCCTCCGCAGCGGGGAAGTCACTGGCTTTCCCGCTGCGTCGGCGCCCCGGTTCCCTGGCCACTTCGATCATTCGATCAAGTGGATTAGTTCGGCAACCAGCCGAGAATCTTGTCAAAGATGCTGGTCACGAGCTTCATGATGGTATCCAAGAAGCCACCGGCGTTGAATACTTTGATCAGGACCAAAGCCAGCGCCACGGCGGCCAGAATGCCCACCGCGTACTCGGCCGTCGCCATGCCTCGCTCTGTGAGTTGACGGGCCTTGCGAACCACTTTCCGCAGCCTGCCAGTGCTCGTCAAGCTGGTGGCCACCCCAGTGCTGGGATTGGCCTGCACCATCGACTTGTTCATTTGTTCCTCCTTTTGGGACGTGATGATCGTCCCCGGTTTGGACGCCCGTTGCGTCGTTCATGGTCACTATGGCGATTCGTTGGTCGAAACGGGCGCTGGTTTTCGGCCTGTGGATAACTCACCAGCCCGCCACATACCCGGAGATCAATCCGCCGATGATCGGCACTACACCCACCAGCAGGAACGCTGGCAGGAAGCAGGCAACCAGCGGCAAAGTCGACGAAACGCCGACGCTGCGAGCTTTAGCCGTCGCCTTTGCCGCGCTGGCTTTAGTCGCGCGGACGGCGACGCTACGCAACACGTCACCGACTGCGGCACCCGTCTCGACACAGCGGGACAGCTCCCGCGCCACGTCGCCCCACACCGGGTCGTCCGCCAGCGTGCGCCAGGCCTCGGCATCCGTGAACCCCACGTCGCACTGGGCCAACACTGCCTTCAGACACTTGGCATTGCCGACATCGCAGACCTCGCTGACCGCCTGGGCGGCGAAACGCACGGGCGCGCCCGACTCGACCACCGAAGCCAAAAAATTGAGCACCAACGGAAACTCGTGAGCCACTGCTGCCCGAGCCTTTTCGTCCCCCTGCGTGTTGTTGGCCAACCATCGCGCAGCGGCACCGCCGGCCACCGCCCCAACCCCCAGCGACATCGGAGAGCTGCTGAACACCCACGCCAACGCTAGCCCTGCGGCGGCACCGACAACGGTGACCGGCATGATGGGTAAGCGCAGAGGTGGACGGGATGCTCGGCCTTGGTGTGTCAGCGCCACTGTTCGCGGCTGCCCGACAAGCAGGCCAAGACCGGCGACGGCCGTCACCAAGCTGATCGCCCATAGGGTCATCCCCCGTCCTCCTTTGTCAATAACTCAGTCCAAATCAGTCCGGCGGAAGCCAGGGTGGCCGCGCCGATCAGGCAAAGGTGCCCAGCTGGCCCGCCGGCAAGGAAATCCAAGGGGTTGGCACTGACCAGGAAACCCATGCCCAACCCGACCACCGGTAACCCGGCCAGCAGACGGCTGGTCGATCGCGACGACGCTAGCTCGGCCCGGCGTTGTTCGCGGATGTCGCCCAGTTGCGTCAACGAATCGGCCACTTGACGCATCAATGGCGCCAGAGGCATGCCGGTGCGTTCGCACAACCGCCACCCTCGCGCGATCTCGGCCAGACCACCGCAACCCGGCCGGTCGGATAACTGGGTCAACTCAGCGGCGACGTCGCCCCCGACCGCCAGGGCGCCAACCGTGGGCGTCAGCAGAGGCACGTCCTCGGCGGCGATCGTCAACGCGCGTGCCGGGATCTCACCGGTGTCCAACTGGGCGGCGATGACGCTGCAAGCTTTGATCACCTGTCGTTCATTGGCATCCGCGCGGCCCTGTGTGACGCCCCGTCCGATCAGCCATGCCGCTGTGGCCGAGATCTCGCTGCCCGCTACGATGAAGGCAAGCCATTTGGACAGCAACTCACCGGCCACAATCACCGCCACGACACCGATGGCGACAGCCAGCGCGCCGATTGCCAGATGCCGGTGCGTTGGCTCCGCTCGAGCGGGGCGAGGCGTCAGTCGGGACGCGCGGGGCGAGCCGAGTAACAATGCCATCGCGGCCACTGCCAGCCCCACCGTCGCAGTAATCGTCCCGGTCATAGCGCCTCTCCGATCAGTTCTTTCAGGCGGGGCCAACCAGCCCCCCGGGTAACCCCGTTGCCAGCCGCCCGCGTCGCCGTACCATGATCGGTGCCCCACACCGGCCCGTCCCGCTGATCACCGGAGTCATGGCCAGTTGGGGGCGCCGGGGCGCATACCAGCGCGGGCAATGTCTGCACCAGCCCGTCGGGTGCCCGGGCCAGCACGCCCACCTGCGCCACCTGGCGTAGCGCGCCTGTCCGTTTCAGGTGGATGATCACCGAGATCGCCGACGCGATTTGAGCATGGCACGCTTCGCGTCCCAAACCGCTTAGAGCCGCCAGAGCCTCCAGACGGGCCGGCACGTCGGCGGCCGAGTTAGCATGTACCGTGCCGCAGCCGCCTTCGTGCCCGGTGTTCATTGCCATCATCATGTCGGTGACCTCTGCCCCGCGAACCTCGCCGAGCACCAGGCGGTCGGGTCGCATGCGCAAGGCCTGACGGACCAAATCCGTCAGTGTGATCGCCCCGGCGCCCTCGGCGTTGGGGTGCCGAGCCTCCAGCCGGATGCAGTGCGGGTGATCGGGCATCAGCTCGCGTGAGTCCTCGACGATCAGCAACCGCTCGCTCGGCGGCACCAACGCCAGCAGGGACGCGAGCAGCGTCGTCTTGCCGCAACCGGTGCCGCCACTGACCAGGAAGGTTGTCTTCGATGCGATAAGAGCCCGCAAGACGGCGGCCACCTCCATCGCGACGGAATCGCCACTGACCCATTCGTCCAAGGTCATGCCGCCCTGCCGGGGTATGCGCAGCGAGATACAGGTGCCCGGCTCGGCGACCGGTGCCAGTACGGCGTGCAGCCTGGTGCCGTCGGGCAGCCTGGCGTCGACCGTTGGGCACGCGTCGTCCAGCCGTCGCCCCACCGAGGTGGCCAGGCGCACGGCCAGGTGCCGCACATCGGCATCCGTCTGGAACGCTGAGTCGACAGGTTCCAGCCCGGCGCCGCGGTCGATGAACACTTGCTGAGGACCGTTGACCAGCACATCGGTGACGCCAGGCAGCCGCAGCAAAGGCTCCAACTGACCAGCTCCTGTGCTGCCCCGGCGAAGAGTCTCGACGGTCGACGACACCAGTGTGTCGGACACCACCAGCCGTTGGTCGCGCAGCACGGCCGCGACGTCGGCTGGCGTCCACGCGCGTCCGAGCCCGGCCAGACGCGACCGAACGACGTCGAGTGTGTCGGGGTTCATCGCCGCCCCCGATATGTGGACGGACCGGCAGTGGCGTCGTCTTCACGCTGACGCCAGGCGGTGAGACCACGCGACCGTTCCGGGACGGCGAGGGTCGGTACTAGGCGATCCAGCAGCTTGTCCAATGTCCGCGCGGTCTTGCCAACGGCTCGTCCAGGCGGGTCGCCAGCCTCCAGCGCCGCCGGCAGGCGCCCGTCTTGCGGCCACACGCCGGCGACAACGGTTCCCAGGCTTTCGGCCACCAGGTCCAGCGGCAACCGGCGCCCAGGGCCCGTGCGGACCACGGCCCGTGTCGTCGCCAGCCCATCGGCCAGCACGGATTGACCAGCCAACACCGCCCGGACATCCGCGCCCACTACCAGCACCGTCTCCTCATGCGCTGGAAGCACCCGCCCCTGGTCGACCACGACCAGATCATGTGTGCGCCGCAGTGACGCCAACACGGCTGCCACAGCCTCCGGCGGTGCCGTCGCGACCTCGCGGCTGGCCGCCACGATGCTGACGCCCAAGACGGTTGGCAGATACTCGGTCAGGTCGTCGACGTGACCGCGTGCCGCCGTCAGGTCACCCCAACGCCAGCCGGCCTCGTCCTCGACCCCCGCCATGACATCGAGGCCGCCGGCCATTGCGTCAAGCTCGACGACGGCCACCCGCCGCGCCCGTTTGGCGGCGCGCACCGCCAAACCCATGGCCAGCGTCGACGTTCCCAAGCCGCCAGTTGCGCCGAACAACCGCAGCACCGTGCCCAGGCTGGAGCTTGGCCGGTGGGCCTCGTCCAGCAGCGACGCCAGGAAACCCGCCTGCGCCGGAAGAATCAGCCCCGGCGCCGACAGCGGCACCGACCATGCCAACACGGCCTCAGCGTCAGTGCCGACGACATGGACGCCGCCGCGCTCGGGCAGCCCGAGCCCGGCCACGACCGCAGCCTGGTCAGCACCGACGATCACCAGCGGCGCGCCAGTCCAGGCGCGCCTCACCTGGGCTGAGGCCTCGCACGCCTGAACCGCGATGCCGGCGGCCGCCGCCGCCGATTGCACCAGGCTCAGCACCGCCGCGTCCTGGCTGATCACCAGTGGTTCGTTCATGCCGTCACTATGGCGAAATTTCCCTCAAACCGGCATCGAGAGGCAAAACTGTGGAAAACATCCCAATTTTCTGCGCCGCCTGTGGATAACGCCGTCGCCTCCCAAATACGCACCAGCCACGGAACACCCCTACGACGATTTGCGGCCCTTGGGCCAGTTGGGCCCGACTACAGCCTCCCCATGTGACAGCCGATTTTCGGCTAGAGTGACGGCATGGCGTTCTCATTTCTTCCGGCAGCGCAGTCGTGGCTATTGGAGGGGTGCGGACAATCGATGCTCGTGTTCGCCGACTCGTTGGCCCTGCCGCGGGGGCTCGTCCGTCTGGGGTATCACGTCGTCACCATCGACCGGGATATGACCAAGCTGCGCGGCGCCGTCGACTCGATGAGCATCGGTGCGGCTGTCGCTCACGCCGATGCGCTGCCATTCGATTACGGACGGTTCGACGCCGTGTTCGTGCACCAGGTACTGCCCGACATCAGGCCCGAAACGGCAATTCCCGAGCTGGCCCGAGTACTGAAACCAGAGGGACGTCTACTCATCAGCCATATTGGCCGCGACGACACCGTCCCCTGGGTGCAACGGCTGGCGGCATTGGTGCGCACCGTCGACCCGACGGCCATGACATCGCTGTCCGTCGAGCAAGCGCTGGACAGCGTGAGGGACACCAAACATTTCACCCAGACGGAAAGCCGCAACTTTCGGTACTGGCAGCCGATCAGCCGCGAGGCCCTGGCGGCGATGGTGGCGGCGGTGCCGGCTGTCGCTGCGCTGGACGAACCGGATCGTCGCCGACTGGTGGACGAGGCCACTGCGATCCATGACCAATCGGCCGGTTATCAGCAGTTGCGCCTGCCGTACCTGCTGCGGTGCTGGCGCGGGGTGGTGGACACCGACAGCATCACCAACCCGATCCGTCGCGACACGGCAGCGCTGTCGATCCAGTTCTGATTGAGGGTCTTACGTGGCCGATGCGCAATTGCGCTAGTCTTGAATCACCTATTTGTGCCACACAGACGAGGGGTAAGCCATGCGTCCATCCGAGTATCTAAGCCGCATCGCCGCTAGCGGCGGCGCGATGGCGTCCGGTATTGGCGAATTGGCCGGCGCCGAGGTCAAATCATCGGCCAAGGGTCTCGGCATCGGGGCGGGGATGTTCGCCGGGGCCGGGCTGTTCGGCTACACCTCGCTGAAGATCATCGGTTTCGGCGTCGGCTTCCTTTTCGCCTGGATTTTCTGGAAAGCCGCCGGGCTCAGTGTCTTGTTCTCGCTATTCCTGGGGTTCGCTGTGCTGTTCGTGCTGTTCCTCATCGTCATCGCGCTCATGGCGATTATCGGCAAGGGCCAGTTCAAGCATGTCCACATGCCGCAGGGGACGATCGACGAGGTCAAGGCTAGCTTCGGTGCCATCGGCACGTCGATCCCGGCGGGCGTGAAGGACGCCGAGGACGCCCTCGATGAGGCCAAGGTTGTCACGGCTCAAGCCAAGGCCGTGGCGGCCACGAACCAGGTCAATATCGTGCGCGACCCCATCTACCTGGCGCGTCAGCGCCGCGCCGCCCGCAGCACCGACTGACCGAACACCTGATGGGGTGTTCTCGCCCGGCTATCCCTTGACGGCGCCCGCCGCCATACCCTGGATCATCCACTTCTGCACCAGCAAGAACAGTATCAGCGGCGGGATGGCGGCCAAGGATGCCGCCGCCAGGATCTGGCCCCACTCGGTGGTGTTTTGCTGGAAGAACGAGCGCAGACCGATGGATACCGTCCGCAACGTGGCGGGCGATTTCAGGAAGGCCGACGCCACCATGTACTCGTTGTAGGCCAGCAGGAAGGCATAGATGGCGACCGCCGCCGCGCCCGGCCCAGCCAGGGGGACGACGATGCGCAGCATGGCAGAGAAGGACGAGCAGCCGTCCACCCGGGCCGCCTCTTCCAGTTCGCGCGGTATCGAGTCGAAGAAACCTTTGAACATCCAGGTGCAAAACGGCAACGCCATGACGATGTACAAGACGATGGCGGGGAAGAATGTCTGCGTCAGTTTCAGCCGACTGAAGATGATCATCAAGGCGATGATCGACAGCACCAGCGGGAACATCTGGAAGGCCATCAGCGTGTTCGAATAGACGGCGTTGATCTTTGTGCGGTAACGCGATAGCGAATAGCCCGCTAGGCCCGACGCGATCAGTGTGATGACGGTGGCGATCACCGACACCCACACCGAGTTCATGAACCAGCGTGGGAAATCGGTCTTGTTCAAAATGGCCTGATAGTTCGTCAGCGTAACGTGCTTGGGCAGCAGCGTCGATCCGGCCAGAATATCGGGATTGGGACGGAAGGAGTTGATGACCGTCAAAATAACGGGCATGTTGATCAGCAGCATGACGATCAACAAAACGATGGCCAGCAACCAAGCCAGCAGGCGTCGCCGGGTTTGGCGTCCTTTGCGCCTGTCGACGACCGGTCCGGTCACAACGGTCTCATTGGCAATGTCGGACATTAGTCGTTGCCTCCTGCCCTTTGCAGTTTAAGCATGAAGTACGCCAGGACACCCAGCACCAGCAGCGTCAACACGGCCGAGGCCGAACCTGTGCCCAGGCCGTTCGTTCCGAAAATGGACGTATCGAACGTGTAGACCATCATCGTTCGTGCATTGGCCGAGTTGTTGGTCAACAGGTAGGGCGTCTCGTAGTCGTTGACGGACCAAATCGTCATCAACACCCACAGGATGGCGCTCATCGGCAGAATCTGCGGGAATGTCACATGCCAGAACTTCTTCCAGGCGTTGGCGCCGTCGATGGCGGCGGCCTCCAGCAGTTGGTCGTCCAGTGCCGAGAGGGTGGCCATCAAAGACACCAGCATGAACGGGAATGACCGCCAGGCCTTGGCGATGATCGCCGCCACGACGGTCCACTTCGGGTCATTGAAAAAGAAGATGGGGTGAAGCCCGATGGCCATCAGCACCTGGTTTACGGCGCCTGACTGGTCCTGCAGCATCCAGCGCCAGGCGGTCATGCCGACGATTGGCGGCACCACCCATGGCAGGATCAGACCGACTCGGATGAAACCCCGCATCGGCATCGGCCGCATCAGCAGCAGCGCCAGGCCGAGCCCCAGCGCGTACGACAAGAGCACACCGCCGATAGCGAAAACTATGGTGAAGCGCACGGCGGCCCAAAAGCCTGGGTCCGCCAGCACTTTGGAATAGTTGGTGAGACCGATCCAACCTTGGGACGGTTTGGCCATGACGCCTTTTTGGAAGCTGTACAAAATGCCTTGGACCATCGGCCAGATCTGGGCGAACCCGAGCAACACAATGGACGGAACGGCCAGGTTGATCGACAGCAGTCGGTCACGCCGCGTTTGGGCGTCGCCTGATGTGGCCCTCTTCTTAACGACGACCGTCGTCGTTGGATTCGACATCGTTGCCTCCGTCCGTAGCTGCACTCACATTACATGGAGAACCTGGCCGTCCAAGACGGCCAGGTCCCCACAAGTGACGCTACTTACTTGCGTCTATGAAGCCTTGGAGCTTGGCTTGGGCCGTCGCGGCAGCATCCGCCACGGACGGTGTACCTGCGAACAGGGCCCTTTCCAGGTCGGTCATCGTCGGATCGCCGTCAACAGTGTTCATGACGCCCGAACCGGCCGGGGCTTGCGTGTACAGCGGCTTGGCAGCGGGGGGACCCCACGTTGCGGCAGCTTCCTTGTACAGCGGGTCGGCGCTGGCCTGCACCTTGGCGTCGAGGGAGAGCCTTGGCGACACGGCGGAGGCGCCGGACAGGATCAGCTGATCGCCGACACTGGACCAGTACTCGATGAACTTCTCAGCTTCGGCCGGGTGCTTGGTCTGCTTGTAGGCCATGATGCCGTTGATGAAGTACAGGCCGTTCTTGTTGCCCTGGTCATCAGTCATCATGGGGACAACCTTGGTGACCTTCAGCGTGTCGGCCGACACATGGGTGGCGAACGAAGGCGAGTCCATGACGAACGCGGCCTTGCCCTGATCGAACATCGAGATGGCGTCGTCCTGGGTGATCGTCGTAGCCGACGGGTTGATGCAGCCGGAGCCGCCCTGGCCCATCGAAGCGATGTAGTTGAGGGCGTCCATTTCGCGCGGGTTGGTCGTCAACTGGGCGTTGCCGTCTGTACCGAGCATGCCGGCGCCGTAAGCGATGCCTTGCATGAACGTCCAGTGCGGCGTGCCGCCGTCGGCGATGCCGTAGGTATCGGCACCCAGCTTGTGCACTGCGTCGCAGTCAGCCTTCAAATCGGCATAGGTGGTCGGCAGTTGCACGCCAGCCTGGTCGAGTAGGTCGGTGCGGGCGTACCACACGCGGATATCCATGCCCCAGGGGATGCCCAGGTAGTTGCCATTGGCGTCCTTGTAGTAGTCCAGCGTGCCAGGGGCGAAGTCGGCGGCCGTGCCGTCGGACTGCCATTTCTGGACGAGGTCATTCAGCGGCATGATTGCGTCAGCGTCTTGCTGCAGGCCGAAAGGCTGGAAACCGCCGCCAGTCGAGACGTCCGGAGCGGTGCCGGAGGCCACGGCTTGGGCGAACGTCTGGTACCAGTTGTCCCAGGTGTTCAGCGTGTAGTTGACGTGAATGCCGGGGTTGGCTTGGTTGAAGGCGTCAACCAGTTCTTGTGCCTTCTTGTCGTACACACCGCTAGGGCCCCAGGCCATGTCCCAGAACTCCAGGTTCACGACATCGGTGGCTGCTCCGCCGCTGCTGGCAGTGGTGCTGGTGCCGGTGTCTGCCGGTGGTGTGGTGGTGCTGCAACCTGCGAAGCCGCTCGCTACCAGCATTGCTGAAAGCGCAACGACGACGCCTTTCAATGCCTTGTGGTGGTGACTCATTTACTATTCTCCTTCTTTATTGGGATGCCTTACGCCAACGTGGCGCGGGCCCTATTCAGCACCGCTTGTCGCAGTGTCTGAAACTTGTGGGTGGCGTTTTCGTCATGACGACCTGCCGTTCGCGGCGACGGCCAGATCGGCCAATTTCAACGCATACAAGAAATCGTCCACCAGATCGTCCAACGAATAGCGTGGGGCGGCGCCGTCCATGACGACCAGCAGTTCCTGCCACTCCGCTATGTAGCCGTCGGTCTGGTACGGGCCGAAAGTGCTGCTGATGGCGCCACCGTGGGCGCCGCTGACCTCGGCCGTCGCGGACCCGACATGAACGTAGGAGGGCGGCAGTTGCATCGTCAAGGTGCCATCGTCGTCCCAGATGGTCAGCGTCCAATCGGCCTGCCAAGTGTCGCCCATGCGGGCGAGCAACTCGACGCTGCCAGCATCGCCTTTGGCTGTGATCGTGTAGCCCCATGGCTTGACGGGTTCGGCTTTGGTGACGGTGTCGAGCGTGGGGATGAAGCGCCGTATCAGCGGCAGATCGTGAATGGCCAGGCCCATCACGCCGCCGCGTATGACATCGGCGTCCGTGGGTGGGGCAGCGGCGGGTGGCGGGCTGGGCCGGATCATCTTGGTGGCCATGTCCTCGTAGTAGGCGTTGGGGGGCAGATAGGTGGCGCAGCGAACCTGGAACGGCGGCTTGGCGTGGGGCGAGAAGGAGTCGTAAGCGGCCAACCAGGCTGGGTCGTACGTGTGCATGGCGCCCACTACCAGTGACACACCGGCGGCGCGGACCGCGTCGGCCACCCGGTGGGCCTCGTCGACGCTGGTGGCCAACGGCTTCTCGGCCAGGATGGCTTTGATGTCGGCGGCGCAAAGGGCCTCGATCTGTGCCGCATGGAACTGGTCGGGCGACGCCACGACCGCAATATCGACGCCGTCGGCAAGCATGTCGTCCATGGCAGGGCTGCCCTTGGCCCCGACTGTCGCGGCAACAGCTTCAGCCAGTTCTTGGTTGGGGTCGACGATATGGGTGACGCACACTTTGTCGCCAAGCATTTTCAGGGTCGGCAGATGAATGGCCTGAGTGGCCGGTCCAGCCCCTATCAAACCGACTCGATGCCCCTGCATTCGATGCGTCCTTTTGTCGTTCCGACCGGCCTATCGGCACGCTGTCATCGCCTGCCACGCCGGGTTCACGCCAGTTTATGGCTCAGGCAGGCGCATTGTCTATTGGAACGCAACGGGTTTTAGTTGCAACTTGATAACGTTTGCAGTTGGGGGTGTGACGTGTAAGTCCATCGCTGCTGCACGGCCCCGGTCGGGGCCATGTGGCAGCGACGGGCAAACACCCCGATAGCCCGGCTATCTTTCAAGATGGCGTCAGCCTGCCGAACCAACCTCGATGATGTCACGGGTCGACGCCATCCAGGCGGCCCCTCAGATGAGGGTCAGGCCGAGTGGCGCGGTGGGGCGGACGGAGGATAGGACCAGGGCGGCATGCTGCCCGGCACAGGCGCCGGTGGGCTCGGTGGATAGCCTGTTGGAGCGGTCGTGGGACCCGGTTGGGCCGGGGGGTATCCGGGTGGGGGCTGTGGGCTTCGAGCGGAGGTGGCAGGTCCTGGGGTGGGTCGGCGGCGTGCCAACAGGATGACGATGAGCACGATCAGCAGGACGAGGATGATTCCGCCGCCGATGATCGTCACGGGTGTGATCCATCCCGAACTGGTCGTGGAGGCGGTTCCCGGTGTGGCGGTGGCTCCGGGTGTGGCTGCCGCAGATGGTGTCTCTGCGGTCGCGCCGCCTGGGTGGAAGCCGATGCCTGGGACGTAGTCGTGGTCGTATTGGTTCAAGACGCTGGCGAACTCGATTGTGCCGTTCTCATAGTCGGCGAAGTCTTGGGGCGTGGGATCGTGATCGGGCACCGCGTTTTGCAGGGGGTTTTCGGTCGAGAATTGGGCGGGGTCGTTGCTGATCAGGGCGGTGGGGTTGAAGGTTCCCCAGCCGTAGTAGGTGTCCCACTGGGTCGACGGACGGTTGGCCGTGGCGATCAGGGACGAGATCAGTTGGTTGCCGTTGGCCTGCGGCCACTTCTGCATCGCCAGAGCTAGGGCCCCGGTCACCATCGGCGTGGCACCTGAGGTACCGCTGCACTGGGTGAGGACTGTCAGGGGAGCGTGGTCACTGTCGGGTGCCGCGGGGTGGCGGCAGGTGTGGTCGCCCGGGGCCATGATGGTCAACCCGAACCCGTACTCGGAATAGGGGTAACGATTGCCCGTCAGATCGGTCGAGCCCACGGACACAATTGAATTCAGCGGGCTCGAGATGTGGGCGCTCGCGCCGCCGATCTCTTCAACGCCGTAGTTGCCCGCTGCGACAACGACCGGAATGCCGAGCAGAGCCGCGCGTACCAACGAGTAATTGTCAATACTGAACATGCCACCCGAAATGTTGATGATGTCAACTCCGTCATTGATGGCCCGGTTGACCATGTCGGTCAGGGTGCCTTCACAGCCATCGGGGGACGCGTCCTGGCCAGTTGGATCCCACGTATTGGCAGTGGAGTAGGCGAGGTAGTGGGCCTTGGGTGCCCAGCCCCAGACCGGGTCTGCCAAGATCGACAGGATCGCTGTGCCGTGGTAGGTGCCGCCGACTTGGCAGGTGGCTTTCACGTCGATGTCGGCGCCTGCCAGTTCGGGCACGGTGGTGTCGATATCGCTGTCGATGACGGCGATGGTGACCCCGGTGCCGTCCCAGCCTTGGGCTTTCAACTGGTCCAAACCGGTGGGCGTGACAAACCCCTGGGTGGTGATGATGTCATCGGCGTGGGCTGCCGTGGCTAGGGTCATCCCCGCAGCCATGATAAGCAGGCTTGTGATCGTTGCCAGGACCGTTCGCAACCGCGTCACCATGTTGAGTCGTCCTCCTCGGGCAGCACCATGGGTGCCAATTCCGAGGTGCCGGTGTCGGCCAATGACGCCTTTCAATGCCTTGTGGTGACTCATTTGCCATTCTCTTTCATTGTTGGGATGCCTTGCGCTGACGCGGCGCGGACCCCCACCGGCACACTGCCATCGCCTGCCACGCCCGGTTCACGCCAGTTTATGGCTCGGGCAGGCGCGTTGTCTATTGGACGTTGGACCGCAGCGGGTCTTAGTTGCAATTTGATGAGTTGGCAGTGGGAGTGCTCGCCACAGGAGCGACTTACAAAACGTGCCCTAGTCCATCGGGGTAGAGCCCAACGGCACCAGCGACGGGGTCGGCGGTCGCGTCCCGATGACGGTCGTTCCGCCGGAGTTGATCGCCGTCAACACCTCGATGATGTGGGCGGCCAGCTCACCGCTGGCCCGGGCCGGACGTCGAGCCCGGCGGGCGGCCCACATCTCGATCGCACCGACGCCGCGCCCCAGGCCGGCATAGCCGCCGGACGGCACCAATTCCCGCCACTGGGTAGGGTCGTCGGCCAACGCCGCCGAGCCGCGCTCGTCGAACATGTTCGGGTCAGGCAGGCGCAGTGTGCCACCCGTGCCGTAGATCTCCAGCCCGCCCATGCCGGCAAAAGTCTCGAAGCTCAAAGTGACGGTGCTGAGCACCCCGGAGGTGTGCTCCAAGATGGCCGTGGCGTAGGTCGGCACGTCGACGTGCAGTTTGGTGCCCTTCAACGGTCCCGAGCCAACGATGCGCGCCCGGTCGGTCGTCCGCGAGCCGGCGTGGACGGCGGCGACCGGCCCCAGGTGGGCGACCAAAGCCGTGACGTAATAGGGCCCCATGTCGAGCACCGGCCCGCCGCCGGTCTCGTAGAAGAACTGCGGGTTGGGATGCCATGGTTCGGGCCCCGGCCCACCCCAGATGGCTGTTGCGGCGAAAGGTTCGCCGATCATGCCGTCAGCTAAGGCTCGGGCCGTTGTCTGCAGGCCTGTGCCGAGGAAGGTGTCGGGCGCGCAACCGACGCTGACGCCGGCTTTGGCGCCAGCGTCGACCAGGGCGTGGGTTTCGGTTGGTGTGGCGGCCAGCGGCTTCTCGCTGTAGACGGACTTGCCCGCCGCTATGGCCGCGTCGTTGAGACGGGCGTGCTGGGCTGGCGGCGTCAAGTTGACCACCAGGTCGATATCTGGGCTTGCCAGCAGGCTATCGACGGTGCAGGCGCGGGCGTCGCGTCCGGCAGCAGCGGCTTCGGCACGCTGTATGTGAGCGGCGGCGATAGCAACGACGCGCACCGATGGTGACGCGTCGAAGGTCGCCAGATACTGCCGCGAGATATCGCCGGCACCGATGATGCCGATCTGCAAGGTCTGGTTCATGATGGCTGCCCTTCTATCGAGTGATTGTTGTGCTGGCCCGTTCGTCCAGCAGGTCGTGGGCCACGATGAGCCGGTATTGCCCCGGCGGCGTCACCCAGGTGTGGGTGTCGTCGTTCCAAGTCTGGAACGCCCGCTGGCGCACCACGACGGCGGCGGTGACGCTTTGCCCAGGCTCGGCGTCGACACCGGTGAACCCGCCCAGCCAGCGGACCGGTCGCTCGATACCGCCGTCGCCGATGACCTCCAGGTACACCTGGACGGTTTCATGCCCGGCCCGCTGGCCGGTGTTCGTCACGTCGACCGCCAAAGTGACGTCGTCACCATCGCCGGTGATGCGCGGTTGCCCGTACTGCCAGGTCGTCCAACCCAGGCCGAAGCCGAAAGGCCTGGCTGGCGTCTTATGGTCGCGCAGCCAACCGCGATAGCCGACGTGAATACCTTCGGTGTAGTCAATCAGCAGGTCGTCGCCGATGGGGGTGCCGTTCGGTACGGGGACGTCCTCGTAGCGGGCCGGCAGCGTCCAGGGAAGACGGCCGGCGGGCTCGGTGCGTCCGCTGATGACGTCCGCCAGGCTGCGGGCGCCCTCCTGCCCCGAGAACCAGCTCCACAGCACAGTGTGGGCGCGGTCAAGCCAGGGAAGCACGACGGGTGCGCCGGCGTTGACGGAGACGATGGCGTCCGGCCGCACCGCCAGCACAGCCTCGACCAGTTCGTTCTGGTGACCCGGCAGGCCGAGATCTTTGCGGTCGAAGCCCTCCGATTCGACCTGCGCGTTGGTGCCGACGATGACGACGGCCAGGTCTGTATCGCGGGCCAGAGCGACGGCCTCATCGATTTGTTGCTGCGGGGTTGGCTGCGGCACTTCGTGGTACAGAACGGCTCGCACGAAGTTGCTCCAGTCGTTGTCGGCGAAGCGCTGCACCTCGATGTCGATGTGGGCCACCGACGGGCCTTCCACGTCAACCGTGTGGAACGGTGGGTTGCGGTTTTCCGAGCGAAGGAACACCAGGCCAGCCGGCGTCTCGTCGTCCGATTCGTAGATCAAGTCGCCGTTGACGCTGAACCGCTGGGCGCCCGGTGCGCCCAAGCCAACGAGGTGCTGGCCGGGTTCGGCCAGTGTCAGGTCGGTGGTCAGACGCACGCGCTTGGTGTCGGCTGGCAGGTCGGAGCGCCAGAAGATGTCGGTTTCAGCGCGGGTCTCTTCCAGCAGCACGGCCCCATCGACGGCCAACGCCTGCACATGGACGCCGGGTTTGCCGGTGGTGGGGTCTGTGACGGTGGCCGGGTCGGCGGCCAACGGGGTGACGCGGGACGACGCGCCGGCCGCCACGGCGACGGTGGCGTTCGGGAAGGCCGCGCCGAAAGCGCCCACCGCAGTGTGCACGCCGGCTGGCTGCACCAGCGCCGACCCACCGCCTTGGACGTACATGTCGACGGCATTGGGGCCCACCACAGCCACCGACTTGACCACCGCCGGGTCGGCCAACGGCAGGGCACCCTTGTCGGCCAGGACGACGACGGCCGACGCGGCCAACTGGCGCACGAGGTCCGTCTCGTCGGCTGCCGCCACCAGATGCGCCGGGGTGGGTGCGTCATAGCCTTGCAGGCCACCGACGCGGCTGGCCAGCACCAGCAAACGGGCTACTTTGTCGTCGATGAAAGCCTCGGCCACATCACCGCGCTCGACGGCCGTCAGCAACTGCCCGTCCGACCAGGGTCCGGCCGGCCCGGGCATGACGAGATCGAGCCCGCCCAGGGCCGGCTCGACGGTGGTCTTGGTGGCAGTCCAGTCGCTGACGACCTCGCCGTCGTAGCCCCATTCGTCCTTCAGGGTTTCCGTCAACAAGCGGTGATGGGCGACGGCCGGGGCCGCCTCCACCCCGTCGTCCAGGCGGTTGTACGACGCCATGATGCTCCAGGCGTGGGCATCCTTGACGGCCCGCTCGAAGGGCGCCAGGTACACCTCGCGCAGGGGCCTGGGTGTTATGCGCGACAGGTACTGGGTGCGCATGGTTTCGGTCTCGTTGCCGACGAAGTGCTTGACGCAGGTGCCGACGCCCTCGCCCTGGATGCCCTCGATAACGGCGCAGGCCATGTCGCCGCTGAGCAGCGGGTCCTCCGACTGGAACTCGAAGTGGCGCCCGCCCACGGGCGACCGCTGGATGTTGACCACCGGCGCCAAGATGATATCGGTGTGGTGGCGGCGGGCCTCGGCGGCGTGGACGGCGGCGGCCTGCTTGGCCAGGCCGGTGTTCCAGGTGGCGGCGACCGCGCTGGGGCAAGGCAGCGACAGCGAAGTTTCGGACGGGTCTTCCTCCTCGCCGCGGATGCCCGTCGGCCCGTCCGACATGACGAGTTCGCGCAGCCCGACGGAAGGCGCGGCGTAGGTGCGCCAGTGTGTCTTGCCGGTCAGCAGTTCAACCTTTTGCTCAAGGGTCAAAGCGGCCACGCGGGCCAAAATGTCAGCTGGAAAAGACGGGTTTACCTGTGGAGGCGTCATCGCATCAGTCATGGCCACAATCCTAATGCGGCCTCACTGATCCACATCAGGCGGTTAGGCGGCCCGGGGAAGCTGTTCCACAGTGAAGCGCCAGAGCAGCTTCCCTCGCCGCTTCAACGCCCGGATCACGCAGCCGTCACAGCAGCTTTCTTCTCGCGCTCGTAGCGGCGGTATAGCTCTTCTGTGGCCAAGGCCATTTTCGTCACATTGACGTCGTCGCTCAGCGGGAACAGGTAGAAGGTGTCGTCAAGGGTGTTCAGGTCGATGCAGTCGCCGCGTCCCTTGTAGTTGTATTCGGTGTGAGCGGCGATTAGCGCTTTGACGGGCCAATCGATGATGAACTCCTCGCCGTCCCATACGCCCGTCAGCTTGAAGCCGTCCATGTCGTGTGTCAGGTGCCCGTCGTCCGGGAACACCACGAACCCCTTGGCGTTGGGCAGCGACTCGATGCGCACCGGCGTGTCAGCCGAGTACGTGCCGTCGGCCACCTCGCGGGCGACGTTGGCGCGCTGCCACTCGTACCAATCGGGGATGTGCGGGAATTCCGTGGTGCCTGATTCGGTCGACAACTCACCCAACTCGCTCATATGCCACACCTTGCCGCAGGCGCCGCACGTTAATGTCGTCCCCGATGACGTCATGCGGTATTCGGTGTTGCAGGCGGGGCATTGGTACAGCAGACGGTGCAGACCCTCGGCCCGCTTGGAGTCCTTGACGCGCACCCCACGCGCCTTCTGCCAGGCGAAATCGTCATAGGTGAAGGCATCGGCCAGGCGCGCGTTGATCTCGTCGACCGGCAGATCGCGCACTTCGTCCGTCGTCAGCAGCAGCTTCACGTCGGCCTCGATGGGCCTGACACCGTGTACCTTGCCATGCCAGGCCGGAGCCCCCACATGGTGCCCATGCATGATCGCCGTGACGACGGGCATGTCCATCGACTTGACCATGCTGCCCAGCGATGACGGCAGCTCCGACGACGTGCCGCACAAGGCGTAGCGGGCTTCGGGGTACATCACCATGACGTCGCCGAAATCGCGCGCCGCCAGGATGTTCTTGACCATGTGCCGGTTGTGCGTGAACTTGCGCGTCCCGATGCCGCCGACGCGACGCAGCAGACCTTCCATGCCGATGAAGCCGTCGATGGCGATCACGTAGTTGGCCCGGTGCGGGAAGGTGACTTTTGTGGTCACCGTGAAATCCAGGAAGGCGTTGTGGTTGCACAGCAGGAAGTAGGGGCCCTTGAGGTTCTTCGGCATGCCGTTCCAGTTGACCTTCGAGCGACGCCAAAGCGCTCGAGGGTAGGTGGCAGCCCAGATTATTGGCATCAGGACGGCCCACTGGCGACGCGGGGGCGCAACCATATCGAAGCGCGCGAAATCGCCGATCATGAACGTCTCACTCTCTCATGTAGGACGGGTGGCGTCCACACCCACGGCCCGATCAATGTCGGTTGCCGGCACCCGTTGATCTTATCGCACATAACCCCTGTGGAAAAGTGGCATCGCTCCCAGGAACGGTAGGCTTATCGCCGAACTAACAGATAGAGATAGGGCCGAAAATGGGCATCCTCGTGGTGACGCAGCAGGTGGGCCTGATGTTCGCCTTTCTGCTTCTGGGGTTGTGGGCGGCCAAGGTTGGCTGGATCAGTGGCAATGCGACGTCCGGACTGACCAACCTGCTGATCTATTTTGTCGTCCCGTGCGTGGTTGTCAACGCTTTCCACCGACCGTTTTCTGCGCCACAGATGCGCGAGTTCGGCTGGGTGGCTTTGATCGATTTCCTCTCGTTCCCCGTGGTGATCTTCCTCGCCAGGGTGATCATCCGCCGCGCCCGCAATGAAAGCGAACGGCGTGACCTGAAATTCGGCGCTGCCTACGCGAATTCAATGTTCCTGGGCGTCCCACTGGCGCAGGCTCTGCTGGGTACTGAAGGGGTGTTCTTCGTCATCGCCCATGTGATCGCGTTCAATATCTTTTCCTGGACGCATGGCTATGGCATGTTCGAGCCGGGGAAGGGCGGCTTCCGCGCGGGCGTGAATCGCGTCATCAAAAACCCCGCGATACCGTCACTGATTATCGGGTTGGTGTTGTTCGTCACCCAGTTCCAGTTGCCAAGCCTGCTGATGCAGGGCGTCAGCATGATGTCCGCACTCAACGCGCCCCTGTCGATGCTGATCGTCGGCGCGAGTTTGGCGGGTGCCAAGTGGGCCGGGCTCGTCACCGATCGATGGCTGTGGATGGGCGTGGGCATCCGTAACGTGCTTTTCCCGCTGCTGTGCCTGCTGGTGCTGTGGGTGGTGCCGCTGCCGGCCACGGTGCGTTTGGCCGCACTGATCCCCCTGTCATGCCCGGTGGCGGCATTCATCGTGGTGTTCAACGTCAAGAGCAACAACGACCCGACGTTCGCCAGCTCGCTGGTGACGCTGTCGACCCTGATGTCGGTGTTGACGGTGCCGGCGATCATGGCACTGGCGGGCGTCCTCTGGTGACATCGGCGTCAGATAGGCCCAGTTGTCAACCAATGTGCTGCCAGTTGATTGCGGCATTTCGTCTCAACCCAGTGACGTGGCCGCGATTGAGCAAATGGCCGAGCGATCGAGCCCTATCCGTCGCTCTTGTGTTGAGGAACCGCCACCTACAGGGCAGGCACCTACAGGGACAAGACTCCACCCAAACGTCGCCTGCGGAACCCGTCAGTACGTTTGGGTGCGGTGTTACCCCGAAAAGTGCCGCCTCGTTTGGCTACAGGACGTCACTCTTTCGTCATGGGGGTCCGGCAAACGTACGGTTGGGTGCGGTTTTGTACCTGGTGTGAGGGAATCCACGACTCATCCACAGATCGGGGGCACCGGCCGTTATGATGAGCCACCCTTCGTCACGGGAGTCGATTGCGGCTTTCTCCTTCACACACTGGGTTTGTCGAGGACGGTCGCAGCTTAGCGCCACTAGACTGGTTCGCATGAGTGCTACTGAACGTTTGACCGAACTTGGCATCGAATGGCCGGCGGTGCCGACGCCGCTTGGCAGCTATGTGCCGGCGGTGCGGATCGGTGATCTGGTTTACACGTCGGGGCAGACGCCCCTTGTAAATGGCCAATTGATGTACGCAGGCGCGGTCGGGGACGGTACCGTCACCATTGAGGACGCCAAGGCATCGGCCCGTCTCTGCGGGCTGAACGCCCTAGCTGCGGCCAGCGGAGCCTGTGGCGGCGTCGACGACATCGTACGCATCGTCAAGGTGACGGTTTTCGTGGCGTCGACACCCGACTTCACGCGGCAGCCCGAGGTGGCCAATGGGGCATCCGATCTGTTCGCCGACATCTTCGGGGACGACGGCAAGCATGCCCGCAGCGCGATCGGCGTCTCGTCCCTGCCTCTGGGCTGCACCACGGAGGTTGAGATCATCGTTCAGGTGCGTCCGTGACGCAAGCCAGCCCGGGCGACGTCTACGAGCGTTTGCGGGCGACGTACCCGGATGCCCACTGCGAGCTTGATTTCGACGGCCCCTTCCAACTGCTGATCGCCACGGTGTTGTCGGCCCAATCCACGGATAAGGGTGTGAACAAGGTGACGCCCGCACTGTTCGCCCGCTGCCCGGATGCGGCGGCGCTGGCCTCCATCGACCGCGCTGAGCTGGAAGAGATCATCCGTCCAACCGGGTTCTTCCGCCAGAAGGCGGCGTCGCTGCAGGGCATTGCCGAAGCGCTGGTGGCGAGTTTCGACGGGGAGGTCCCCAAGGACATCGACGCGCTGACGACTCTTCCAGGGGTGGGACGCAAGACGGCCAATGTGGTGCGGGGCCACGCCTTCGGCTTGCCCGGCATCACGGCCGACACCCACGTCATGAGGGTGTCGAGACGCCTCGGCTGGACGTCGTCCGATAAGCCAGAACAGGTCGAACGCGACCTCAACGCCGCGTTCCCCGAAGCCGAGTGGACGATGGTCTCCGATGTGCTGATCTTTCACGGGCGCCGCTGCTGCAACGCAAAGGCCCCGGCTTGCGCCGACTGCCCAGTGGCAGATGCTTGCCCATCGGTTGGAAAGTGAATGGGCTGCATCGTTAAGACGGTGTGGCCATAGCTTGCGGCTCTCCCCTTGCAAGCCGCGGTATCTATGACCACACCGCCGTCTTACCCTAATGTGTAACGATCTTACCCGGTTATGCCTAGCCGACTTGCGTGGCTGTGGCCAACAGGTCGGCCGGGATCGTCACGTCCTGCCGGCCAGCCGCCGTCACATTGACGGTCAACTGCAATGGGGCCGACGCTGGATCGGCGCCGGGCGCGGCCTTCAGGTCGGCCATTCTGACAACCGGCAGATCGCCAGGGTTCTTGCCGTCCTGCAACACCTGGACGGCCAGTTTGGCGGCTTCGCAACCCATCTGCGTCTGGTTGACGGCATACGCCGCCGTGGCACCAGCCTTGACTGAGTCTGGGTCGGCGGTGATGACGGGCACCTTCTGCTGCTCGGCTACCTGGATCAACGCGCCGATTGCCGAGACGACGGTGTTGTCGTTGCCCACGTAGAAGGCGTCGACACCCTTCAGGGACGCCGCTGCCTGCTGCACCTCGGACGAGTTGGTCACGGCCGCCGTCTTGACTGTCAGCCCGATCTTGGCCAGGGCGTCAGAGGCCATCTGCATCTGCTGCTGCGCGTTCTCTTCACCCGACGAGTAGACGATGCCCACCGTCTTAGCGTCCGGCTTGAGGTCGGTGATCAGCTTGACCTGGTCGTCGATCGGCGGATAGTCGGAGGTCCCGGTCAGGTTGCCGCCGGGGGCGTCCCACGACTTGACCAAGTCGGCGCTGACGGGGTCCGTCACGCCGGCAAAGATGATCGGTGTGTCGGTAATGGTTTGGGCGAAAGCCTGGGCCACGGGCGTGGTGATGGCCACCACCATGTCCATTTTGGCCGACTTGAAGTTGTTGGCAATCTGCGTCAGCGCTGCCATGTCGCCCTGCGGGTTCTGCTCGGCGTAGGTGACGTTTTGGCCCTGTACGAAACCCGCTGTCGCCATGCACTGCTCGAAACCCTGACGGATGGCGTCAAGGGACGGGTGCGAGACGATTTGGGCGATGCCAATGTTGTACATCTTCGTAGTGCTGTCTGTGGTGCTGCTCGGGGCGTCAGCGGTGGATGTTTGGGTGGGCGCGGGTGTGCTGGTGCAGGCCGTCATCGTCGCGGCGAGGACGAGCAGCATAGCTGCCGCGACGGCTGGTTTCTTTGTTCTGGTTGTCATGTCAGTTCCTTAGTCGGGCCTGGTGATGGGCAAACAAAAAGCCGCCTGGTCGCCAGGCGGCATTGATGTGCATGCACACGAAAAGCAGACCGCCTGTCAGGCGGGCCACCAACCAAACGTGTTTTGCATAAACGAATATTATACCAGAATTCGCCACGGAAGTCGATTTGCGTCCATTATGCGAGACGATTAGCGTCTGACAAGCTGGGATAGAAATGGACGATGGGCGCCGCCACGAGTATGAGCCGCAGCGACGCCCATCGCGAGCCAGGAGATGGTGACGCTCTGGCTCGTCCACCGGCAACCGTCGGCGATCACGTCGCTCTCGTCACCCTGAGGACGCGGTGAATTCACCAAGGATCCCCCGATCACAGGTGGATACAGTCAGCGCCATCACACCAGGAAAAGCATGAATCAGCGCCTTCTCTGATGTGCCATTCTTGTCCCTCAACGGCGCCGGCAGCAAACCAGAACCCGAAATATCATGGCTGTAATTTTGCGCTATCGGCGTGTCGTGCCTCCGTGGTCTGCCGCGTCCGCCACTCCGACAACCTGAAAATGACATAAATTGAACGTGGCAAAGCCTTTCAAAAGTTGAGAGGTAATGTCGTCATAGCAAGAATAGAACGGCCACCCATAAGTTGCGCTGTCAGCGTTAGCGGCTGGTGTGGTACCAGTTCCATGTAATAATCTTCTCGGGCGAAGGGAAAAGGCGTGAGCGAGATGGCAAACTCGTCCGGACGCGACTTGGCGCGCCCGCTGGGCGACGACGCGCCGACCACCCAGGTGCCCATCGTCCGCGACGACAACCCGCCCACCACCAAGGTGCCCATCGTCCGCGACGACAACCCGCCCACCACCAAGGTGCCGATCATCCGGGACGACGATCCACCGACCACCGTCCTGTCTGCCATCACCGAGGACCCGCAGCCAGTCGTCAATTCGCCTGTCCTGACGGCCGCCAAGAGTGCCAGCCAGGGCAAGACATTGCCGGGCGAAAAGACGTCCGCTGCCACGATCACGGCCGCCGAGAATCCCCCCTACGTCAGAGTGGCGTCGCAGCGGCGTTCTCGTCACACCGCCGCCATCATCGCCCCAGAAGGGGTATCACCTCTGCCTGGCCCGTCCGTGCCGGCACCACCGGTGCCAGTTGCGCCGGTGTCGGAAGAGCCTGTTTCGTCAGCGCCAGTGCCGCCGACCCCGACCATCGAAGCGACGCTCGTAGACCTGCCGGTTGACGACGTTGCTGAAAAGGTGACGCCGACGGTCAGGCCCGTCATCGTCCCCACGCTGGTCGGCGGCCCGCCAGCGCCGGCCCCCAAGCCCCCCACACCCCCCCAGCCCGCGAAGCCCAACGGGCACCGGCCGCTGGTCGTCGCATTGGTCATAGTGCTGGCGTTGCTGCTGGCCGGTGTCGGCACGCTTATCGGGCTGTCCAAGTATTACGAGGGCAAGGCCAAGATTGGCACGCAAGTGGCGGGCGTGAATGTGGCTGGTCAGACTGCCGCCGACTTGGCGGTGACGGCACAAAACGTCGGCGGGGACTTCACGATTGACGCCGATTTCCAGGGCACGGGGCACACTTTCAGCATGGCCGATCTCGGCGTCACGTTGGATGCTCAGTCGACGGCCCAGCAGGCGCTCGCCGCAGATTCGGGACGCCTTGGCTGGTTGCCTTTCCACAGCGCTGATGTACCGCTGATCTACAACTATTCCGCCGACAAGATCCAGCAAGTGCTCACTGCCGCCTTTGTGGCGGACGACAAGCTACCCCAAAACGCTGCGGTGACATTCGACGATGGTACCGGCAAGTATGCGGCGGCCCCCGATACTCACGGTGTCAATATCGACCCGACGTCCGTCGTAGCAGCCATCGAGACTCTGGCGCATGGCGGCTCAGCCGGAACAGTGACGCTAAATGCGGTGGACGCGACCGCGCCGGTGCAAGCGGCGGCCGCCGACCAAGCTGCCGCAGCCGCCAATGCACTGGTGGGCCAGTCATACACCTTCACCGCTGGCGGCAAGTCCGTCACCTTGGCGCCCGATCAGTTGAACCAATTCATCACACTGACGGCCAACCCGTCTGCCGCCACGATCGACGTGGCCGTCGATCAGGCTGCCGTGGTTTCCGGATTGCCGGCAATCCTGAACGCGGCACTGGCTCGACCGCCCATCAATCAACAGGACCTTTATACACCGGACGGTTCGAAGAAGATTGCGGTCGGCACGTGGGGTCAAGACGGCACCGTCGTCACCGATACGGACGCCGCAGCCGCCGGCCAGGCTCTGGTTGCCGCGATGAACGACGGGCAACCGTTGACCTTCGCGGTGTCCACCACGCCGCAGCATTACAGCGTCGATAAGGTGACGGTCGGCGGCGCCTACGACCAGCCAAACGGCAGCAAGTGGATCGACGTTAACCAGACCACCTACCAGGTGACGCTTTACGAGGGCACGACGCCGGTGTTTCAGACCGTCGCGGTGACGGGTGCGCCAGCCACGCCGACACACAACGGCACCTTCTATGTCTATCTCAAGTACGACATACAAACCATGCGTGGGCACAACGCTGACGGATCGAAGTATGTCACCCCCGATGTGCCGTGGGTTTCGTACTTCAACGGCAGCGAGGCGTTGCACGGGGCATATTGGCGGTCGTCGTTTGGGTATCGGGCGTCGCACGGCTGCGTCAATCTGCCGGTTCCCGACGCCAAGACCATCTACGACTGGGCGCCCTTGGGCACCATGGTGGTGGTCCACAACTGATCGTGCCGGTGCGTCAATCGACGGCGCGACGGCCTGAGAAGGCCCGTCCCAACGTCACCTCGTCGGCGTATTCCAAGTCGCCCCCGACGGGCAAGCCACTGGCCAGACGGCTGACGGAGATGTCTGGCCAATCCTTCAGCAGCCGGGCGATGTATGTGGCGGTGGCTTCGCCCTCCAGGTTGGGGTTGGTGGCCAAGATGACTTCGGTGATCTGACTGTCCGCCAGACGGGCCACCAACTCGCGCAGGTGCAACTGGGACGGGCCTTTGCCGTCGATCGGTGAGATCGCCCCGCCCAGCACGTGGTACAGCCCCCGGAACTCACGGGTGCGCTCGATGGCGGGCACATCCTTGGACTCCTCGACGACGCAGATGAGCCGGCGATCACGCCGCGGGTCGGCGCAGATACGGCACAATTCGTCCTCGGCGACGTTGAAGCAGACCGAGCAGAATCGCACCTTCTGTTTCACCTGGATGATGGCGTCAGCCAACCGTTCGACGTCCTCCTTCGGCTGGTCGAGCAGCCAGAACCCGATACGCTGCGCTCCCTTCGGGCCGATGCCCGGCAGGCGTCCCAACTCGTCGATCAGCTCCTGGATGGCCCCCTCATACATCCTCGTCCTCCTCAGCGATCAGCTCGGCGCCCAGTGCCGCCGACAGCAACTCTGCCGGGTCGATGTCGTCGTCGATGGTCTCGTCGTCCAGGGAGACGCCTTCGGTCAGGTTGTCTGAAGACTTCGAGGTGAGGTGGGATGCAGGGCCCGAGGATGTTGCGTTGCGGGAGCGCTCCACTGCGGGCGGTCCGGCTTCGCCGGATATTGCCGCCCTTGCTCCGCTTACGCTCCGTTCCAATACCGGCGCTCCTTCGCTTCGCTCGGACCGCACAGTCTTTCCCTCTTCGACGAAAGATTTCCGGTCGCTTTCGCTCTCTCCAACAGCTTCGTTGCCCTTGACATAACCCGCAAGCGGTCTCTGCTCTCGGCCTTCCTCGCTAACCCGCAACGCAACATCCTCGGGCCCTGCTGCGTGCGGTGCCCTGATGGCTTCGGACTCTGGCCGGGGTGAGGGCCTGGGCGGTGACACGGAAGGCCCGGCGACCACTGCGTTGATGCGCAGGCGCCGACCGGTGACGTCGGCACAGGCCTGGGCGAGCAGTTGTTGGCTGCTACCGCTCATGAAGCTGTCGCGGGCACCGGGATTGGTGAAGCCGATGGTCAGCATGTCGTCGCGCATCTCCATGGGCTCGGCGTTCTGGGACAGCAAAATCCATGTGAAGCGACGGGCTTGTTGCACGCGCTCAAGCACGGCCGGCCACGCCGATTTCATCTCTGGCAGGCCGAAGCCGGTGGATGACGGCTGGCTGGTGGCCGGGCGCGAGTCGGCGGGTGCGGTAGCGCTGGGCGGCACCTGGGCAAGTGCCTGCGCGGCCGGTGCCTGCGCGGGGCGCTGCTGCTGTGGGGGCCCAGCCGGTGCAGGTGCACCCTCGTCGAAGCGGGGACGTCCACTGGGACGGCTGGCGCCCGGGTCGGAGTTTGCCCGGAAACCACCCTGCGACGCCGGCACAACTGGCTGTGCACTGCTGAGGTGGCGTTCAACCTTGTCAAGACGCTGAAGTAGGGCGTCGATGTCCTGCTCCGGCACCAGTATGCGTGAGCACATCAACTCGAGGTGAAGGCGTGGCGCCGTGGTACCGCGCATGCCCGTAAGCCCGCTGGCCATGACCTCGGCGGCGTGAGTCAGGCGGGCTCGCCCCATCGCCTTCGCCTGGGCCTGCAGGCGCTCGGCCTGGTCGCCGGCCACGTCGATCAGACCAGACGTCAAGGCGCCCGGCACGGCGGCGACGATCAACAAATCCCGCAGCCGCTGCAACAGATCCGCACCGAAATGGCGGGCGTCCTGGCCCGTCTCGATGACCTTGTCGATGACGCTGTAGACGGCCGCACCGTCACCAGCGGCCAGAGCGTCGACCATCTCGTCCAGCAAAGCGTCGGGCGTGTAGCCCAGCAGCGCGGCGGTGTCGGCGTACGTCACGCCGTCCGGGCCGGCTCCGCCGAGCAACTGGTCGAGCACGCTCAGCGAATCGCGCACGCTGCCGGCCCCGGCCCGCACGACCATAGCCAGGACACCCGGCGCAATATTGACGCCCTCCTCGTCGCAGACGTGCTGCAGATAGGTTTGCATGACTTTCGGTGGCACCAGCCGGAACGGGTAATGATGCGTGCGCGAGCGGATCGTCCCGATCACCCTGTCGGGCTCGGTCGTCGCGAAGATGAACTTGACGTGGGGCGGCGGTTCTTCGACGATCTTCAACAGCGCGTTGAAACCCTGCGGCGTCACCATGTGGGCTTCGTCGATGATGTACACCTTGTACCGTGACTGCACCGGCGCGAAGAAGGCCCGCTCGCGCAGGTCTCGGGCATCGTCCACCAGGCCGTGCGTGGCGGCGTCCATCTCGATGACGTCGATGCTGCCCGGGCCCCCCGTGGCCAGGTCGCGGCAGCTCTGGCACACCCCGCAAGGTGTTGCCGTCGGACCCTTCTCGCAGTTCAGGCAGCGGGCCAAGATGCGTGCACTCGACGTCTTGCCGCAGCCGCGCGGCCCCGAAAACAGGTAGGCGTGGTGCACCTTGTTATTGGTCAGCGCGCGCTTCAGCGGCTCGGTGACGTGCTCTTGCCCGATCAACGCGTCAAAGGTGTCGGGACGGTAGCGGCGGTACAGCGCCAGAGGCTCGGGGGTATCTGGGGACGGGTCGGCCTCCACCGGCGCCGACGCCTTGCGTGCGACAGCCCTCGTTCCAGTCGTCTTGGCTGGCGCTGCCTTGGAGGGAACGGGCTTCTGTGCCGCGGCGGCCTTCGTGGTGCGACGGGCTGGAGCCTTGGCCACAGGCGACGGTGCAGACTCACCCTCGTCTGCCACTTTCGGCATCAGTCGGTCAGTCGCCAGGGCATCAAGCAGCCCCGGCCCGTCCTGATCGTATCGGTCCTCAGCGTGCTCGTCCATGTCGTCATCCACCATTCCAGCCTACGTTGCCCGACCGACAGTTTCGGGCATCTTGTTCTTTGACCGCATCAACGAGCCGACGGCAGCCGCGCTGGCCTGCGGCCTCAAGGCGCGCATGGGGATGCCATAGGGGCTCCTTCGGAAAGCCGCCGCATGGCGCTGGCCTCACATCAACCCAGTTCAGGCGTCCAGAGAGTTCCGGCCACAACGCCGCGTGAGTTTCGGCACGATTGTGTGCGGTTTTACCCCAAGAAGAGCGTTGTTTGGCTACGTGACGTCACTCTTTCGTCATGAAAGGCCGTCGAGCGCACGTTTGGGTGTGGTCTTGCCTCCGGGCGACGTGCTGGCAGTACCGTGATGCACCGGTGGGCGGTTCGGTGCCGAGGTGTTCTGATTGCGTCAGATGTCGGGCGCCACGTCGATCACCTTGGGATCGGGAGAGCAAACAGTTCCCCGCGCACCCACCAGAGCTCGGGTACCCTTGCTGTCTTTCGACCCTGGGGGATTGGCGAGGTAGTGCCGCGCGGGGAACCACCGCATATGATACCTGATGGCACCATCACCTGGTGGGGGCGCCTGTACAGATGCGCCAAAGCCCCGCCGCCGGTCCACTTCTGGGCACCTCGCAACAGGCTTGCCGAAGACACAGAATAATGCCTTGTCACCACCTCGATGACGGTCATGATCGAGAGCCTGGCAAGCCGCCTTTTCAAACTCGCAGGGAACTTGCGGGAATATCAGGAAGAGAAACAGTGTTTTAGATATTCTCGGAACAGGCGTACGCTATGGGGCATGGACGCATTGGTTCTCGCACGGTGGCAATTCGGTATCACAACCGTCTACCACTTCCTTTTCGTGCCTATGACCATCGGCATTACATGGCTGGTGGCGATCATGCAGACAAAGTGGACGAACACTGGCAGTGCCGCCTGGTATAGGTTGACA
>Ga0123357_10000358_pt1 | contig 43270 bp, 47 predicted proteins | sample TergutEmb28metaG_FD_89873 | JGI IMG/M metagenome (GOLD analysis project Ga0123357, IMG submission 89873) | Embiratermes neotenicus P4 segment gut microbial communities from Petit-Saut dam, French Guiana - Emb289 P4 | ecosystem: Host-associated > Arthropoda: Insects > Digestive system > Gut ...
ATAAATAAAAATAAAGTTTATTATAGGAGCGATTTATATGCCGTATGCATACTACGTGACGACAAAAGAAATTCTTGAGAACGCGCGGGAAAATAATTATGCGGTCTGCGCCTTTAACGCCGAAAATCTCGAAATGGTTCAGGCTATCGTCTGGGGGGCAGAGGAAATGCGCGCGCCCGTTATAATCCAGACCACTCCGTCTACAATAAAATATGCCGACTGCGAATATTTTTACGCAATCGCGCATACCGCCGCAGAAAAGGCGCAAATCATTGTCGCCCTGCATTTAGACCACGGCAGCAGTTTCGCGCTCGTCTGCAAAGCAGTCAGGGCGGGTTACAGCTCTGTGATGATTGACGGCAGTCAGAAGCCGTTTGAGGAAAATATAAAAATAACGCAGAAAGTCGTCGAGCTTGCTCACTCTGTCAATATACCCGTCGAGGCAGAACTCGGCAAAGTCGGCGGAAAAGAAGATGATATGGAATCTGATGGGGATGTCTACACAAATCCCGAAGACGCAGTAGAATTTGTTAAACAGACGGATATAAATTCGCTCGCAATCGGAATCGGCACCGCCCATGGATTATATAAAGTCCCGCCGAAATTGGATTTGGACAGGCTGTCGCAGATAAAGAAAGTGGTCGATGTGCCGTTAGTTCTTCACGGCGCGACGGGATTATCGGACGAAGTGATAAAAGAATGCGTAAAACGCGGGATAAACAAAATCAATTTTGCAACTGAGTTGAGACTTACATACACAAACGCGGTGCGCGAAAAGTTGAATTCGGACGAAAAAATAATCGACGTGAAAGTCTACAGCGATTATGCGCGTAACTGCGTGAAAGAGTTGGTAAAAAGCAAGATTATGCTGTCCGGTTCGTCTGGGAGAATATAGAAATGAGATTTAAATTATTGCCAGATGCAAAACGTTATCTCGACTCGCTTGATAAGGAAACGGTTAAACAAATATATGAGGCATTGCGTAAAATAACTAAAGAACCGCCAATCGGCGATGTTAAAAAATTGCAAGGTTATGAGAATTTGTATAGGCTTCGTCTTGGTGGTTTAATGATTATTTTTGAAAAAAAAGCCAATCATATTATCGTGGAAAAAATCGCGCCGCGAGGACAAGCATATAAATAAGGAGGGAAGACAATATGTCTATTTTAAAAGAAATGGCAGTAAATTATATAAATGATTTATCGGAAGATACTATTACGGCATTATTGCCGCTTTTGAAGAATTTGGCAGATAATTCTATATATTTAGAAAATGTTTCATTCGATGAACTGACAGACGATGAAAAAGAAGCCGTAATAAAAGGACGAAAAGATTATGGCAATGGCGATTATATAGATTTTGAGGATTATATAAATCAGCGGGAGTAGGAGATTGTTAATGGAAATACGTTTGGCAACTGTGGAAGATTGCGGCGAAATGACTGAGCTTCGTATTGCTATGAGAGAAGAACGCGATAAAGAAGAATGGTTAATCTCGAAAGAACAATTTAAAAATAACTCTTATAATTACTTTTATAAAAACATATCAAGCTGTGATTTTATATCATATGTCGCGGTTTGCGACGGTAAAATCGTGGCTATGAGCGGACTTGTGTTTTATACAGTTCCTCCGCTTCCATCGGTGTTATTAAACGGGAAAGCCGCATATTTGATGAATATGTATACTGCGCCTTTATACAGAAACAGGGGAATAGCGACTTCGTTACTGCATGAGACAGTAGAATACGCAAAAAGACAAGGGTGCGATATTGTCAATCTGAACTCTTCCAAAATGGGACGCCCTTTATATGAAAAATATGGTTTCATAAAATCCGATAACGAAATGAGATATTATCTTAACAGATAAAACAAATAAAATTTATGATGAATTTAAAACGGGGAGTGAACAAATCTTGCCTGAAAAAGATTATATACTCGGCATAGACATAGGCACGTCGGCGTGCAAAGCGGCGGTTTTCGACAAAAATGGCAATGTGATTATTTCTGAAACCGGCGCGTATAATATATATTATCCAAAAGACGGTTACGTCGAACAGAAACCCGGCGAATGGTGGGCTGTCGTCTGCAAATCGATAAAGAATATATTCGCCTCCGGCAAAGTGAGCCCTGAAGATATAAAAGCCGTCGGATTGGACGGTCAAAGCTGGTCGGCTATCTTAATCGACAAAAACGGCGAAGTCTTGTTTGATAATCCGATCTGGATGGATACAAGAGCGTCTGAAATATGCGGGGAAATAAGAGAAACTGTCGGCGAAAAAAACATTTTTGACTTATGCGGTAATCCTTTCGCTCCTACATATACGACGCCGAAAATTATATGGTTCAAGCGCAATTATCCTGATATATTTAAAAAAACATATAAAGTTATGCAATCAAACAGCTATATAGTTTATAAACTCACAGGCGTATTGTCGCAGGATTTATCGCAGTGCTACGGTCTGCATTTCTACGATATGCGCAAACAAATGTGGGATAAAAACATGGCGGACGCTATGGGAATCGACGTGAATCTGATGCCAGAGATATATAACTGTCACGATATAGTCGGCGGAATTACGCGGGAAGCGGCGGCTTTGACCGGCTTATCCGAGGGAACTCCGGTTGTCGCGGGCGGACTTGACGCGGCGTGCGGAACTCTTGGCGCGGGGGTTATCACGGATGGAGAAACGCAGGGAATGGGCGGACAATCCGGCGGTATGAGCATATGTTGCGACGAATATAAATCCCATGAAAAATTGATTTTATGCAATCATGTCGTGCCGGGCAAATATTTATTGCAGGGCGGGACTATCGGCGCGGGGGCGTCATTTAAATGGCTGAGAGAGAATTTTTTCAGCGATATGCAATTCTCCGAAATGGACGAAATGGCAAAAAAGATCCCATGCGGTTCCGACGGCGTGATTTTTCTGCCTTATATGGCGGGAGAGCGCAGTCCGATATGGGATCCGAAAGCGAAAGGCGTGTTTTACGGCTTTGATTTTTCCAAGAATAAAGCCCATTTTATACGTTCCGTCATGGAGGGCGTGGCGTATTCGTTACAGCATAATATAGAAACGGCGGCTGAAACAGGGAGCAATATACGCACTTTGTATATAACGGGCGGTTTGGCGAATTCGGATTTATGGATGCAGATAAAATCTGATGTGACAAATAAACCTGTGGCAGTCCCGTTAAGCGACACGGCGGGCACTCTCGGCGCGGCGATACTCGCGGGAATAGCCGTAGGGATATACAGCGATTTTGCCGACGCCGTCAAAAACACCGTGACTATACGCAAAACGTATTATCCCAACCCTGAAAATCACGAACTATATATGAAAAGATATTCGACTTACCGCGGGATTTATGAGAAGCTGAAAGAGATTATGGGGAAGTAAAAATTAAATTTTAGATATATCAAAATATAGAAAAATTGGGGAGAAAGTTTATGAAAGCGGCGGTTTTATACGCAAACGACGATATAAGATACGACGACTATGCAGACCCTGTTATAGATGGAGAAAATGTGATTGTAAAAGTACATGCGGCGGGAATATGCGGTTCTGACGTGCCAAGGGTTTTATATAACGGCTCGCATTATTATCCCAATGTCTTAGGGCATGAATTTTCAGGAGAAATCGTCGAGGTCGGCGAAAATGTGAAAGATTTTTCAATCGGCGAAAAAGTCACGGGCGCGCCTCTTATGCCGTGCATGAAATGCCCGGACTGCCAGAAAGGCAATTACTCGCTGTGCAAATTTTATGATTTTATCGGTTCAAGACGTCAGGGTGCATTTGCAGAATATGTGAAACTCCCGGCAGTCAACACAATCAAATTCGATAATTCTATATCATATGAACAGGGCGCGTTTTTTGAGCCGTCTACAGTCGCGCTGCACGGACTTCGGGTTAATAATTATACCGGCGGATATGACGTTGCAATACTCGGGGGCGGCACAATAGGACTTTTTACTATGCAGTGGGCGAAAATATTCGGCGCAAAAAGCGTTACTGTATTTGACATATCAGACGAGCGTTTGGATTTGTGCAAAAAAATGGGCGCTGATTATGTTGTTAATACGCAGACTGACAAAATAGGCAAAAATTTATATCATATTGTGTTTGAGACGGCTGGAAACAATTTAACAATGCAGTCTGCGTTTGAAATCGCGGACAATAAAGCAAATGTCTGCTTTATCGGCACTCCGACAAAAGATTTGACTTTTACGCCGGCACTTCTTGAAAACATGAACCGGAAAGAATTTAAACTCACAGGCTCATGGATGAGTTATTCCGCTCCGTTCCCGGGAGAAGAATGGCAGCTTACAGCGCATCATTTCAAAACGGGACAGTTAAAATTCGACGATAAGTTTATATTTAAAAAATTTGATTTAAAACAGGCGAAAAACGCGTTTGATTTATATAAAACTCCGGGGCAGGTTAAAGGCAAACTCATGTTTATAATATAATTTTTTCATAAAATATATAAATATAATTTAAAAATTAATTTAAGAAAGGGGATTTCATATATAAAATGAAAACCAAAAAATTTTTATGTTTTATCTTGTCAATTTTGATTTCTTCATCCGCATTGCTTGCGGCATGTTCTACCGCTAAAACAAGCGATACAAACACGGCGGATACTTCCGATACAGCCGTAACAGACGCCAGCGGGAATACTGAGGAAACAACTCAGGCGCTATATCAAATTCCAACTCATGATTACGGCGGATATAATATGCGCGTATTGATTCCCAACCACGACGACTGGGCTATGTCCACAATCAAAGCGGTTGCTTCGACAGACACAGGCGAAGAGGAAGAAAACGGCGACCCGTTAAACGACGCAATCTACAAAAGAAATGCAGAGGTTGAACAGGGACTTAACGTTAAAATTACTGAAATAAAAGTCTCCGGTCCTGAAAGCCCGGCTAAAAAAGCGATTCTTGCCGGTTCGGACGATTACGACGTCGTATTTACAGATTCCGCTCAGGCAGGACTTATCGCCACTCAAGGACTTTATCTCAATTTGGACGATGTGCCGGGGCTGAATTTAGATCAGCCCTATTGGAGTCAGAACGCAAATCAATCAGCGCAACTCTTGGGCAAACTGTACTTTACTACGTCAGATGCGAATATTATCACAAACGACGCTATCTGGCTGTTGTATTTTAACAAAACAATACTTCAGAATCTTGGGCTTCAGGATCCTTACGCATTAGTCAGAAACGGTACATGGACGATTGACGCAATGTACGATATGGCGAAAGCCGCCACCAAAGACATCGACGGCGACGGCAAGTTCACGGTCAAAGACCAATGGGGAATATCCACTCACAGCAGCAGTTTCCTCGCGTTTCTTGAAGGTCAGGGGGAACAGCTCGTTCAGTTGGACAATACAGGCACTCCGAATCTTGTGAACCCCGACGACAAATTTGTAAACGCATTTGTAAAAGCGCACGATTTTATGGACAAAACAAACGGAGTATATCTCCCTGCCCAGGACGGATATACCGGTTCAACTCCGGATTTGAATCATGCGTCAAAGACTTTTATGGCGAATATGTCGTTATTCTGCGGCGAAGTTCTCGCATGGGCGCGCACGTTCAGACAGATGACCGCCGATTTCGGTCTGCTGCCGTATCCGAAATACGACGCAAATCAGTCGAACTATTATACCATGATGATTGACACGGTTCCGGCGTTCGGTATTCCCGTAACAGCTCCGGATCCTGAACGCACAGGCACATTTATGGACGCTTTCACCGGAGCTTCAAGCACGACGATTATACCCGCATATTATACGGTTTCCCTTGAGGGAAAATTCACCAGAGACGAGGATTCAATCGAAATGCTTAATATTATCAGAGACGGAAGAACTTTCGACCTTGCGATTTTGTATAATTGGGGAGGCTTTTACAGTGCGCTTACGACTTACGGTATGTCTGTCAGCGGAACAAATCCGCAGACAGTCTTTGACAAAAATTCAGGTAAAGTAAACGACGCTATACAAAAGACGCTCGACGCGTATAACAGTATGCAGTAACGCGGTAAAAATATTGGGAGGAATAATTTGATATGAAAAAAGCCCCAACAAAAATATTAAAAAATAACGGCAAAGATTTTGAAATCCCATGTATCGGTTTGGGAACTTTCGGCTCGGACAAATTTTCGCCGGAACAGGTGGCAAACGCCGTCAAAGGCGCGGCGATATACGGTTACAGGTTGTTCGACTGCGCGTCCGTTTACGGTAACGAAGACGTAATCGGCAAAGTGTTTGCGGACGTCGTAAACGAGGGAATAGCAAAACGCGAAGAACTTGTCATAACGTCGAAAGTCTGGAACGATATGCACGGCAGAGGCGATATTCTGCTATCCTGCGCGAAAAGCCTGAAAGATTTGAGATTGGATTATATAGACATATATTTTGTGCACTGGCCATTTCCGAATTATCATGCGCCGGGCTGTGACGCAGACTCGAGAAACCCCGATTCGCGCCCGTTTTTCACCGACGAATTTATGGCTTGCTGGAGACAGACCGAAAGGCTTTACGATATGGGGCTTGCCAGGAGTATAGGCATGTCTAACATGACTATACCTAAACTTGAAGCCGTTCTGCCGCAGTGCAGGATTAAGCCTATGGTGATCGAAATCGAGCTTCACCCGGCGTTCCAGCAGGAAGAACTGTATAATTACTGCATTTCAAAAGGCATACAGCCCATAGGCTACTGTCCGATAGGTTCGCCGAACCGTCCGGAGAGAGATAAAACTCCCGAAGATATTGCCGCGACAGAATTGCCGGAAGTAGTCGAAATCGCAAACGCGCACAATATTCACCCCGCTCTTGTCTGCCTAAAATGGGCAGTCCAGAGGGGACATATTCCTATACCGTTCTCCGTAAACAATTACAAGAGCAATTTAGATTGTGTGTTGCCCGGCGCGCCGGGCGGCGACCCGCTGACTTCCGAAGAAATGGCGGAAATCAAAAAAGCCGACAAAAAATGCAGGCTTGTCAAAGGTCATGTATTTTTATGGGAAGGCGCGTCCGACTGGCGTGCCTTGTGGGACGAAAACGGCAAAATCCCGGGCTGGAAAGAGTAATAGAATATATTTTTGCACATTAAAAAACACCGGCTTTAAAGCCGGTGTTTTTTATATCTGCGGTCACTTCGCCGCATTATTCATATCTTCAAAGGCTGAGACGACTTTATCAATTTCCGCATTTATTTTAGGCTCTACCGCTTCAAGCTGGGAAGCAAGATCCCGGTCGTTTTTTTTGAACATATTCAGGAACATGCCGTCCCTCAGAATACTTGACCAATACGTGTCGCCTAAATCGTATATCCTGTTATTGAAAATTAAATCGAGCATCTGTGAAGATTCCTCGTCGCGGGCGTATTTTGTTTTGAGCGAAATATCATAATACGCGGGGACTACCGTCTTAGCCGACTCCGCGTTGAGAGCTTCAAGCACCGTCCCTATCATTTGCAGATTTTTAGCCGTTACCGGAACTACTCCCGGATTCCCGCCTTCAACGCGGGTATAATAATTTTCCTGATCCGCGGTATATTTCGGATACGGTATTATGCCGAAATCCGTATCTGAGCCGCGCAAATCGCCGACCATTTTAAATGTGTCGTCATAAAATAACGTATGACTCATATAATAATCCTCTTTGTTCGCAGCAAGACCTCCGCGATACCATGAGTTATTATCATATGTTATAGTAAAAATTTTGCTTATGACGGAGGCAAACTTCTCGTCTCCCATCAAAGTAAACTGCGGTATATCGTCGCTTGATTTCGATATTGACTGCACTCCGGCAGCTATCCAGAAGTCCGGCAGAACATGTTTATCCAACGATATAAGCCCGTAAATATCGCTTCCGTCCATTACCCCGTTTCCGTCTACGTCTTTGACAGCCGCTTTCGCCATTTCAGAGTATGTATCAAATGTCCAGTTTCCGCTATTGACGAGATTATAAGGACTATCCAATCCCAAATCCGAAATCATCTGCTTGTTGAAAAGCAAAACGTGCGTGTAGTCGTAAACTGATAAATTAAACGAACCGTAAGCAAAATACAGATTCCCTCCTATTGTCAGACTTTTATTAAGAGACTGACTCCAGTACGGCTTGGCAATATTTATATTGGGTATGTCTGAAAGCTTGCAAATCATGTTGGCAACCGCGAGATTCAGGGCGTCCCGGTCGACAGGTAAATATAACTCATATGCGTCCACTCCGGATTGAACATTTTTTTTAAGCGTCCCCACAGGGTCTATTGCATTTTGGGTAATCTTAACATTGAAACGGTCTTCGATTTCACGGTTTCTTTTGTAAACGGCATCATTTAACACATCTCCGGTTTGTTCTTGCGCATCATATAAGACATATAACCACGCGGCATCCTGCACAGCCATTCTGAATTCTGCGCCGCCGAAATCCTGTTCCGGCAAATTGTCGGCATATATATCTTCCGTGGTTTCTTCGGCAACGCTGGCATTGCCGTTATCTCCGTTTAAATTTCCTTCTTTTGATGTATTATCTTTTCCCGAAGCGCTTTTTGCACAGGATATGAACGCAGAAACACTAAGTAAAATCACCAAAACTAATAATATAAATTTCTTTTTCAAATTTAATAATCCTCCTGAATATCATTTAACTATACTTATCAAATATCTATAATATCCAAATATTTTCTATTGTACTTCTAAAGTCCAGTCGTATTTATCTTCGATTTTGCCCCATTGAATACCGGTCAGGGTATCGTAGAGTTTCTGAGCAATCGGTCCGATTTCACCGCCGTTTATCTCTATTATATTCCCGTTGTCGTTCAATGTGCCTATCGGCGAGATTACCGCAGCTGTTCCCGCACCGAATGCTTCGTTCAGTTTTCCGGCTTTATTTGCTTCGGTTATCTCAGATAAAGCAACTTTTCTTTCTTCAACCGTATATCCCCAGTCTTTCAATAAATGTATACACGAATCCCTCGTAACTCCAGGAAGTACGCTTCCCTCAAGACTTGGGGTTATAATTTTGTTGTCTATGACGAAAAATACGTTCATCGTACCGACTTCGTCAATATATTTTCTCTCAACTCCGTCAAGCCACAAAACCTGAGTATATCCCATATCCTGCGCCCTCTCCTGACCTTTGAGGGACGCCGCGTAGTTTGCGCCGGCTTTGGCAAATCCCAAACCGCCTCTGACTGCCCGCACATACTCATTTTCGACGTATATTTTAACCGGATCTATGCCCTCGGGATAATACGCCCCGACCGGAGACAGAATTATAATAAATAAGTAGGTTCCCGAAATTTTAACCCCGATATACGGGTCTGTCGCTATCATAAACGGGCGTATGTAGAGGGAATGATCCGGCTCTGACGGCACCCAGTCGCTGTCGGTTCTGACTATCGCCTCGATTGCGTCAAGCGCGTCCTGCGGGTCGATTTCCGGCATACAAAGGCGTTCGCAAGTCCAGTTCATACGCGCGATATTTTTTTCAGGTCTGAATATCTGTACTTTGCCCGATTCTGTCCTGTAGGCTTTAAGTCCCTCGAATAATTCCTGCGCATAGTGGAAAACCATAGCGGCTGGCGAGAGTGATATATTGCCGAAAGGCACAATACGCGCGTCATGCCAGCCTTTATCTCTGCTGTAATCCATTATAAACATATGGTCTGAAAAATGCTTGCCGAAAGGCATATCTTTCGGTTTTTCTTTCTTTTGTTTTGTCTGTTCTATTTTAATGTTAAGCATTTCGATATTTCCTCCGTATATTTTTTCTTTATTATTTTTATATCAAGTTTCTGAATATTTTTTCTGTAGGAATAAGCAAATCATCTCCGAAAATAGATGTTTTTATATTTCGTCTCCTGACAAATTCTTTGACTGATTCCAGTTCGAGAGGATCTTCTTCCCTTTCTTTTATTTCTTGTTCGGTGAAAACGCCGTATCTCTTGTCAAACGCGAACTTTCCGTCTGTCAATAAATAAACCTCGACTTCTTTGTTGGGGATATTTATAATCCAATATTCTTTTACGCCGAATTTCTCATACAGACTCATTTTGGTTATTCTGTCATGGTCGGCATTGTATTTGCTAAGAACTTCGACGACGAGATCCGGCGCGCCCTCAATATTTTTAGCCGTGATTTTAGACGGGTCGCAGACTATTTTTAAATCCGGTTTGACTTCTTTGTTCTTTTCGTCGAAATATACATCTACATTTTCTCCAAAAACAGTACATTTTTTGCCGTCTAAAAAATCGCCGAATATCCTTATTAAATTATTGATAATTTTATTGTGATTAGTTGCGGGACTTGCCATATAATATATCTTCCCGCCGATGACCTCGTATCTTATGGGTTCTCGGAATTCCAAATCCATAACGCTCATAAATGTTTTACCTCCAACCTTTATTTTATATTTCTGCTGTTTAATATATTATTATAACATAATATTTTATATTTTGCAACTTTTTATTTTAAATAAAATTTATATTATATAAATATATTTCAGGTAATATTTAGACAAATAAAAATTTTATATACGGGGGCATTATTTTATGAACAAAATAAAAGCACAGAAACTATCAGATTTTATCGCAAGTATCGGGGCAAATTCAGCCGTCCACACGCGCGGGGAATCACTTGAAACAACAATAGAACTTGCGAAATACGCGGGAATAAAATGGTTCCGTTCCGGCTACGAGGGCGGAGTGGAACCGGAAAAACTTATAAAGTTGCACAAAGAAACAGGCGCAATGATATCTTACGGGCTTGCAAGCGGCGGAAACGATATAAACCGCCTGATAAAAGGGGCTGAAGAACTCGCGGACGCGGGCGCCTTGCTCGCCCTTGATGGTCCAAACGAGCCGAATAACTGGAGCGTAAAGTATAAAGGCGAAGAGGGCGGCAGGAATTATTCATGGCGCGCAGTAGCCGAACTTCAAAGCGATTTGTACAAAGCTGTGAAGAATAACCCGAAACTCAGAAAATACCCGGTGTTTCACATAGGCGGAGAAAACGGCACGCAGACCGACAACTGCGGATTGCAGTATCTTAAAATCCCTGAAAACGTTACAGATACGCTTATGCCTCCGGGAACAGTCTACGCCGACTTCGCAAATGTCCACAACTATTTCTGCCATCCGTCTGTAGGCGGACTTATCGATAACATAACATGGCACGCCGCAGACCCGGTCCTCGAAACAGTTCCCGGAAACGGCGGTAAATTTGACAATCTGTACGGCAACTACGGAAAAATGTGGGGCGGCGGTCATTTTGACGGGTATTCCGCAGCCGAACTTATCAATCTGCCGAGAGTAACCACCGAAACCGGCGTTACAATCGGCTCATATAACGGGGCGGTCACAGAAGATATACAGGGCAAGACTATCGCGTGCATGTACTTATCGCAGTTCAAAAATAAATACAGTTATACGGCGCTGTATATTCTGCGCGACAGGGTTGACGAGGAAGGCAATCAGACGTTCGGCCTTTTCACCCCTCAGGATAATCCCCGGAAAGCCGCGCAGTATCTGCATAATATGTCGCATGTGTTAAACGGCGGAAATAATGTTGACAATAATCTTTTACCAAGGGAATTAGCTTATAATATACATAATATGTCTGATAATGTTCACGATTTGCTTCTCCAAAAGAACAAAAACGAATTTTACCTGATTATATGGGGCGAACATTTCACCGGCGGCAAAGACGAAATCGTCCTGGAATTTGATGAAATCCTTCAATCTGCGGACATATACGATACGGTTGAGGGAACAGAAATTGTAAAATCCCTGAGAGAGCCCAAAGCAACAAAACTCACGCTGGCAGATCATCCAATTATAGTGAAAATAAAAATATGATATATGTAAAAATCGTAGGGGCAAACACTGTTCGCCTCTACGATTTGAAACACGTCTATTGTTTTTTCGGAAGAATAATCGCGGCGGCGATATACGCTATAATTCCTGTCCCCGCCAAACAGCATAAAATAACTGTACCGAGCCTGACAAGCGACGGGTCAATGTTAAAATATTCAGCGATTCCGCCGCAAACCCCGCAAATCATTTTTCCCTGATCAATTCTGTATAATCTTTTACCATTCATATATAATCTCCTATCTGATATTTTTATTATTTATTTAATATTTATATTTATGCTTCCGACGCCGCCGTCGATTTTTATATTATAATCACCGGCTGACCTCCATGAATCGTTTATTTTGTTTCCGTTGAGTTTTATACTGCCGAGTCCGCCTTTTACATTATAAGCATATGCGGTTACGCTGCCGGACAAATCCATATTTATACTTCCGACTCCGCCGTTAATTGTTATATCTCCGTTGGCTTGCCCTGATACATTGATACTTCCAACTCCGCCGTCTATTTTTGTCTGTCCGTTGATTACTGCGTTAATATCGGAGCCCCCAACTCTGTTGCCAATATTAAGATTACCGGATACAGTCATATTATCCGCGCTAAAATTTCCGACTCCGCTGTCTATTGTAAAATCTTTTGCGCTTATATCATCTATGTTGATGTTTCCGATATTCCCGGTAAAATAAACTTCGTCGAATAATTTGTCCGCCGGTATATAAATATTTATCACGGGAGAACTCTTATTCCAGTTAAACAATCCTGACGGGAGCGTTATAAATCCGAACTTTACCGTGGTCGGATTATACGAAATTGTAAGAATGTTATTTGACAGGTCGCATTTAAGCTCGCTTTCTATAACGTTTTCAGCCTGAATTGAAATACTGCCTGCGGCATTATCATCGCCTTTGAAGATTTTAACGCTTGCTATAGTATTGTTTATATTAAGTTTATTTACGTCGCCCGATGTAAAATCTTCAGAAATATCAGTCGTCTTTCCGTCAACATAATTTTCCCCGAGAGCATACGCCGCTCCGCAAAATAATCCTCCTGCCAAAATAAACACCACTCCTATAATTATAATAATTTTCGCGCCTTTTTTCATAATTTTCAGATTCCCCTTCTTTTATTCGGTTGATTCGATTGAACAATTTGCCTGCAGACGATATTTACGCGCCCTGACGCGAGAATTTATTTGCTATTCCGCGTATTACAGAGCCTGCGAGTTTAAACTCCGATTTAAATACAAAGGCGGACAGTTTTGAAAACAGATATGCCAAAATCATCCCGATTCCCGCGATGATAAGTCCCGCGCCAATGGGATAAAACGCCTGCGAAAATGCAAAATGGATAAACAGAGACGATATTCCGTAACCTATGGAAACAAATCCCGCGCCGACCATTATATATCCCGCAACCGCTATTGCGGCAATCGCAAACGACACTCCCAACAATCCCATAAAAATACCGAACGCCGCCGAAGCAAGCCCGGTCGCTACAGGCAGCCAAATCGGAAACGTGCAGAGCAAAAGCACGAATTTCCACGTATTACTGCCGGATTTTTTTGATTTGTACGAGTTGCTGGAATTATCAGAACTGTTAGAATTGTTTTTAACAGTCGAATCGTTATTATTATATGTGCTCGAAACATTTTCATAAGTATAATTGTTAAAATCAATTTTAGGATTCTCAGTTTCTTCTTTCAATATGTTTTCCACTTTGATTTCTGAGCTGTCCGTACTATCGCCGTTGTCTTTATTTTCTTCTATTTCGTTTTTTATTTTATTCGCTAAATTCTCAGGAGATTCAAATTCCGATATAATTTCTTCTTCGTTGTCAGTTCCTGCGTCGGCAAAATATTCTTCGTAATATTTTAAGGCGCCTGCCCTCTCCTCGTCTGTAAGAGAGGATAAATCCTCTTTTAACTTTTGCAAAAATTCGCTCTTATTCATTTATCATTTTCTCCCTTATTTGTTTTATCGTTTTCCGAGGTCCGCTTTCCAACTTCCGAATTTCCCTGAGTTTTGCTTGTTAAAAAATCATCCAGCTTTTTTCCGAGCTTCAATCCCTCGGTTTTTAGCAGTTCTATCTTTTCGTCTATTTTTAAGCTTTCCAATTTTTCGTTGATTTTCAGGTTGTCAAATATTTCGCTCAGATATGTGTTTATATTATAGTGCGATGTGTTTCTGTTTCCGTTCTTCACGTCAAAATCCTTATCGAAAACCTTGTCTATTTTCTGCTTGTATGCTTCCCATTCTTCTTTATAAAGACTCAATAAAATTCTGCCTTTGTTTGTTATTCTATAATACCGCCTGTTTCTGCCGAGATATTCCATGTCATAGACTTCGAGGTCGTTGTCTTTTTGCAGCCGCCGCAGAACAGGATATAGCGTAGATTCCGAAATCCCGATTATATTATTTACTTCCTGAGTTATTTTATATCCGTAAGTGTCTTCTTCTGCCACAACGGACAATACAATCGCGTCAAGAAGCGAAGCGTTTACAGTGAATATCAATTCCTACACACTCCTTCTTTTTGTTTGATGATAATATTATACACCATATAATATTGTTTGTCAATAGATATTATAAAAATTTTTTATTTTTTTTGAAATATAAGGGCGAATATTATTTAGAAACGGAAATAAACTGGCTGAACAACAGAGATAAACGGACTAAATTAAATACAATAGGTATGGTAAAATCGACAGTTTTAGAAAGCGGTATGAAAATACTTTTGAACTATTGACTATTAACGCTAAATAATGTATAATATTAACTGCGTTTACTGCGAAATTTTATGAAAAAATAATTTTGGGGTTGTAAAAATGTTAGATTTTCAAAAAGAATATAGAAATTGGCTTAATAATGCCGACAGTGCGACCAGATTAGACCTTTCGTCGCTGAACGACGCAGAAATACAGGACAGATTTTACCGTACGCTTGAATTCGGAACGGGGGGATTGCGCGGAGTTATAGGCGCGGGGCTTAACAGAATAAACAAGTATGTCGTAGGACAGGCAACACAGGGACTTGCAAACCAACTTTTAAAAACCAGTAATAATTCGAAATGTCAGGGAGTCGCCATTGCATATGACAGCCGGAATATGTCGCCTGAGTTTGCCGAAGAAGCGGCGGCAGTGCTCGCGGCAAACGGGATAAAAGTATATTTGTTTGAAAGTCTGCGTCCTACGCCCGAACTGTCTTTTGCCGTCCGGTATTTAAATTGCGCGTCGGGAATTGTCATAACGGCAAGTCATAATCCCGCAAAATATAACGGATATAAAGTTTACGGAGCGGACGGTTCGCAGATTACTCCCGAAACTTCAAATATAATCTCATCCGAAATAGCCGGAACAGATATTTTCGGCGGCGTCAGACATATGGACTTTGAATCCGCAAAAACTCTGGGATTTATCGAGATTGTCGGGGAATCTATCGATCGGGCATATATTGACCGAGTGAAAGAACAAAGCGTAAATCCGAGCCTTGTTTCGGTAAAAGGCGGAGATTATACGCTTGTATATACTCCTTTGCATGGCAGCGGGAATTTGCCTGTCAGGAGAGTTTTAGACGAGATTGGATTCAAAAATGTTATCGTCGTATCGGAGCAGGAATTGCCGGACGGAAATTTCCCCACAGTAAAATCTCCGAATCCCGAAGAAAAAGAGGGATTCGCCATTGCGATTAAATATGCCGAAATACACAACGCGGATTTGATTATCGCAACAGACCCTGACGGAGACAGAGTCGGCATTGCAGTCAAAGATGCGTATGGTAAATACAGAACTATGACAGGAAATCAGGTCGGGGTTTTATTGACGGAGTATATATCAAGCCAAGGCAGTCTGCCTGAAAACGGCACAGTCGTAAAAACGATAGTGACAACAGATATGGTACGCGGAATATGTCAAAAGTACGGGCTTGAACTTGCAGAAGTTTTGACGGGTTTCAAGTATATCGGTGAGAAAATAATGGAATTTGAGGAATCCGGTGATAAAACGTTTGTTTTCGGATTTGAGGAGAGTTACGGGTATTTAAAAGGCACGTATGCAAGGGATAAAGACGCGGTAGTGGCGAGTATGCTTATAGCTGAAATGGCGTTATATTATCAGATGCAGGGTTTGACATTATATGAGCAGATGCAGAATTTATACAACGAATATGGATATTACACCGAAGATTTAATATCTGTTACAATGGAGGGCGCGTCGGGGATTGAAAAAATAAAGGGAATTATGGAAAATCTGCGGTCAGTCCCGCCAAAAAAAATCGGAGGACTGAAAGTTTCAGCTGTCCGCGATTATAAAACAGCGCAGAAACGAGACATCGTTTCAGATGAAATACAAGCGATATTTCTACCGAAATCCGATGTGCTGTATTTTGAATTGGAAAATGGCAATAGCTTTGTTGCCCGTCCGTCAGGGACGGAGCCTAAAATCAAGTTTTACCTGATGTGCCGAGGCGAATCCGAAACGGAGACCGAAAATTTGCTTGAGAATATAAAAGAGTGGGTAAAACAGAACATATAAATGAAATTTAAGAATTTCGAAAAGGAGTAACATAAATATGAAAATGAGCGGCAATACTATACTAATCACAGGCGGAGCGACAGGAATAGGATATTCTATGGCAAAATACTTTTCAGCGCGTGATAACGAAGTCGTAATCTGCGGACGACGCATTGACAGATTAGAACAGGCAAAAAAAGAGCTTCCGGGTCTTCACACAGTGCAGTGCGATGTGACAAATCCCGACGAGCGCAAAAAATTATTAACATATATGAACGAGCATTTCCCAAATATGAATATACTTATAAATAACGCAGGTATACAGCGCGATATTGATTTGAGCAAAGGCATATCGGAACTTGAATCCGGTGAAAGCGAAATACTGGTCAATTTTGAAGCTCCGGTATACCTGTCAGCTTTGTTTAATCCTATGATAACCGGAAAGGATAATGCGGCAATCGTACATGTGTCGTCGGGACTTGCTTTCCGCGCCGAATATTCGATAGGAGTGCCTCTGTACTGCGCGACGAAAGCTGCGATCCATGCCTTTTCACTTACACAGCGCAAACAGCTTACGCCTCTTGGCATAAAAGTTATAGAACTGATACCGCCCGCAGTTATATCAGAACTGAACCCTGAGGGACGTAAAAAACGAAACTCGGCGGTTTCACTGTATATGATATCTTCAGATGATTATGTCGAATCGGCGTTATCAAAAATGGAGCAGGGCGAAGATGAAATCAGAGATGAACAAAAAAGGAAATTATAATATGAACACAAATTACGATGTCATAATTTGCGGCGTAAGGGCGGGAAAAACCCGCCCTTACAAAATGGTAATTTCCGCATATAACAATTTATCCTAAAGCCGGCGCAGTTCCGTTCAGTTTGCTGTCGGTTGGGAAAGGGTTGACATATATCCGCGTGCCGAGCACGCTGTCAAGATTCAAAAGAAGACCTTTGTCGCCGTCAATCATTTTCAGTTTGCTTAGAATATCTCCGTCGTTAGATTCTTCTTCCACTTGTTCGTTTACATACCACATGATAAACTGATAGCAGGCATGGTCGCTTTCCTGCATGGCGAGAGTTGCGATACTGTTAAGTCCCGCCGTTACTTTCTGTTCGTGTTCAAGGACTTTTTCGAAAACGTCCTCAACTCCTTTAAATAAAGCGAGAGGCGCATGTATATCGGCAAAAGACGGATTTGCGCCGCGGTCTAAAACGTACTGATACATATGAATGGCGTGAGCCATTTCTTCCCGCGACTGCACATACAGCCAGTTGGCGGTGCCTTTCAAAGCGGCGCGTTCTGTAAAAGCCGACATGGAAAGATACAGATATGCCGAGTAGATTTCGGCGTTTATCTGGTCGTTTAACGCTTTTTCTAACTTTTCACTTATCATTTTATTATCTCCTCAATATGATTATTAATAAATTTTATAATATCTGAATTATACCACTCTTAACTATAATTGTCAATATTTTGAAAATTTTTTACAGTTTAATCCATAAATATTTTTATTGACAAATAGGCTTATATTTCAGACTTATTTCAAAACATACAAAAATTCGCAGGAAAAGTTGCGAATTTAATTTTTATATACATTATAATAAAACTTATGGAGAAAGATTTTATGATTATATTGGAAAATTTCAATGCCGTACTCGACTATGTGGAAGACCATATACTTGAAGAATTAGACATAAATCATCTTGCAGGCATCGCCTGTTGTTCGGTTTATGATTTTCAGCGTACATTTTCGTTCGCGGCGGAAATGTCAATCACAGAATATATCAGAAAACGCCGCCTGACATTAGCGGGAGCGGAATTACGGCGGGACGGCATAAGAGTTATAGATGCGGCGTTGAAATACGGCTACGATTCTCCTGTATCGTTTGCGCGCACATTTCAGGCGTTCCACGGAATTAGACCGAGCGAAGCTAAGAAATCCAATGTTTTACTTAAAACATTTCCCCGAATGAAATTTCAAATATATATGAAAGAGGTAAATGAAATGAGAATTATTGAAAAAAATAAAATTATTTTAATCGGCTGTCTTGGAAAGCAGGACGCAGGCGCTGTATGGGGGAAATGGGAGGAAATGACGGAAACCTACGATATAACATACGGAATAACGGATAATGAGGGAAACAGCGCCGCTTATGAAGTCCGTTTTTACACGGATGGCGGCGAACATATCTTTGCAGGCGTCGAAGTAAGGCAAATCAATTCTGCTTCATCATGGGAATATTTAAACGTGCCTGCGGCGTTATACGCAATTTTCGAAATAGACCAAAAAATAGACCAGAGATCGCAATATGATGCGGTTAATAAATGGCTTGACGAGAATAAAACAGCTTATAAACGGTTAGTATGGGACGCGAACGGTAAAGTCAATCCGTCGGAATTTGTTATATGTCAATACGACCATCGAACGGCGGGAAAGTTTAAAAAAGACCGAATTATGGAAATGTGGATACCTCTTGAAAAAACAACGTCGTAAAAATTAAGTTGTCAAATTCAGATTAGACAAATTTATGCCGAGCATCCACCAGGCTATAATATTCAAAAGCAAAAATACAACGGCAAATCCTATAACGCATCCCAAACGGATTTTATTCAGTTTTATTTTATTTTGCAAAGATTTTAAAATAATCTTCTGACTTGTTTCGTGCGTATAACGTTTATCATCTTCGGCTTTCGGATCGTATAAAAACAGGGCGAGAATGATAAATTCAACTACAAGCCAAGTATAATTGCCTACTCCCGCGCCGAAATTTGAATCGTGATTAAAGAGTGAAATAAGATTTATAATCACGAACGATACGGCAAATATGCCCATAGATATAAAAATCGTTTTTTTGACTTTTTCACCTGACATTTCCGCTTTTTGATTATATTCCCCGTGTACCTTTTTATATTCTTCTTCCGGCATTCCGCGCTCTTCTTTTGTTTTCATAAAATCATATTCTTGCGGCATATAAAACTTACCTCCAATTTCCATATATTATTTATAACAAGTTTATCACATTTTTATCGATTATGCAAGAGTTTATCATACAATTTTTTAAATTTTATGCTCGCAGTATGCGCAGTATGAAACTTCTCCAAAACCCGGTTTAACAATATTAGGCAGATATTTCTCCGTCTGCGTTATGCATTTGGGATTTGCGCATCTTTTGACGGAATTAATGAAACCGGCGGCGATTTTTTCCGCTTCTTTTTCTTTGCGTCCGGCATTTTCAAAAATTTTTATCAGCAACGCCATTCTTATGTACAAGCCGAGTTCCGCCTGTTTAAAATATTTCGCTCTTTCGTCGTCGTCCACTTCGGGCGAAATCTCTTCGTTTTTCGGAAGGGGGTGGAGAATTATCAAATCGTCTTTGGCTTTGCTTAATTTTTCTTTGTCTAAGATATATATTCCCCGCTGTTTTTCATACTCGGCTTTATCCGCGAATCTTTCCCGTTGTATCCTCGTCATGTATAAAACGTCGAGTTTGCCTATACATTCCTCGATTGTGCCGCATATTATTATCGCGTTGTTTTTTCTCAGATCCGAGACAAAAATTTCGGGAACCTGCAAAGATGGGGTTGATATAAAATAAAAAGTGTTTCCGCCGTACAAAGAAAAAGCCCTGAGAAGAGAATGAACGGTGCGTCCGTTAAGCAAATCGCCGCAGATTCCGATATCTAACCCAGTTAGTTTTTTATTTTCACCGTTGCCGATAGTACCTATCGTAAACAAATCCGTCATTGTCTGAGTGGGGTGAAAATGTCCGCCGTCGCCCGCGTTTATTATCGGGACTTCCGAATATAGCGACGCCGCGAACGCCGCGCCCTCGTTTGCGTTTCTGATAACAATAGCGTCCGCGTAATTCGCGACGATTTTAACAGTGTCCCGCAGGCTCTCGCCTTTTGATACGGAAGAAGAAGCTATTCCGTCAAAACCGATGACGTTTCCGCCGAGTTTAATAATGGCAGCCTGAAAAGAGAATTTTGTTCTTGTGCTGGGTTCATAAAACAACGTCGCCAAGATTTTACCTTTGCAACGTTCACTGTATTTTGCGGGATTCGCATAAATATCAACTCCAAGACTAAAAAGATTTTCCCATTCCGAAAGCGATAAGTCGTTAAAATCAATTAAATTATTCAACATAATTCTTAAATCCCCCGTAAATTTTTTATTTAATACTTTTCAAATATTTAATTATACATCAAGTATTGAATATTGTCAACGGGGAAATATAAAATTTTATGGCAATCGTTAAAAATATTTTTTTATTTATTTTTTATTCGATGTACGAGAAAAATTCACATAAAATGGCTTTAATTTGATTAGAATATTTTGTAAAATAATAAGGTAAGTTTATTATTTGGGCACAGAGGTGAACACAATGATTCTTTCAGATAAAACAATTCGGGAATTATTATCAAACGGTGAGCTTGGTATTGACCCTCTTGAAGATATTCAAATTCAGCCTGCAAGCGTTGACGTTCGTTTGGGAAATTCTTTCAGCGTGATAAAAAGCGGAAATAATATACTTAAAATGGACACGCCTATTGAGTATTATTCTTTAACAGCCGACACGTTTCTTTTATTGCCTAAACAGTTTGTTTTAGCGACGACAATAGAATATTTCCGCCTGCCCGACAATTTAACGGCTTTTGTTGAGGGACGCAGTTCGCTCGGGCGGTTGGGATTGTTTATTCAAAACGCAGGCTGGGTAGATCCGGGTTTTGAAGGCGAGATTACATTGGAGCTTTTTAATGCAAGCGACCATGCCATTGAACTTTGCGCCGGGCGCAGAGTAGGACAACTTGTTTTCGCCCAAATGGATTGTAAAGCAGAAAAACCGTATCGCGGAAAGTATCAGGGTCAGCGTACCGCAATGGGGTCCCGTATTCAATTAGACTATGAAGTTTAAAATAAATGATAAGTATTATATATAGACAACAAATATAAAATGATATTTGGAAGGTAATTTATGAGTAATTTTAATTTTACAGAAATGCAAAACATGCAAAAGGCTTTACAGGAAAAATATCGTGAAAAATGGACGCCGTTATCACCCGAAACAGGTCGAAGCAGTCTTTTGTGGATGATTATAGAGGCAGGCGAAGCGGCGGATATAATAAAAAAAGACGGGGATGCCGCAGTTATCGGCAATATTGAAGTACGCCGTCATTTTATTGAAGAATTGTGCGACGTATTAATGTACCTGAACGATGTTATGCTTTGTTACTCTATTACTCCCGAAGAATTAGAGAGCATATATTTGGAAAAGCACAAAAAGAACATGGAACGTTGGTAACGGTTTTTACCGCTGAAGATTATAATTAACATCTATAATAATTACAGTGACAATTTTATCTGCTCTATGTATGATTAGGAATTAATAAAAAACCAAAATAAACAAAAATATTCAGGAGGAACAGGCAATGATTAACAAAACAGAATGGGGCTTCGCGAACGGATACAAGGCTTATCTCATAACCCTGAAAAACAAAAACGGCATGAGCGTCTCGCTCACAAATTATGCGGCGTCAATAGTAAATCTCTGCGTGCCAAATAAAAACAAAGGGTTCACAGACATAATGCTGGGTTACGATAATCTTGACGGATACATAAAAGGCAAATCAAGTCAGGGCGCGGCAATCGGACGTTACGGCAACCGTATAGGAGGTGCGAAATTTACGCTTAACGGCAAAGAATATCTGTTGTATAAAAATGACGGAAATAACTGTCTGCACGGCGGAAGCGTCGGTTACGGAAAGCGCGTATGGAGTGTTTACGGTATTTCGGACGGCGACAGCCCCTCCGCAGCTTTTTCATACACAAGTCCTGACGGAGAGGAAAACTTCCCCGCCGAAGTAAAGATTATAATCCATTATACTTTAACCGCTGAAAATTCGTTGAAATTAGATTATTCGGCGGTGCCGGACGGCGACACTATTATAAATCTGACAAATCATTCGTATTTTAACCTCGGCGGGTATGACGCGGGGGATATTCTTGACACGAGTATGCAGATATTTGCAGATAAATACACGCCTGTCGACGACGCGCTGATTCCGACAGGGGAAGCCGCGCCGGTAAAAAATACTGTGTTTGATTTCACTGCGCCGAAATTTATCGGCGAAGACGTAAAGTCGGGCAAAATCGGCGGTTACGACCACAACTTTATATTGGGAGAACCGGGGATTATGCGCAAAGCGTCGGTTGCTTACAGCAGCAAAAGCGGCATAGAAATGACGACTTACACTGATATGCCAGCAATACAGTTTTATACGGGGAATTTTCTTGACGAAATGCAAAAAAATGGCGTCCACCGCGGAAAGCTCGAGGGTTTCTGCCTTGAAACGCAATTTTCCCCGAATACGCCGAATTTGCCTGATTTCCCGCAATGCGCATATAAAAAAGGCGAGGAATTTAAATTTGTCACCGAATACGCGTTTTCTGTTAAGTAATGCTCGAAGTTGATAAAAGCCATATATTTCAACTATGAGTTGCGCTATATTGAGAACGCCTCCATTGCACTCAACCATCAGGTGTGGTATAATATTTTCGAAAACTAATTGTACCATAGTTTTAAATATTATATATGTATGTATGAATGGAGGAAAATCAAATGGCAAATTTATCACTTTCAATCGGGCAAATAATTTTAGAATTAAGAAAATCAAAAGGTTCCACGCAGGAAGAGCTCGCAAATGCCGTAGGTATTTCGCCGCAGGCAGTCAGCAAATGGGAAAACGGAAGCACGCCGGACACAGAGCTTCTTCCTGCGATTGCCGATTATTTCAATGTGCCGATAGACAGGCTGTTCGGCAGGACAACGCATCCGAATCTCAGCGAGGCAGTTAATAAATATATTTCTGAACCCGGGTTTTTTAAAGGCGTTGACAGGGCATTAAACATCTATGCCGCATTGCATTGGGGACTTGCCCATTCCAATGTAGGAGAATTTTATGACCATTTTATAACAAATGACAATGTGGCAGACCATAAGTGGAGTGAAGAAGGATATTCTTTAATGACGTCAAACGGATACTGTAACCTCGTGACAAGGAAATTTTGGGAATCCATAAATCTTGATACGGCGTCTTTCGCAAGGGAATTATTTACGCTTCTGGCTGAACCGGGAATGCTCGAAGTGTTGTTTGCGATACTTCGCAGAAAACATGACGGTCCGGCAAATTTCGAGATGATAAAGACCGCTCTTGCCAATGCGGACTGCTCAGATGAGAAGATACAGGAATGTTTGGATAAACTGGTTAAACGGGAAATAATAATATCCGAAGATTCTCCTTATGATGAAATCGGCAAAATATACGGCTTCTATCCTGAACGCGGATCCGGCGGTCACTGGTATCTTGGCATATGCGCCTTAATCTGCGCCGTGCAGGTTCTTAAAATGTCTATGGCGAACAGAAACTTTGACGGATTGGGCGCGTGGCCTATAAAACTTTAAGGAGTCAGTAATTTTAAATTGAATCACAGATAATAAGAAGGATAAATTATGAGAATTAATTTACTGCCGCCCGACGGTAATGTATACAAAGCAAACTTGCATTGCCACACAAAAGAATATGATTCCGGCGCCGGATTTACGACACCGCTGCAAATAAAAGAATTATATAAATCACACGGATATAATATCGTCGCTTTTACAGACCATAACAAACTTACATATAAGGATTATCTGAACGATGATGCGTTTATGGCTCTTCCGGGATTTGAAGTAACGTGGAACGACCCTGAAACTTTAAAAATATATCATTTTAATTGTTTTCCGAAATATTGCGGCGTTAAAGAAGATTATTTCCCGTTAAATCTTGAATTTAGTCTTGAAAACGTTAATAAGCTAATTAAATCGTATGTTGACAATGATTATTTGGTAATGTATAATCACCCTGCCGCTTCGTTCCACGGTTCTACATTCTATGAAACCGATGAATTTTTAGGTTTAAAAGGTATTTTTGCGGTGGAGATCTATAATCACATCGTTGAAAAGATAAACCTCACGGGTCGGTCGGATATTTATTACGATACGATGCTGCGCAATGGGATTAAATTATGGGCGGTTGCGGCTGACGACAATCACAGCGGAAGTAAGGAGCTTGACTATCCTCCCGATTCGCCGTACAGCAAATATATGGGCGGTTTTGTGATGTTAAAAGCAGAAGAATTAAGTCATGCGTGTATTATCACTGCGCTCGAAAGCGGCGATTTCTATTCATGTGTCGGAAAGAACGGAAAAGCTCCGCAAATATACAGTATGTATATCGAGAATAATATTTTCTATGCAGATTTCACCCCTGTTAAATCCGTACATCTAAAAAATTCGGTCTGGCACTGTCCGCATAAATTATCTTTAAATGGCGATATTACCCATGTTGAATTTGAAATAGATAACGGCTGGACGTATATTCGTCTTGAAATAACAGATTCCGACGGATATAAGGCACTCGGCAATCCGTATTTTTTGAAATAATGAGTGAGGAGTTATTATTTATGAACCATATGGGAACAAAAACGCTTGAAACAGATAGATTGATTTTGAGAAAACTTGAAATTAATGACGCAAAAAATTACGCTCCGGTATATTATGAAAGAGAACTCACCGCATCCGGCGGACCGGTTTCACAAAAGCAAATTGAATCCTTGGAAGAAAGAATCAAATATTTTTCGGCAATAGATAAATATTACTGGGTCATTGCAGAAAAACACAGCGGTAATCTTATAGGCGAAGTAGTATTTTTTGACTATGATGAAAAGACGCGCTCATGTGTAATTGGTTATGAAATGTCTGTAAACAGCAGAAATAAAGGGTATATGACTGAGGCGGTTGCCCGTACTCTGCGGTTTCTGATATTTGAAGTGGGATTTAACAGAATATCGGGCGGACATCAGTCAGATAATCCGGCTTCCGGCAGAGTAATGGCGAAAGCCGGCATGAAATACGAGGGCACATTACGGCAGGATTTCATGAATAAAGACGGAACATTAGTGGATTCAATACTATACAGCATGATAAGGCAGGATATGGAGTAATCTAATTGAGCCGAATAAGCATAACCCTATCCATTCAGTTTGGTAGGCGTGATGAAGAAAATCTATATTTTTTACAAGGAAAGAATAATTATAAATTAATCTTTACCTTGTATTTTTTATATCCGCATGATATAATTTTATTAATATTAAACGAAGGGGTGATAATTATGAAACATGCAATTATAGTTACCGTGAAATCAATAAAAACAAACACAAGCGGGAGGGTGACTATATAAAACGAACAAATTTGCGTGCAAATTATTAGTTCTCAACGAACAGAGTTCGTTATATGCCCTCCTAACAGTACGGAGGAAAAATATGAATAAAAATTATATCATGCAACATTGGTATGCGACTATCTACGACCAAAAAGTTATACAAGACGATTTTCAGCATATTTTATCAATCATAGGCGATACTCCTGTAAATATTTTGGAAGTTGCTTGCGGAAGCGGTAGAATTTCTATTCCATTAGCCGAAGCAGGTCATTCAGTTACAGGATTTGATATTGACGAATATATGCTGGCGCGGATACCGCATAACACGGGATGTTTAACAAACTTTAAATATTTTAAAGCCGACGCTCTTTCAGATGATTGGGGAAATGGGTTTGATGTTGTGGTTTTAGCAGGGAACGTACTTGTCAATATTATAACCGATGACGATTACACACGGGGACAAGAACTGTTCATAAAAAAAGCAGCGGCATGCGTGAAACAAAGCGGACATTTATACCTTGATTTTGATTGTGTTAATTGGCAGGATTCGTCGCCCGAACATGATAAAGAATGGATAGTCTTTGAGGGAACTGACGACCTCGGCACATACGGGAAATATATTGTTATGAGCGGAGAATATAGCAGTAAAACACGTATTAACAAGGGCGAGCGTCGATATGAAATCACTCCAAATGGCGGTGAAATGTTCGCGGTTGTTAAGCCATTAGTGAAGCATTTCCCCACTTACGAGCAAGTTATTTCGTGGCTCGAAAAATATGGGTGGGAAATTGAATGGCAAGCCCCTGTTAGTGAAGAAACTTTTCATGCAATTATTTGGGCGAGAAAAATATAACAGGAGGATTTTATGAAATTAGTTTACAAAAACCTTGTAATCCGCAAAGCCAGATCTGACGACGCGGAACAACTCTGCGCATGGTGGAGCGACGGAAAGATTATGGCTATCATGGGCTCGCCCGACGGCATAAGATGTACGCCGGAGGAAATACGCGAAGGTCTTGACCAGACGAATTATCACATAATAGAGCTTGACGGCAAACCAATCGGCGAAATGAACTATGACGATTTCTGCCTTCCCAAGAGTATCATAGAGCGTGACGGTAAACCTATTGGCGAAATGGAATATCGTAGCATGGAGGGGGCGGCGGAACTCGGTATCAAAATTTGCGACTTCTCCGCACAGGAAAAGGGGTACGGCACGACGCTGCTCACCATATTCATTGACGCGTTGTTCCGTTATTACGGCTACGAGGAGATGATTTTGGACACAGGCATAAAAAATGAGCGTGCGCAGCATGTTTATGAAAAAAAGCTGGGATTTCGGCGTGTTGGGATGGAAAAGTGCGACAACCCCGACGAGTTGGGAATATATGCGTATATTGTATATTTCAGAATGAACAAAATCGAATGGTTTGCCTCTCGGAAAGAACCTTTGGAATACATTTACAGTGCTGAATAGTATAATCATACTCCCGTGATACGCGGAAAACAGTATTATACATCCATTGACAAAACTTAATATGTATATATGTATATAAACCCTGCTCTAGCAGACAAACACGATACAATGATTTGTCTGCTAGAGCTTTTTGGTTTCCATGACAGTCCATTTCAATCCGTATTATTTCGCAAAGAGGTAGGATGTAACATATAATATAATGATGTCAAAATTAATTGCGGTGATTGTCAACATCAAATAATGAAAAAAATAAAGAAAATATCAATCAATTTAATATAAATATACAGAGTAGGGCTATGAGATGACTATAGAAAAATCAGAGAAAGAAAAGGAGAACAGCAATTATAACAGTTCAAGGCAGCACAGGGATTTCGGCAGGCACGACATATATATGCCGAAAAATATAAACAATATATATACGGCGAATTCCGCAAGAGTATACACAGGCAGTTATGGCACGGAGAACAAATTCAGATTATCTTCTGTAAATATGGGGATAACTTGAATTTACAGAATTTGTAAATTATTTACAAGCGGTAATCGTCGGTTTGTAACTATTTTACTTCTTTTGAATGACATTTAAATCTTTGTCGAAGATTAAAGCGTCAACCGAGGTATTGAGCACATATGCGATTTTTATGAGCGACCCACGACTTACTTTTTCGCGCCTGTTTCAATGCGGTTTAACATGGAATATGAGACAGAACAAAATTATGAAAGCGAATGAAAAAGCAGATATTAAAATATCGTACCATTCCATTGGACTGTGTATTTAAAATCAATTTGAATACGATTATCGTGGTAAACATAAATTTTGTCAACGAGAGTTGTCAGCATTTCTCTTGACAAATTTTCAAATGCTACAAAATGTTTATTTTCAGAAAAGGCTTTTTTATTACATTTATCAGATTCATCCGTAATTTCATTTAATCTTAACTTCAGCAAATTAATTTCGTTTCCACATTTTTTTCGAGTATAATTATACTCTGTTTCCGTCAGTAAACCGTCTTTAAAATCATCATATAAAGAGTTCTTACGCGAGGATAACCGAGATAAATTTTGTTTTATTTCCGTACATTCCGTTAATAATTCATTCTCTTTATTATTAATTTGAGGGAAAGCGTTAATTTCGTTTTCTATACCGCACAATAATAAAATCTGTTGAGTTATTTCCATAGAAACTGCTTTTTTTAGAGTTTCTTCCGGTATATTTTTTTTTGAACACCCTGCGGATAAATGCTGCGCGTAAGTCGGACAAATAAAACTGTAATATGTTTTGCCATTTTTGGCTTCGCGATTTTTCCGGGAGAGCGTTCTGCCGCAATCAGGACAATACACAATCCCAACAAATATACTTTTTCCCCGCTCTATCCCTTTACGCATTTGTCTGTATTTATCTGTCCGTTTGTTTATAATTTCGTTGACAGCATAAAATACAGATTGTTCAATTATCGGTTCATGCGTATTTTCTACTACAAACCATTTATCTCTTGATTGATTTTTATGCTTTATCCCTGTGTTTATGTCATTTTTCGTTTTACCCTGCGCCATGTGACCGATATATGCTAAATTTGAAAAAATTTCATTGATACTATTCATATTCCATAATATTCTTTTCGCATACCGTTCGGAAGAAATAATATTTTTAGAATATAAATAATTTCTCGGAGACATAACTTTTTGCTCATTCAATTTACGGGTAATTTCCAAATTGCTTATGCCGTTAAGTTTCCATTGAAATATATCCCGTATAACCGGCGCAGTTTCTTTGTTTATTATGAGTTTATGCTTATCCTCCGGCGATTTTAAATATCCGTAGGGCGCGTAATTACCAATAAATTCGCCTTTTTTTTGTTTTGTTTCATACACGCTTTTAATTTTTTTTGAAATATCTCTCGCATATATGTCGTTTATTAAATTTTTTAGGATAAAAGTTATATTATCTCCGGTTTTTGTGGGTTTATGGCTGTCGTAACCATCGTTCACGCTGATAAAACGCACTCCTAAAAATGGGAAAACTTTTTCCAAATAATTTCCGGTTTCTATATAGTCTCTCCCTAACCGCGACAAATCTTTTACGACTATACAATTTATGTCGCCGCGTTTTACAGCTTCCATGAGGCGTTTAAAACCTTCGCGGTTGAAGTCTGTACCGCTTTGTCCGTTATCGATAAATGTCCCGCATAATTTTAAACAGGGTATAGTTTTAATATATTCGTTAACTAAAAATATCTGATTTTCAATCGCGCCTGTAACAAGCGCGGTCTGTTCATCGAACGTCCCCAGATCTTCAACAGAAAGCCTTGCGTAAATCGCCGTTTTATAAACTTTTTCAACCGTTGTAATTTCTTTAACGCGCGATGTATTTATCGTGTTGTATCTGCTTGTTCTTGCCATTGATTGCACACCTCCCCGTTATTATACTGAATTTTGTTCAGTTTATTGGCATCGTTCAGTTCATAAAGCGTGCTTAACAAATTCGCGTCTCTCGCTTGAGCTTCGCTCAAGATAAACTCGTCTTTATATCTGAAAATTATTTCAAGCGTGCCGCCCTCGTAAACAATTATTTTATCAATGAATTTTACAATTAATTCTCTTGTGGGCTCTGTAAAATTATCATACTCCCGCACTGAACTTCGTTCAGTGATATATTCTATCCATTTTTTGGTTTCCTGACTTTTTTCATCTGATAATCTGTTGATTTCATTTTGTAGATTTTTAATCGTAGCCTGCAATTCTAATATTTGATAATCGTAATTTTTTTTGAAACTTATATATTCGTCGCGGGTTATCGCTTCGTCTTTAAAATCTCCATATAACTGCGCTTTTCGGTTTTCCAACTTATTACAGTCTGCTTTCCGCGCCTCTATTTGATTGTGCAGCTTCTGCATAACAGATTTATTCTGCAGGATTTCATTTATGCAATGCAGGATTTCATCAATATTTAAAACAGTATTGATGTGATGTTTGAGAGCGGTCGTAACGGCTGTAAACAAGACGCTTTCTTTCACTCTGATTCCTGAACAGCCGGCTCTTTTTCCATTTTTATGATTTTTCAGACAAGCGTGGCATATATATTTTCTGCCTCTCATTGTAGTTACTTTTCGTATTAAACTATATCCGCACTTTGAGCAGAACAACATACTTGAAAATGGATGTATATTTGTTTTATATGTGTCTCTGCCGAGCAAATCTGCGATAAGCATAAATTCTTCACGCGGAATTATGGCTTCATGCACATTCTCAACTTTTTCCCACTCTGATTTTTCTTTAATTACTTTTTGTTTTATTTTATAATTCGGCGTCGTTGTTTTCCCTTGAATAACTGCGCCTGTGTATGTTTCGTCCGCTAAAATACGCTTTATTGCTATTGGAGACCATTTCGCTTTTATATTTATCTTGAAACTCGTTTTAAAATTCAGCCCTATTGATTTTTTATACTCAAACGGAGACAAAACTCCTAAATTATTTAGCTTTTCTGCAATACTCTGGCAGCTCATACCAGATAACTTCCATTTAAATATATCTTTTACAACTTCGGCGGCTATTTCATCAACGACTAATTTATTCTTGTTTTCTTTAGACTTTAAGTAACCGAATACCGCAAAACTGCCTATAAAATCCCCTTTTTTGCGTTTGATTTCCAATTGGCTTCTTACCTTTTTTGATATATCGGCACAATATGCGTCGTTTATAATATTCTTGAAAGGGATGATATATTCGTTCGCAGGGTTTGTTTCATCTGCGCTGTCATAACCGTCGTTAATTGCGATAAACCGAACGCCAAGCAGCGGAAACAAAGTTCGGATATATCTTCCGGCTTCGATATAATTTCTGCCGAAACGCGACAAATCTTTTACAACAATACAATTAATTATTCCTATTTTTATATCGTCAAGCATAGCTTTCAATGCCGGTCTGTCAAATGTAACGCCGGAATACCCGTCGTCAACACGCTCTGAACATATTTTGATTTCCGGTCTGTCTTTCAGATATTCTTTGACTAAATCTCTTTGATTTGTTATACTGTCCGATTCTATTTTGTCGCCGTCCTCACGCGATAATCTTGCGTATATCGAGGCATTCCATAAACGTACTTCGGCTGTTTTTATATCTGTTTTATTCATTCGCTATCCCCTCGTAAATAATTGTTCAATAAATTAATATTCGCGTTATTTCGCGTTTATTCTGCAAAAAATTAAATTTCAAAACAGCCTAATTAACTGGAATTAATCTGTGTTGGAATTTATTTCGCCGTATTCTCCCTGTCACCGGCAACAAATGAATCCATATGTACGCAAATACGCCCGCAGAAATATTTTCGCGGGCAGTATTGTTTTCTTCATAACTTTTATGTTATACTGTATTATATTACATATTTTCTGCGTTCGGCTATTTTTAACGCAGGATAAGAGAATTTATATTGAGCGAGGTAAAGATGAATGTCACTTGACAATAGAATTTCACAAAAAATATACGGATTATACCGCATTGATAAAGACAGCATAAAATCGCTAAACGAATATGGAGAATTGTTTGAATGCGCCATACAGGGACAACCATTCATATTGAGAATGACCGATTATAAAACTTTTGAAGAACAGAACGCCGAAGCGGATTTTATAAATTATCTGTATGATAACGGAGTAAACGTGGCAAATGTTATCCCATCCGAAAACGGTAATCTGGTCGAAAAAATTGAGCATGTCGGTCAAGAAATTTATGCGGTTCTGTTTAGTAAAGCAAAAGGACACCATGCTACGTCTGAGGAGTGGAACAGTGCGCTTATAGATAAGTGCGGGCAAATAATCGGAAAAATGCACGTATTGTCAAAAAAATACCCCAATACTTCAAAATCGTCTATTATAGATTGGTATGAACACGATGAAATGAATTATTTAAAGCACGTGCCGTCGAAGCATACGGTGATTATTGAAAAATGCAACGCTCTGTTTGACGAGATAAAAGCGCTGCCAAGAAACGAAAATACATACGGCTTGATTCATTCGGATGTTGCTCAAGTAAACTTTTTTTTGGACAATGACAGAATAACGCTCATTGATTTTCAGGATTGTGAACATAACTATTTTATTAACGATTTAGCGGTAATGATTTATTTTGGTATTGAGGATTCTTTTAACGGGAATGACATCAAATCCTACAGCAGTGAATTTATCGCTGCGCTTTTAAAGGGATATTCAAGAGAATGCACAATAGAGCCGTTTTGGATAGAGAAAATTCCGCTGTTTTTGAAATTAATAGAGATACATCAATTTGTTATGTTTTATTGTTACTGGGATGTTGAAACATTTGACGAGGACCGAAAGGCAAGGTTAAATATATACAGGAAGAATATAGAATATGATATTCCTGTTCTTGACGTAGATTTTAAATCATTCTATTGGTAATAAGCATATATGCGGTGAAGCTGCGCCGTTTTAAATCAACTACGTATTTTTATATTAAGCACAATAGAAAAGAGGATTATTTATGTATAAATCAGAATTTAGCGATTTGTATTACCGAGAGGAGGAATGCGAATGTTTTGCGATATTAAAAATGATATAGGGAATCCGACTGTGCGTAAACTTGTAAGCGGAAGCATGTGGGACAAATCTACTGAGGCAATTGACAAAAGAGCTGCAGAATTTCAACGCAGGGAAGGAACCCTGATTTACGTAGGGGCGGATGGTAATCCGCCCGTGATTTTACGGGACGATTACTTAAATTCAACGAAGTTGAATTTGTGTCCCCTACAGTTTCCGGACAGATCTAACGAATATGTCGGTAAAGTCATTATGCTTATTCATTCAAACTTTTCAAGCCCGAATAATGCCTGCCCCTGATAAGGTCGGCGGTAATCGAAATACATTCGCCACCATTTGTCAATCCGCCGTTTTGAATTTTCATCGTTTAGGTTATCTCTTAATTTGTCTAAGTCCTGTTTCGCGTTCCAGTTGGCGACATAATTCTCAAACATGTTGTCTGTTTCGCTCGCCATGAATTTTAAATAATATCCAAGCGAGTTGAAAATATCGTTCAGTTCTGAAAGCGGTAAGACTTCACCCTCAAAATCTAATAGTTCCTGCGGCGGATTCGGTATTTTTGAATATACTTTTTGATATGCTAATATACCGTATTTTTTTAAAAATTTTTCACCTAAAACGAATGTATTTTGTATTGAGTTGATAGTTTCGCTGCAAATCACAACGTCATATTTTTCATCATCGTTATAATTGGTAACATCTTCGCAGATTAATGAAATTTTTTCAACTCCCGCCCGTTTTAGCCGTTCTTTGCCTATTGAAATAATATCTTCACCGAGATTAACGCCGATGCCTGATATTCCAAAGGCTTCGCTCCATACTTTCAATACCGTCCCGAAACCACAGCATAAATCAAGCACTTTACTTTTTTCATTTAAACCGGCTTCATATCCGAAACGGACTAATTCATCAACTGGCACCCAACTTATGAGATGTTTGTTATCTTCGATTTTTTTAATAATATTCTGATAATAATTCAATTCATCACACCTTTCTTTTGCGGATAATATAATTCTCTACATTAAACCTTATATCATATTTTATATAAAGGTTTTAAGTGCTCGAACAAAATTTAACGTAATTCATCTGCCAGAACGTCTACATTTTCATAAAGCCAATTCGTGACATTAATAATCAAGTCGCGTATAGGTTTATACGCATTGGGAATATTATCGTATTCAGCCGGATTATAATTCCATATCATATGCTGAAAATAAAATACATATGGCATCATTTCTATATCATAATCGTTCAAAGGAAAATATTTCAAGTAATTATTTATATACCGTTTCAGTCCGTCGCTGTTAATCTCACCGTTGCCGCACTCAGGAGCGGCAAAAACATATGACCTTATTACCTCAAAGCAAATAGGCATTCTGCACGCCGAAGTCCAGTCAATCACTGTAAGATTTTCGCCGTCAGTAATTATCTGTCCCATATGAAAATCTGCGTGCGAATTAGAGTATGTCAATCTATTTATGTTAATATCGAACTTTGCCACCCGTTCCAAATACCGCACACGCTCTTCCAAATCAGAAATCAACTGCTTATCTTTTTGCGTAGTTATTGCCTCGTTTAATTTTTCGGTATAATGGTCTTTCAAATAATTTATAATGTTTTTGTTAAGGAAATGGTCGCTCATGACCGATTTTAATTCGCCGTAATTTTTAAGAACATCGTGAACTTTGCCGATTGTTACCGCCAATTTTTCTAAAAACCATTCAGTCGCGGTATTTACTTTCCAAGTTCTGCCTTCGATGAATTCCTGAATATGAAATTGCATATCTTCTGTTTCGACATGATACATTCCGCCGCTTGTCTTTAACAGCCTTGGCACGCTGATTCCGTTGTCATACAAATATTTTGTCAAATGTCCTTCCTGTTCCATATCATGGTCGCCAAGATGAAGCGTTTTAACGACATATTTTCCTTTATTCGTTTGCATAGTATAAATTTCGCAAAACTGCCCCTCGATTAATTGTAAATCTTTCACTTCCAAATCATAGTTATCCGAAATTAATTTGTTTAACATTATATTATCTGACATTATTTCCCTCCCTTAATCTGAATCCTCCGCCGCACTGCATTATGCCGTCTGATAAAACATACTCTACGAGTTTTTTTCTCAAACGCGTATCCGTCGGTGCGTCTTTTATATTATCTTTTGTTATATTGACGAAAACATGGTCAAGCCCGTCATAATTCTCCCAGTATCTGGTTACTGTAAAGAGACTCTGAAATTTCAGGATATTGCTGTCAGACAGCAGCAATTTTCCAAATGCGGGATCAAACAGCCACGAAAAACAGCCGAATGCTTTGAAATCAAAATTTAACACTTTCGGGAAAAATTCTTTTGCAATTTCAAAAGATTCAAAGCAAGCGGATTCGTCCAATCTTCCGCCGCGCGGAATGTGAACGCTCAGAAAAGGGTCTCCCATTTTTAATCCGATTTGTAATGCTGTCGGCGTCAAATGCCAGTCGATAATATACGCGATTTCAAACACCAACCTGCCGAGCCTGAACATTCTGCCGCGCAGATGATGTATAAGCCAACTATACCCGTCAAATCCCCATTCATTCCCCTCTTCGTGATGTTGGTTTATACTGATGGATAATTCGGTTATTGTCGCGATTAATATATCGCGCGGAATCATTTTTTCTTTGTATAATTTCTCCATGTCCTCGATTGCCAGAGTATATACAAATGCTCCGAACTGCGCCGATTTATCTTTAAATTCTTCATTGACGGCGGAGTATATTTCATCGGGGTTTGTGGAATCAAACGATATGTTTGCGATTTTGTTTTTAATTTTCAGGGCTTCGGAAAGCATATTTTCATCTGCGCATATTTTTTTTGCGGCTTCGCTCAGGACTTCCCTGCCGTCCTCGCATAAATTGTAGTATTCAAGATACTTTTCAAATTTTTCTAATTCGTTAATAGTTAAATTCCTCCCATATAAAGTTCGTTTTTTAGAATATTTGGGCATAAAAATACCGCAGAAAGCAGCCCACACATGACTATTTCTGCGGGAAAGGCATAAAAATAACACACCCTAAAGTGTGCCACTATATCTGTTACAGAACTATAGTATTCACGAAAGGTTACCATAAACTCAGCAAAGCTGAGTTTTCTACGGCATAGCACAAATACTTTTATATAATTCGCTATCCCGATTATTCAATTTATAATCGACCTCATATTAACTTTTTCCATTTGTACGCTCCTTCTGCTACGCTCTAAACATAGCTGTTTATTTTTGGTCAGAGTAAATCTAAAAGTTTACTTTATATTATCATATAAATAAGATTTTGTCAAGAGAAAAAAATGAGACTGATAAAATTATTTTTTATCTTTCCAAAATAAAAAAAGATTGTCCGCATTTTACGCAGACAATCTTGGTATTTTTATGTTTTACTTATTTTTATTTCAAAAAGCCGTATCATATAAGTTTTATCGAAAGTGCTATAATATCATCAAACGCACAACATCCAGCTAATACTGTATTTGTCCGTCACGAATGCAGCCGAAGATGTCCAACCCCAATCTGAATGGAGTTTATAGTCTTTTCCTTCTTTTGTAAGAATGTCATACGCCCTGCGTAAGTCTTCTTCGGTTTCCAATCGCACACAGCACCCCTGCAATGGATACTTGTCGGCAACGGGTTCTTCTTCCTGCCGCAGCAAGATAAAAAAACCGTTGACTTCTATCCCAATATGAGCGGCGCCATTCGGATAGTCTTCGGAGACTTTTTCAACTCCAAAAGCTTTGTGATATAATTCATATGCCTCGATAGGCTTACTCACATTAAATATGTTATAAAAATGTGGGAGTTTTCTGACTATATCCGGCTTTTTCTCTAATTTCCCCGTGATTTCCAGCAAACGATTAACATTAGACGAATTGCCGTCGTAATTGATGTTGACAATCTGGGCTTCGATGTCTTTCGCTTTTTCATAGAGCTGCTTCACATCGCTGTCATTACTGAAGTCGGCATCTTTGATTTGGCGTATAAACTCTAAAACAATTTCTTTCAATTCATGAAGAAGGGCAACTTCGTCGTCGATATCGTTTACTTTCTTATCCAAAATTTCCAATACGACATTTGAACCGGAGATATCGAACACACGTCTAATATCTTTGATACTGATGTTCAGCCTGCGCAGGATTAAAATTTGCTCCAGTCGTTTGATTGCGGATTTATCGTATAGCCGATATGCATAGTCGTCGCTTCGGGTGCTACTTATCAAACCCATATCCTCATAATAACGTAATGACCGCGTCGTTATTGCGTATCTTTCCGATATTTCTGAAATTTTAATTAATTCGTTCATAACTTTTTACCTCTTTCGATTATTATTTGTTTAAACATGACTATATATAATTCTTGTTTAAATATATTATAATATTTTACCCAACGTCAAAGTCAAGAGGGTTTTATAATATTTTCAAAAATATTTTTTAGAATATTATATAATTTTGTATTTATATATCATATCATCAATAACAAACGATGTAAAGATAAATCTTATTCTAAGAATATCTTTTACATAAAAAATGCTATATGACCTTTATGAACCGCGCAGATTAGTTTTTTATCGTACTTAAACCCATAACTACGATCCCCCCCTTTTTTTACCCCCTAACACGCCTACACACAACGGAAATAGAGATATATAACGTGAAAACATTCTCGAGAAATCGAACGAAACGGTAATTAAAGGTACATAATGGACATGTTATATTAATAGTTTAATAAATTATTATTAACATATTTGTACTATGTTTGGTATATAATACTTTTATAAAATAAAAATATTATAAAAATAAAAAATATACGGAGGATTTTAATATGCCGGAACTCACAGGATTCGAGCGCACGAAACTTCTTTTTGACCATAAAAAGCCTGACAGGATAGGACTGTATGAACATTTTTGGGGAGATACATATAAAGACTGGTTCGAAAAAGGCAAAATTAAAGAGGGAACTGATTTTACCCTGCATTTTAACTTTGATATAGCAATGTCCGGGTGGTTCAATTTCGCCGGGGATATGAATTTTCAGCCCGTAGTAGTCGCAGAAGACGAAGACACAATCACGGTAAAAGATCAGAATTACGCAATTCTTCGCCGTCATAAAAAGCACGACACAACTCCGGAACATGTCGGATTTACGGTAGACTGCCGCGAAAAATGGGAAGAACTGATTAAGCCGAATATATTCGCCGACCCGAAAAGAATAGACTTCAACGGATACGCAAACGCAAAAAAATATGCCGCCGAGCACGACAAATATTTTATGTGGTCTGGCGTAAACGTATTTGAGCTTATTCACCCCGTATGCGGTCACGTCAATATGCTCATGGCAATGATTGAAGACCCGGCCTGGGTGCGCGACATGTGTCAGACATACGCAAAAGCCACAGTTGGAATGTGGGAGATGCTGTTTGACAAAGAGGGGCTTCCGGACGGCATATTTTTCTATGAAGACATGGGATTCAAGGGCGCGCCGTTTATGTCGCCCGATATGTACAGGGAATTTATAATGCCCGCGCATGAATTGACGCTTAATTACGCGCACAGCAAAAATCTCAAAGTGATGATGCACTCGTGCGGATTTGTCGAGCCGCTGCTGCCGCATATGATTGAAGCCGGCATAGACGGATTGCAGGTCATAGAAGTTAAAGCGGGTATGGATCTGCTCAGGATTTTCAAAAATTTCGGCGATAAAATCGCGCTTATGGGCGGTATCGACGTCCGCACGCTCTATTCCAACGACAAAAAAATAATCGACGCGGAACTCGAAAGTAAAATCCCCACGGTCAAACAGGGATACGCGTACTTCCTGCACTCCGATCACTCTATTCCCAAAACGGTCGAGTATGAAACATATAAATATTTCATAGAAAAAGGGCTTGAATTAGGGAAATATTAAAAATATAAATTTTTATAAAGAACGGGGGATTAAATAATATGCCAAGTTATGAAAAACAAAAAGAAATTCTGCAAACGCTCGCGAAAAAGGTCGCGGAAATAAGCGTCCTGCCTATACAGGAAAAAACTTTTGAAGCGTGGAAAGGTTTGAACTCACTCAAACCCGAACGTCCTATGTTTATGATTGACCAGCTTCCGTGGGGGGAATTAAACAGGGACGGCGAAATGAATCTTGAATGCGAAGACTGGCTTCTGCGCCAGTTTGAATGGAATCTACGCGAAACCCTCTACAGGTGGAATCACATTCAGGACGACAGGGTTGTCACTGGGACGATAAGAGTGCCCAAAGCTATAAGCAATACCGGCTTCGGCATGTATATAAAAGAAGATGTGATAGCCCAAGCTGAAGGAACAGGCGTTTACAGCCAGCATTATATAGATATTCTCAAAACCGAAGAGGACATAGAAAAAATACAGACCCCGAAGATTTCGGAGGATAAAGCCGCGTCAAAACAATGGCTCGAAACGGCGAAAGATATTTTCGGCGGGATTTTAAAAGTAACTCCGGGCGGAATAAACGCTGAATACGGTCATGTCTGGGACGTTGTCAGCACATGGCACGGCATTGAGGAGTGCATATTGGATATAATCGACAGACCGGAGTTCATACATAAAATCATGGATAAAATGTTCGGACTTTTCCAATATCAGCTGGACGAATACGAGAGGCTTGGGCTTATCGACGTCGGACAGCCGCTCATTCACTGCACGGGCGCATACAGCGACGAAATACCGGGATTCAAAGGCGAAAGCGAAGAAGAACTCGAAAAACTCAGGTATTCCGCAAAAAACATATGGACAATGGGAGCCGCGCAGTTATTTTCAATGGTATCCCCTGAAGTTCACGACGAGTTTGAAATTTCGTATCAGATGAAATGGTATGCTCGTTTCGGGCTTGGGTATTACGGCTGTTGCGAACCTTTGCACAGGAAAATCCATATTATCGAAAAACTGCCGAATGTACGCAAAATTTCAATGAGCCCGTGGGTCGATATGGAAACAGGCGCGGAAGCTATGGCGGGACGCTTTGTCTTTTCGAGAAAGCCCAATCCGGCATTTTTGTCAAGCGATACGGCATGGATTCCCGACCTTGTGCGCAAGGATTTGACAGACGCATACACAATCGCCGGAAAATACGGCAATCCGTGCGAACTTATACTCAAAGACGTCAGCACGGTCGGCAACAAGCCGGAAAGATTGTGGGAATGGGCGCAGATTGCAAAAGAAGTCTGCGGGAGATAGGATTTATTGCCGTAGGGGCGGAATCTATTTCCGCCCGTTAACCCCCCGATTTTGTTTTATATCGGGCGGATATTGAATCCGCTCCTACGGATTCGGATACATTTATTGTATAAATGCGCTATTTTTTGTATTATTCGACCGGATTTACAAAATACTGTTGACAGTACACAATGTACGGTGTATAATATAAGCGTACTCTTGCAAGGTATAAAATATAAATTTATTTTATTAAAAAGTATAGGAGAGTTTGTTTATGGACGAAAATAACGATGATTTTGGTAATCTTATGGATTTACTTAAGCCAAACCCGCAGCAGGAAAATAAAGATGATTTTGACAACATTATGGATTTACTCAAGCCATCGCCGCAGAAAGAAGAAAAACGAGAAAATTCTGATTCCAAACTTGACGAGATAAAAACCACGCTTCAAAAATTGCAGGACGAAATCACGCAGTTGAAAAAAGAAAAAGAAGATGTAAAAAACGACGGCAAAGAAGAAGACCCTGCGTTTGATTCTAAACTTACCGGAGTCACAGATTCTGTGGGAAAATATGCGGCTCAGGAAATGAATAAATTTTTAGATGAAACCGAAATGAAAGCAATTGGTATTTGTATATGTAAATCCAAAATTCCCGGAGGTAGCGGTACAACAATGACAACATCATGTCTCAAATCTTTCGATGGCATAAGCGAAGAAGGCGTAGCAGCAGCCGTCGAAGTATTCACAAATCCCAGAAGAATCGCTATTCTGAAAGTCTTGATTGCCCAGCCTCTTACGGCTACCGGAATCACCCAAAAAACCGGGCTTGTCGGAGGACAGTTATATCACCATTTATCCGCTCTCGAAAATGCAGGGCTAATCGTCAAAGAAGACGATATATACAAAGCTGACGGCGGCACATACGGACTGCTTATCAATCTTTATACGGTTGTAGGCGGAATGAAATTGGCGAAGGAATAGAGTTTTAGATTGTAGGGGCGGATTCCCGCCGAACGCGTTCGGCGGGAATCCGCCCCTACAATCTAAATTATATAAAATTTTACAGTATCAAATTTGCGGGCGGAAATGGATTCCGCCCCTACGCAATCGTAAATTTTTAATTTCACAAAAAATTTTTCTTGACAGAATATAAAACTTATGCTATAATATTACAAATATTAAAAATATCCTGAGACAACAGGTGCATATAAATTAAATTCTATGAATTTAATTTGCGTAATTTTGCCTGTCGAGGAGAAAAAACGAATTTATATTCCTGAATATTTATATAGTTTTCTCTTTGCGGTGAAGTTTGTCGTTAAACGTCAGTCATCATCAAAGGGGATTTTTTATTTTAATTTATAGAGTGAATAGAGGTGAATCAGTAAAAATGCCGAATGAAAAAGTGCTTGAAGAAAAAAAGCAGATGGTCGCGGATTTGACGGAAAAATTGAAGAACTCGATAGGCGGAGTCTTGGTCGATTATCAGGGAATAACAGTTGAACAGGACACGAAGATGAGAACCGAACTCAGAAATGCCGGAGTGGAATATTTCGTATTTAAAAATACTTTGGCAAGACTTGCGGTCAAAAATTGCGGATATGACGAACTTATCCCGGTTCTCGAGAAAATGACCGCTATTGCCGTCAGCCCGAAAGACCCTGTCGCTCCTGCAAAAATACTCACATCTTATGCCGAGAAGATCCAGACGTTTAAAATCAAAGCCGGGTTTGTAGAGGGCAAAGTCATAAACGAAGACGGCGTAAATCAACTCGCGACGCTGCCGTCGAAAGAAGAACTTGTCGCAAAGGTTTTGGGAAGCCTGCAAGCTCCTATTTCCGGACTTGTCACCGTTCTTAACGGAAATCTGCGCGGACTTGCCCGCGTATTACAGTCTATACACGATAAAAAAGCCGAAGAAGCGTAATTGTGTAAAAATTATTTATTAAATTATTGAAATCATAAAATTAAATTTTGGAGGAAAATCAAAATGGCATCTGAAAAAACATTAAAATTAATAGAAGAAATAAAAACCCTCACAGTTCTCGACTTAGCTGATTTAGTAAAAGCTCTCGAAGAAGAATTCGGAGTTTCAGCGGCTGCTCCTGTAGCCGTAGCGGCGGCTCCCGCGGCAGGCGCGGCGGCTGCTCCGGTTGAAGAAAAAACGGAATTTGACGTTATTCTTAAAGCCGCAGGCGAGAAAAAACTTGAAGTTATCAAAGTCGTCCGCGAGCTTACAGGTTTAGGTCTGAAAGAAGCTAAGGATTTGGTAGAAAGCGCGCCGAAGCCCGTTAAAGAAGGCGCTTCGAAAGACGAAGCAAATCAGATAAAAGAAAAACTTGCTGCGGCTGGCGCAGATGTAGAGTTGAAATAATAGAAATTCTTTAAATAATTTTATAATTACAGGGAATATCGGCACATATGTTCGAAAGTGTTCCCTGTAAATTTTTTTATATAAAAGTAGTATTAAAGTGTGAACGATTATTAATTTTTGCGTTTCAGACCCCTCAAAATTTTAATCTATCAAAATTCAAAAGCCGCATTTTTCTATACAATATATTTTTGAAGCCGGAAAAATACAAAAACAGTGTAAAAAAAATATATTTATTATGTAATTTATTCCTTGACAAATTAATACTTATTGTATTATAATAGAGAGGTCGTGAATTTATAAAAACACTATATGTTGTATTAAAATAAATTTAATTTAATAAATATATACTAAATACAGTGCATACATTTAAGATTATATTTAGTTATATTAAACTGCGCAAATCAGGGAAAATATAGAAAAATGAGAAAAGGAGATTTAAGCAATGGTTACCAAAATAATTAAGCGAGACGGGAGAGAAGTACCGTTTAATATAGAAAAAATAGCCAATGCAATATTCAAAGCCGCAAAAGCGATAGGAGGCAGCGATTACGACAGCGCATTGGAGCTCGCGTATAAAGTCGCCGAAGAAATCGAAAAAGATTACGAACGCACCAAAAGACTCCCTACGGTAGAGCAAATTCAGGACGTGGTGGAAAAAGTCCTGATGAAATCCGGTCACGCAAGAACCGCAAAAGAATATATACTGTACAGAGCGGAACGTAACAGAATCAGGGAAATGAACACCCGTCTTATGAAAATATATGAGGACATCACTTTTACGTCGGCTAAAGACAGCGACACTAAACGGGAAAATGCGAATATTGACGGCGATACGGCAATGGGAACAATGCTTAAATATGGTTCAGAAGGCTCAAAACAGTTCTGCGAGATGTTTATACTCGACCCTAAATTTTCAAAAGCCCACCGCGACGGAGATATACATATACACGATTTGGATTTCTATTCGCTTACGACGACATGCTGCCAGATAG
>Ga0123357_10000359_pt1 | contig 42994 bp, 35 predicted proteins | sample TergutEmb28metaG_FD_89873 | JGI IMG/M metagenome (GOLD analysis project Ga0123357, IMG submission 89873) | Embiratermes neotenicus P4 segment gut microbial communities from Petit-Saut dam, French Guiana - Emb289 P4 | ecosystem: Host-associated > Arthropoda: Insects > Digestive system > Gut ...
CTTATTGGATTTTCCTGCTGCTTCAGGCGAAAAATGTTTGACCGTCCCTTCATACGCATTGTTTTGCAGCGTGAGCGTTCCGTCTTCGACCCATACGCCTTTTGTTTGGTCGAACGACCAGAGGGAGAGCGAGGCTGGTGCACCGGTTCTCATTGCTGAAAGTACCGGAAAACTGATTTTTACTCCTGCGTCTTCTTTGATTTTAAGCAGGTTGCCTGAACCGTCGGTAAGCGTAACGTCGGTTATACCGTAGGATTGAAGCGCTTCCACATTATTGTTCGACAGTTGGCATGTCCAATCGCCGCCGGGCATCATTCCTGTTAAATTAGCATTGTCGGGGGCAAGATAAAGCAGGTCGGCATGAACATTGCCGCTGTACGCTTTACCGTCGGCGCTCACAACGGACGAGGCAGGAAAATCTATCTTCATACCGCCAACTTGCAAGGTCTTTGCCGCCGAAGCATCGAAAGTTGTTTGCAGGCTGATGTCGCTGTTTCCCTGCGGATAAAGCATGGCTTCGACATACAAATCACTGTCTTTTTCGCAGGAACGGGTAAGCGTGAAATAGCCGCTCTTTTCGTACTTCATGATAACCCGATCGTCCACTGTTCCCGCTTGCTTGAAAGAAAATGTTCCGTCACCGCCGGTTGTAGTATTCAACGAACCGGTAGTAACGCGCACACCGCTCAACGGATTGCCGTTGGTATCCCGCACCGTGCCGTTCAAGGCGACGGTTTGCACGACGACTTTCACTGTGTCGGTGGGAGGCGTAACGGTAGGAACCGTATCGCCGGGTACTGTAGTCCCGGGTTTGTCTATGGGGTCAACGCTGTTGTCTTTGCTGCAAGTTGTCATTGCAAGCGCTAAGACTGTCATCAACATACTGAAATTGAATAGTTTTAAATACGTTTTCATTTTATTGATTTTATTTTTTTATCGAAACAAAGTTAGGGCAATGGTTGATACGATTATACCCTCAAATGGGGGTTTTTAAAAAAGAGGATAAAAAAAACCCCCAGATGGGGGTATAGGGTATAGGGGATTGCGGGTCGAGCCCGCAATGACACCCTAATTCTCAATTCTCAATTCTCAACTCTCAACTCTTTATTTCCACCAATTCCGAACTGCTCTGCAATTGGTTTTTGTCGTCGTACGATTCGGATTTCACGGATCCTACACCCTGAACGTACCAGGTAGTAGTTCGAGATACCACATCCTTTCCAAAGACTGTGGTCGAAACCGTTTGCGTCACTTTGTAGCCTTTGAATGTTCCTGCGGGAACGGTCACGTCTTCAATCGCCAGGCACTTTCCATCGGTCATTTTCACAGCCATGTTCATTTTCATAAAGCCCATATCCATCACCATATTCATATTCGCATCTTTGAGCGACTGACCCGGCTGCATATTTTCCGGTAATTCCATCGGCACGCCGGTGACTTCCATTTTCACTTGCTGGTCTTTTTGTTGCCCGGCGAACATCTGGTTCATGTCTAAAATCATTACTCCGTTTTTGATAACGACCTTGCAGGGTACTTCCACCGGTGGATTCGCTTGCGATTTCCGGTCTTTGTCCAATATTTCCACTACATACGATATGGTCATGTTATTGCCCGAGCCTTCCACATTCTTAATCGTTTGTTTTGTATAGCTTTCCGTTTTTCCTTTCGCGTTTTTCTGCGCGATTACCATAACCATTCCCGCTTTCGTAGGGAAGAAGGTGTTTTGGGCATAAGTTTCTGCCATAGAAGCAATCATCAGGATTAACATCCAACTGCCGAATCTAAAAATTGTTTTCATTTTACTTGTTTAAATTTATAATTGTTTGACATTTGTCGATGCAAATGTAGATTTTAAAAATTTTCCATACTACCCCCATTTGGGGGTTTTAATAGCAGCAAGCAAAAAAAACCTCGATTGGGGGGTATGAAAAGTTTATTGTGCAGGAAAAGGCAATGGAATCATGTGGCGGATTAAGCCTGCTTTCCTGTATAATAATCCAAATAGTCTTCCAGTTTTCCACTGAGATAATAAGGTAGATTCAACAGTTTGAACGATTTCCCATTCGGTGTTTTATGTTCTTCCAATTGCAATTTACCGGCATACAAACGTACGGCAAAATTCATTGGGGAACTATCCAAGTAATAGAGCAAAGAGCGTAATTTGCCACTTCGTCCCGATTTCACCTCAACAGGAATCATGGAGCTGTTGTAGGGATACATAATGTCGATTTCAGCTTCCGACTGTTTTTTGTCGCGCACCCAAAAGTGTAACGTATTTAGAAAACTGTAGTTCGACGCCAATAATTCCTGCCCTACAATATGTTCGGTAATTTTACCCCTGTACAAATCATTTAAATCCAGCGTACCAAACAATTCTTTTTGCAATCCGGAGAAAAAATTCAACATTCCGGTATCCAATACTTGGAGGCGGGGCGATTTTTTTATGTCGGGCAAAAAAGGCAGTTCGGTTTGAGTAGTTGGAAAAACTAATTGCATAAGCATTGTTTTCTCCAATGTCCTCAACACTTCGCCCATCTCTTTTGAATTATAGGAAGAAGCGCCAAAACCTTGAAATTTAATTCTCCTTCCGGCTTCATAGAAAATAGAACGGATGGCATGTCTTAAAATCTGTATCTGCCCTGTATTTTTTGCATATTTTTCCACATCGTCAAAATAAGGAATCAGCAACGATTCATACACATTTTGCAATGCGGTTACATCTTTTTTTTCTACATAGTTGGCAACCACTTCCGGCATTCCGCCTATTAAAGTATACGTATGAAAAAGTTTGAGTAATTTTTCGTGTGCAAAATCTTTTACCGGAATTTTGTGGTACTGCTCCAATGCCTGATCTTCGCCCATTGCCGACAAAAATTCGGCAAACGATACCGGGCGAACGGCTCGATATTCCACCCTTCCAACCGGGAAATTAATGCTTTTCCCCAGCAGGGTTTCAAGCAGTGAACCTGCTGCTATCACATGCAAACCGGGATAATCTTCATAAAAATAGCGAAGTAGCGCGACTGCTTCTGCCGATTGCTGGATTTCATCTATAAACAGCAACGTATCGGCCATTTGCTCTGCTTTTTTGTTGTATTGGAAGAAAATAGCCTGTACGATTTCATCGATTGACCGGTAACGGATAAACAATTCCCTGTCGACAGATCGTTCGAGGTTCAGATAAATATATTGGCTGTATTCCTCTGCGAATTGTTCTACAATGGTGGTCTTACCGGTTTGTCGGGCACCTCGAAGGATAAGCGGCTTCCTGTTTTCCGATTCTCTCCATTCTTTTAACTCAGCTATGATTCCTCTTTTAAACACGACTCTTTACATTATCTATTTTAATGCTGCAAAGGTACGTTATTTTTTTGAGAAATCACAAAGTCAGGGCATTTTTTCTTATAATATTGCCTAAAGTCAGGGCATTTTTTCTTACAATATTGCCTAAAGTCAGGGCATTTTTATTTACAATCAGAGACTTAAAATTGTAATATTTTACAGGAAAGGATATTGCGTATTCTACTCCTCTGATGTTCGATCGATTATCCTATCCAGGAAATAACGTATTTTTCACCTTTCTTTTTGGGCGCTTTATTATCCAACATTTCAAATTTTCCGGCAATACCTGATTCCTTACAGGTTTGTTCGAAATGGCATAAAGCGATACCCAGGTCGATCGCCGTAAATCCAATCATGGATAAATGCTGGTAGAAATGCAAATTTCTTCCATCGAGTATGATTCGCCACGATTGCTGATTATTGGCAGAAGGAGCTCTCTGCACCATTTCGAGTGGCTTTTGATAGATTCCTGCGGCTTCTTTCGATAAAGGCGTAGTGAAGTCGCCGTGAAAAAAAAGTGATTCAAACGGTTTGCGGGAAAGATGTTTTCCCTTTGTTCCAAGAAGCGTCTCCGTGAACCGGATTTTAGGATGGATATAGCCAACTGGAGAAACAATTCGCAGAATTTCACCGGGTTTCAGTTGAACGGGATCGGAAAAGTCTTTCCGGCTGAACGAACCGCCTAACCAGCAAGTACCTAAGCCAAGTCCGGTACAAAAAAGAATCAGTTGTTCAAAAGTATAGGCCGCGGCTTCTTCCATTAGAGGAAATGAGCTGTCTTTTTCATAAACCAGTGTGAGAAAATCCGAAGCGCCTCCGATAAAACCGTAGGTACCCAACTTTATCCGTCCGGATTCTTGATTGGCATGAATCAACCGGATGCGTACAGACGGCGCTTCAAATGGCGCTGTCAATCCGGCAATGTAATCGGTAATCAGGGTTATGTGTTCTTTCCGAAGCGGTTCGCCGGTATAATTACGAATGGATTTGCGTTTTTCTATTGCTTCTATTGTTGTCATCAATCTAAATTTTCAACAAAGATACGACTTTTTTGGGCGAAATAGTATTCTGAGGCGCCAAGAAAAAAATAAAAGTCACGATGCAAAGCGTCTTCGCTACGACGCCATTAAAAACAATCCTCCTCGCAATGAAGGGAGCCCACCATCCGGTTTATGGGAGGGAACTCGAGGCGAGAAATCGGAAGGATAAGCCAGATTACTTGCCGTGGAACTAACCTGATACAACGTATGGATATTGTATGCTCCGTATTTTAACGCCCAGGCAAACAGGTTGGCAAACAAGGCAGCGTTGGAATCGGATGCTATGGGTGTACTGGGAGAACGCGACAGCACCGGCAGGCCTGTTGCTGCGTCAACACACCCGGTCGGCAGTGAGCCGATGCTGAATGTGTTGTCGAACGACATGTAAACACATAGTATATACGTGCCGTTAACCGATGTGAAGCTGCAATCGATCATTCCTATAGAGTTGGGTATTCCTCCGCATACATCGTTCCATTTCCAGGATAAAATAAGAAAGCAGAGCGGCCGGTTGTGTTTTGTGGGGAGTAGATGGAAATGAAAAGGGTGTTTTCAAACACCCTTCCTTATTGTTCGTCAGGAATATATGAACTTCTATGGATTGTCGGGTTCAGGATCCGGCTCAGTGCTACCGGTGCTTGACTTCTGTCCCGCATTGATACCGTTATCTTCGGCTTGCCGGATAGCCCAAGCCAAGACATTGGCAAACAGTTGGGAATTATAAACCAACTGGCCGGTTCCCCCGTAAGTGGCCGAAGATCCGTAATTCGATCGAGGAGCAGGTATTGCTAATGCAATGTTGTTACTGTTGACAAACGTAGTGCTTGCTCCGGATATGTTAAACGGCCGTGTGTTATTGGTACCGCTATAGTTTACATCCCAGGTAGTAGGCGATCCCGAATTTGAAAGGAAACCACCGTCGCCTACCCAAAAGAGATTAAGCGTTTTATGTCTGAACATACTTACCCCTGTACGCCCGCTACCGCCTTTTACATTGGCATCGCTATATACAATGATTTGGTTGTCGGGAATGCCGGTCATGCAAACCGGAGAATACCAGTCGCCACCCCATTGCGATAAGGTTAGCCCTTTATTGAAGGGGCCGTTCAGAATCGGATCGCCCGGTTTGTCAGGTAAAGACAGTATCACTCCATTGGTAGCGCCCGGGGCTGGGTCTGTTCCATTGGTACCGCGAATGAAGGAGGCGGTAACATTGGATCCGAAGAGCGAAGAGAATAGCGCCTGCTCGCCATTCAGCTGTCGAGCGCTTCCGTTGGCGGCGCCTGAATATTTATTCATAATAATCACGACTCCTCCATTATTCAGATAGTTGATGATGGCGTTAATGCCTGTGGCATCGTATACCATACCCCATCCGATGAGCAGGATGTCCGGCGGTGTGGTCGACGCTAAAAGATTCTGAATTTGTGCGCCGCTTGGATTTGTACTAATCCCTCCCGGTATGCCTACCATCCCTGCATTGTTTAATCCCTGGATAGAAAGAGGGCCTGTCATGGGGACGACACTGGTTGGCGTTCCAAAGTTGGCAGGATTCATCGCGACAGCGCGAGACGCCGATGCATTCATGGAATACCCGTAGGTGGTATTGCTCACTTCGCCCATTCCTTGAGAAGATCCCATGACTACGATCGATTTGGGAGTAATGACAAAGGGTATGGTAGCCGAGCAGGTTTTGGAAACACCGGCGCTGTTGACGGTAATCGTCATCGTTTTTGTCCTCGCTGAAGTAGGCGTTCCGTGACCAAGCAAAGTAATGGTTTGAGTTCCGGTGGATGAAAAAACACCGCTGTTGCTGAAAAAGATACCATCCTGGGTGTCGGTTTCGGCGCTCCACTGGCCTGTACCCACTACCGAAACAGTCACATCGATGTTAATGGAATGAGTGGGTTTAAGACTGGTTCCCACCACATACGTCCCGTTTACATTGACCGAACCACACGTCATGGAGAAGGTAGGGTTGGCCGTGGCTACCGGAATGCGTGTCGCTACGGCAGCACCGCAATCATACGCTATCCCGTTAGCAACAAGGCTAACGATATCGCCGGGATCGCTTGGATCGACAGGACTGCCCTGTCCAGCTAAGGTTACCTGTTGAGGGCCCGTAGAAAGGAACGTTCCGGCAGCGTAAAAGCCATAGCCGTTCGCCGTGTTAGCCGAAAGCGTATACATGCCGGCTTTTGCAACATCGACGGTTATCGTCAGATAATCGGAGCCGTTCAAAGGCGTTTTTTGCATATACGCGCCATACACGGTAATTTCATCGCAATCGATAGAAAATGTCGATTTGGCTACACCTCCGCATAGACTGTGCCATTGCTTGTTCTCTTTATCATACGAATTAATGCACTCTTCCGTGATGTTAAAAATTAACAAGCCGTTGGCAGGAGAACTGATATGGTCGCGATCGGTTTCGCTCATACAGGGAATTAATACCCCAAGTTCCGTAGATCTTACATCTAACGCAGCTGATTTGTCAGGGCTCATGGTTCCAATGCCTACCTGACAAAAAAGTGAGGTAGCAAAAAGTGTTTGTAAAATAAAAATGACAATTGAAAGAATTTTCTTCATAAATTTAAATATTATACATTACTACTTTCACCTAATTTCATAATTAGGTTTGTTTCCTTTAACAATTTCCAAAGTAACTTCTTTTTGATTGATTAATCTAAGAATAGTGTGCCATTCTTTGGCTGGCGAGGCGGTTTAAAAAAGGGTTATGTTGAAGAATGACGCGAAAAGTGTGTCATATATTAAAACATGGCTCATTCTTCCTGTCGGTTTGTCGATACAGGTCAATTGAAGGTTGCTCATGTCTTTTCATGTAATTTTATTTCCTCGCTCGGCGTAGCCGGAGGCAACGCTAAGCGAGGGGTGCTACCCCTGTCATTGCGAGCTTGACCCGCAATCCCCCTTGTAAATACAAAAAATTTCCGTATCTTTGCAGCCACAAAATCAAAAGGTCTGGTAGCTCAGCGGGATAGAGCAACAGCCTTCTAAGCTGTGGGTCTTGGGTTCGAATCCCAACCGGATCACTTGAAAAAGCATACAAAACCACAACGTTGACTAAAGACAGGATCAATAAACGCGGTTACAATATAAATTTACAGGCATTTTCTATCTTTATCTATGTTGAACAGGCGCGTAGCGCTTACAGCGTTTATAGCCGTGTACGAAAACTCACGGTTTGTGGAATGAGAGAGCAATATTTTCAACAGAAGAGTTGTATCTTCGGAACAAAAATGAATAAAGGATGATACCTATACTTTTTATGTTATAAATAATCGCTATATTTGTCGACACAATTCTACTTTAACAGATTATTTTGTGGTGAATGGATAGCAAAAATATTTTTATTAAAAGCAAATAATTTTATGATGAACATGAAAAAATGGATTATTTTAGGTGTGATATGTTGTGCATATAGTGGCATGCCATCATTTTGCCATGCAAAAAAGGAGAAAACAGTACCATTGTTTACTGCCGACCTGTCGAATGCAGAGTATAACAAAACGGTATGGTCGGTTGATAAAAAAGGAACGCTCACTGCTTCTGCCGACGATGCTATCTGGTCAACGGTGGAGTATGAAAATTTTGAACTCACGCTTGATTTTAAAAATGACGATTGCACCAACAGTGGTGTTATCATCTATTGTACAGACAAAAAGAATTGGGTTCCCCATTTTATGGAAATTCAAATCGCTGACGATTATTGTGCTGAATGGACGGATTGGCCGGCGAATTGGCGTTGTGGCGCAATTTTTGGACACCTTGCTTCGTCATCGCCCAACCTTGTAGAAAAACCGGGTAAGTGGAATAAAATGAAAATCATCGCCAAAGGAAAAAATATCGTTGTTGAATTGAACAGTAAAAAAATAATCGACATGAATATGAATCTTTGGACGTCGGGAACCGTTAATCCCGATGGTTCCGAAATACCGTCATGGTTACCCACTCCATTCGCCCAACTGCCAACAAAAGGGTACATTGGTTTTCAGGGTAAACATGGCAACGCTACAATATGGTTTCGGAACATAAAAATTAGGCGATTGTAAAATGAGCGAATGATGATTTAGAAGTTTTAGATACATACTTGGAAATAATTTTTAATAAAAAAGAAGGATGTTTCATACGAATTAGTATCTTTGTACTTCAATATGAATTAATTTATGACACATACCGGTATGCGAAAATATATATGTAAAATATTCCTTGCATTTTTACTGACAGCCGTTAGTATTACCGCATTCGGACAAGCTCGACTTGGCTCAACGGATGCCGACATTAAAGCAGAATATGGACAAAGCCGCTACAAATTAAAAGCGGGATATAACAGCAGTGGCTCCTATTACGTTTCTATCAACACCGGTATCGCATCTGTACTGTATTTTTTCAACGAGAAACAAGTTTGTACCTCCGTATGTATTGTTCCTAACAACCAGGGAGTATTAAATTATTATGTCGAATTGTACAATAAACAGTATGTTATTGTTTCTTCCAAAAAGTGGAAAATGTACTCTGATGATGGGATAGCAAATATTGAATTAATCTATCCGGATAAAGGCGGGTACTATTTTTTATGGTCTACTGACTAAGTGTATTAACTTAGCTGTGTTAGATATTCAGCCGACCGGTACGACGAGCGAATCAGCGGACCGCTTTCTACATGGCGGAATCCGGAAGCATACGCTCTTTCTTTGTATTTTTCAAACACTTCGGGATGAATGTATTCCGTGACAGGTAACTGTTTACGTGAAGGTTGCAAATATTGCCCGATCGACAGGAAATAGCAACCGGCAGATACGATATCTTCCATTAATTCGAACACTTCCGTTTCCGTTTCTCCTAATCCGAGCATAAATCCCGATTTAGCAAATACGCTTGATTCTCCGATTTGTTTCAAAACCGCTAAACTCCGTTCGTAGCGGGCAGCGCTCCTCACAAGGGGAGTCAGCCGCCGGACGGTTTCCATATTGTGCGAAATAATTTCCGGCGCCGCTGCAATTACTTCGGCAATGTTTTCCGTATCTCCTCCAAAATCGGGAATTAACGCTTCCAGAGTGGTTTGAGGATTGTAAGCTTTGATTTGCCTCAGGGTTTCCGCCCAATGGGCAGCGCCTGCGTCCGGCAAGTCGTCGCGGTCGACGGAAGTAATCACTGCATGTTTCAAACCTAATTCCCTGATTGATTGCGCCACTCGCAGAGGTTCTCCCGAATCTAACGGCAACGGTCGTCCGGTTTTCGTATGGCAGAATTTACAGGCACGGGTGCAGATATCGCCCCCAATCATCAACGTAGCGGCGCCTTGATTCCAGCATTCACCCAGATTCGGACATCTTCCGCTTTGGCAGATGGTATGTAAATTACGGGATGCAACAACCGTCCCGGTAGTAGAAAATTGCCGGTTGTTTCCCCAATGCACCCGCAGCCAATCCGGCTTCCGGATGTGTTCTTTCGATACTTCCATTTACAAATTCTTATTCAAAAAATCGACAATGCGATTGTAGAGATGAAGCCGTGTATTCGTTCCTAAAATGCTATGGTTCTTATCCGGATATACTTGTGTATCGAATTGTTTACCTGCTTCTTCCAACGCTTGCATGTAATAAATCGAATTTTGGAAATGCACGTTATCGTCGGCAGTGCCTTGAATCAGCAATAACTTTCCCTGCAAATTGCCGGCTAATTTCAATGGCGACGAAGCATTGTATCCGCTTTCATTTTCTTTAGGCGTTCGCATATATCGCTCCGTATAAACCGAATCATAGAATCGCCAGTCGGTAACCGGCGCAATAGCAACCCCTGCCTTAAAAATGCCGTTACCCCGGCTCATCGACATCAAGACATTGTATCCGCCAAAGCTCCATCCCCAAATAGCGATCCGGTTTTTATCGACGTAAGGCAGGCTGCCTATATATTGCGCTCCGGCAGCCTGGTCGTCCGATTCAAAAATTCCCATGTTCAGATAGGTACATTTTCTAAATTCTTCGCCGCGAGCGCCTGTGCCGCGCCCATCCACTGCAACGACCACATACCCTTGCGATGCTAAATAAACTTCCCAATCCATCCCAAACCGGTCTAAAACTTCCTGCGAATTGGGACCGCTGTATTGAATCATCAGCGCCGGATATTTACGGTTAGAGTCAAAATTGACCGGTTTCAACATCCAGCCGTTCAGAGTAATACCTTGTGGATTCGTAAAAGTGAAAAATTCTTTCTGCGGATAACTTAACGTTTGAAGACGGGTTTGCAACTCGGAATTATCATTCAGCACAACGAGTTGTTTTCCTTTTTCATCGTTGATAGAAACAACAGCCGGTATCGTTGTATTGGAAAACGTGTTGACGAAATATTGGAAATTGCTGCTAAAACTAGCAGAATTAGTCCCTTCCTTGGTGGATAACTTGGTCTTAACTCCTTTGGCATCGATTTTATAGACCGAGCGGCGCAGAGGGCTCTCTTCCGCCGATTGATAATACACCGTTTTCGTTGTGGGATTGTAGCCGTAAAGCGCCGTAACATCCCACTGTCCGGAAGTCAACTGGCGATCCAGAACACCATTGACCGTATATAAATAAGCATGGGCAAACCCGTCTTTTTCGCTGACATACACGAAATTGTCCTTTGTAAAATAAATAGCGGCTATCCAATCGGGATCGATATACCATTTATTTTCATCGCGAAAAGCCAATCGGGCAACGGTCGATTTAGGATTCGCGTAATACATATTGAATTGATTTTGATGCCGATTCAAAGTCATCACCGCTAATTGATCGGGATTTTCCGTAAATTGAATATCCGGAATGTAACCATCGGCATCTAACGGGACATCCATTTTTTTTATATCCTTCGTTTCCACATTGTAAGCGTAAACACCCACGGTAGAATTGTTTTCCCCCGCTTTGGGGTATTTGTAGGAATACGTTCCCGGATACAGTTTTCCGTCGTAACGCTGGAAAGTGTACATTGGAACCGCCGATTCATCCGATTTCACAAAGGCGAGGAACTTACTGTCGGGCGACCACGACATCAGGTTGGTAACGGCAAATTCTTCTTCATAAACCCAATCGGTCATTCCGTTCATGATTTTTCCCGGTTCTCCATCTTTGGTTAACTGCGATTCGGAATCATAGTCGAATTTCTTTAGCCAGATATTATTATCTTTCACAAAAGCGCACATTCTACCGTCGGGCGAAAAAGTAGGGATTCTGATTTTTCCTTTGGAGTTAGACAGCGGCTTCAAGTAATTTCTCCGGACATCGTAATCATATACATCGGCTTCCCACGAACGGCGGTAAGCCGATTCACTGTTCGTCCAGACCAAAATCCGGTAGCCGGTATTGCTGACCAGATACCCTTCGATTTTGTCTAATTGGGTTTCCCTGACGGTCTTCGTATAAAATAAAGTATCGATCACTTTACCTGTTTTGTAAGCATATCTGAGAATCGCTTTACGGTCGCTGCTTAGCATCGTATAGTGTTCTCCATCGGGCAACGAACGCATTTCTTCCACGCCTTTCTGAGCGTATTTCCGTTCGACAATGTCTTTCAACTGAATCGGATCATTCCCGTTTTGCGCATGCAATAAGAGGGCAAAAAGAGGCAATACAAAAGTAAAAAATAAATGTTTCTTCATAAAATTAAACGATTAATAGGATGCAAATATAGTCAGAGGAAAGCAAATATACTCTATGAATTGGAATAAATTTTTTGAGAATAAGAAAAAAACTGATTTTCGAACTCGTTTATGATGATTGAAAAAACCGTACAAAACTACTGCTAATTTGGAAAAAAGCAGTATTTTTGTACAAAGATTATACTATGACTATGCCCTATTCCCCCCGCATCGTTTTTATGGGCACGCCGGAATTTGCGGTCGAATGCCTCCGCAAATTAGTTGATGACGGCTATCCTGTCATTGGCGTTGTCACTGCACCGGATAAGCCTGTGGGAAAACATCACAGTGTGTTGCAGGCTTCGCCGGTCAAAGAATACGCTTTGTCGAAAAATCTTCCGCTACTTCAGCCGGAAAAATTGAAAGATGCCGGTTTCCTGGAGCAGTTAAGCGCCTGGAATGCCGATTTACAAATTGTTGTCGCTTTCCGGATGCTGCCCGAAGCCGTCTGGAATATGCCTCGTTTGGGAACGTTTAACCTGCATGCTTCGTTGCTTCCGCAATACCGCGGCGCTGCTCCTATCCAGTGGGCGATTATTAACGGCGAAAAAGAAACGGGCCTCACTACCTTTTTCCTTACCCATACGATTGATACGGGGAAAATTATCTTTCAGGAACGGGTTGCAATTGAGCCCGACGATACGGCAGGCATTCTTCATGACAAATTGATGTATCTGGGAGCGCAGTTAGTAATAAAAACGGTGGATGCGATTAGTAATGACACGATTCGGACGATGGATCAGGAAACATTAATTATTGATGAAAGCAATTTGAAACCTGCTCCCAAGATTTTCACCGAAACCTGTGCGATTGACTGGAATAAAAGCTGTGATGAAATTTACAACCTGATTCGGGGATTATCGCCTTATCCTGCTGCATGGACGGTGTTGAAGACAAATAAAGGGGACCCGGTTCATTGTAAAATATTCGAATGTGAAAAAGTTATTCAGCTTCACAACTTATCGCCCGGAACAATCGATTCCCATGATAACAATTGCTTGAAAATAGCGGCTTCCGACGGTTTCATTCAAGTGAAAAGTATTCAGCAAGCGGGGAAAAAACGCATGACAATCGAAGATTTCCTGAGGGGAAATTTGCATATTCACAGCGTGACGGATTGCGAAAAGGAAATGAACTAAGCCAATGGAGTTATAAACTTAATAATAAAAAAACATGGAAACAAAAAACAAATCGTGTCTGAGTTGCGGAATGCCGATGAAGCAAGACCCGCAGGGCGGTGGCACCAATGCCGATGGTAGCGTGAATGAGCTATACTGCAGCTATTGCTATCAAAATGGAGAATTTACGTTTAACGGGACTGTTGATGAATTTCAGGAGTTTTGCCGTCAAAAGATGGTAGAAGGAGGGCATTCAAAATTGATCTCGTGGCTGTTTACACGGGGCATGAAGCGATTGCCGCGTTGGAAATCGTAAATGGATGGGCAACATTTGTTTGATCCTTCCAGGCATCAAATCAATATCCGCACTTCCTCCGGTTTGCGCTTATTGGATTATGCAACGAAAATCAATTTGAATTGTTTAAATATCTTCCAACAAAAGTAGAAAGCTAATTGTATATTTCAAAATTTTAAATAAATATATACGACTAAGCAGTTAACTTATTTTTATAGCAAATTATATAATCTCAGACCTCCAATAGCATCAAAAGAGAATCAATAGGATATCCCCAGGTAACGTAAAATAAAATTGGCATAACCGCCACTCGTATTTTTCGCAGTGAAGCGAAAAGATGTCCGATACGTTTTTTTCTTTTATAAAATACAATTACCTTTGTATCTTGTACGAATATTAAAATTAAAGGCCCATGAAAACAACTATTTTTCATATCCTGTGCTTAGGGATACTATGGACAGGAACTATTTTGCCAACCTATTCTCAATCGAATGAGGCCCTGCGGATTCCTGCCGTTGGAGAAAAGACATTGGTCAACTCGGGATGGTATGCCCGGCGAGCCAATGAAGTGAAAATGGATGGCAACCGCTTGAGCGCTTCACCTTTTCATCCGGAAGGCTGGATGAAAGCCCGGGTGCCGGGAACCGTACTTACCACGATGCTTGATAACCACCTGTTTCCTTCTCCCGAATTTAGTTTGAACAACAACCTGATACCCGATATTTACGACGCAGGCAATGATTTTTATACGTTCTGGTTTATCCGGCCTTTCCGGACCGCACCGGTTCCGCAGGGACGGCAGGTATGGCTCAATTTTCGCGGAATCAACTACAAAGCCGACATTTTCCTGAACGGCAAACGGGTGAATACATCCACTCACGAAGGGATGTTCCTGCGTAAGAGTTTCGACATAACGCCTTACCTCAGGGAAGACTCGGTCAATCTGCTGGCAGTCATCGTTTATCCGCCTGATTATCCTGGCAATGCCAACGGCGGACAGGGAGGTGACGGACGGATTGCCAAAAACGTCACGATGCAGTTCACGCCCGGATGGGATTGGATACAGCCGGTACGCGACCGCAATACCGGTATCTGGGATGAAGTGTCGATTACTGTCACCGGAGCCGTCAAGGTTCGGAATCCCTACCTTGTAACCAAAGTTCCGGGAGTACGGCAACCCGATGGAAACCAGAAAGACGCTTTTCTCGATGCAACGGTGGAAGTGGAAAACACATCGCCCGTAGAGCAAAAGGGAACGCTGGTATGCGAAACCGAAGGCAACCGCTTGGCGGTGCCGCTTACGCTCGCTCCGAAAGAATCGCGTTTGGTTCCTTTTAAAGAAATCACACTCAAGAATCCCCGCTTGTGGTGGCCCAACGGCATTGGCGAACAGGCTTTGCATCCGATGAAAATCTATTTTGAGGCGAACGGCGCTGTGAGCGACAGCCAGGAACTGCGTTACGGCATCCGCGAAATAACCAGCCTGAAATGCCCCGAAACCGGCGGACGCAAGTTCTATGTCAACGGTCAGCCGGTCTTTATCACCGGCGGCAACTACATAGCCTCCGACTGGTTGCTACGCCTTTCGCCCGAACGTTATCGCGACGAAGTGCGTTTTCATGCCGAAATGAACATGCGCATGATACGGGTTTGGGGAGGCGCTTTGTTGGAACGTCCGGAGTTTTACGACGCCTGCGACGAATTCGGGATACTGGTTTTTCAAGACCTCTGGGGCAGCGGCGATTGCAACGGGGCATGGCAAGACCCGACCAAGGCGGATTCGCGCGAGAGGCGATGGGAATATCCCGACAATCATGCACTTTTCCTCGCTTCGGTGGAAGACCAGGTGAAAATGGTACGCAACCATCCCAGCCTCTGCCTTTGGACCGGCGGCAACGAATGGCCTCAAGCCAAAGACATCGACTCCGCGTTGCACAACGACCTCTTCCCCCGCATCGATCCCGAGCGGCTCTTTGTCTCCTACTCTACCGATACGCTCTTCACACGCAATACCATCGGCGGCGTTGGCGATGGCCCTTACGGCATTCAGGAACCCGAATGGTTCTTCACGTTCCACTCCACGCCGTTCAACCCCGAAGCAGGCTCTGTCGGTTCTCCTGAAGTGGAAAGCATGCGCGAAATAATGACCGGAGAAGAATTGTCGCAGTTTCCACATTCGGGACGGGCAAGAAACATCACGTGGCAATACCATAAAGACCTCGGCTACGGCAATCACTTGGAACGCTATGGCGAAGTGACCGACATCGAGACTTACTGTAAATATGCTCAAGTAGTAAACTACGATCAATACCGTTCGTTCATGGAAGGATGGGCTTCGCATCTGTGGGATTGGTACACCGGCCTTTTGATATGGAAAACGCAGAATCCCTGGACTGCGCTTCGCGGGCAGATGTACGATTGGTTCTTAGATGTGAATGCCTGTTTGTACGGCGCCAAGCAAGGCTGCGATCCGCTGCACGCGCAATACAATCTGGCGAGCAAACAGGTAGAATTGGTCAATACGGCATTGGGAAATCACCATTTGGTTGTAAAAGCACAAATCTTCAGCAGGCAGGGCGAGAAGCTCTGGGAAAAAGAGGCATCCTCCGCTCTTGCGGCGAACAGTGTTGTCCGTTTGTTCGACATCCCTGCGCCCGAAAAAACGGAAGGCGTCTATTTCCTCCGCCTGTCGCTGACCGAGGATGGTAAAGAAGTGTCGCGACACATTTACTGGCTGACCACCCGCGAAAAGGACTATACTACGCTGACGCAACTGCCGGCATGCCATCCGGAAGTAAAACTCGATCTTCAAAAACAGGAGGGCGTATATAAAGGTACGGTAAGCTTAAAGGCTCAAGACCGGATATCGTTCTTCAACCGCATCAAAGTGTTTGATAAAACCACGGGAAAACGGATTCTTCCGGTGCATTACTCGGATAATTATATTACACTCATGCCCGGCGACACGCAGAATATTGCACTGGAATTTACGTCGCCTTTGCCTGCCGGACAGATAGAGGTAGCAATCGACAGCTGGACATCGGAAAGATTACGGTTATCGCCAAACGGAAAATAGTCTTTTTGTACTTAAAACGTCCTGTTTCGTCAATAAAAACGTTGTTCTTATTAAATTTATTAAAAAAAGCTTGGATGTTATTTTTATTTTTATTTACTTTGCAACGATAAATATGTCTAATCTTTAAATTCATTTGCCTATTGTACAACATTACTCTTATCATCTAAAAAGTAAAAGTAATGACAAATTTAAAAACGCTTACCGATGAAGAGTTGGTAATTGCTTACGCACAAGGCAATAATTCTGCTTTTGATATTTTGTTAAATCGCCACAGGGATACGATCTATTCCTATATCTTTTTCATTGTTAGAAACAGGGAACTGGCGGAAGATATTTTTCAGGAAACATTTGTTAAGGCTATCGTTACCATCAAACAAGGCCGTTATACCGAAAATGGGAAATTCAGGGCATGGATCAGCCGGATCGCTCACAACCTGATTATCGATAATTATCGCCAGGAAAAAAATGAACAGACCATTTCAAACGATGACTGTGAAATTGATTTATTCAATAATTACAAATTGTCGGAGGGAACCATCGAAGACGAGATGATACAAAGTCAAATCTTAACGGACGTGAAGAAATTGGTAGATTATCTCCCCGGGAATCAACGGGAAGTATTATTGTTACGTTATTATCAGGATTTAAGTTTCAAAGAGATAGCCGACATCACGGGAGTGAGTATCAATACGGCATTGGGGCGCATGCGCTATGCCATCCTGAATATGCGTCGCATGGCTGAAGAAAAAAACATGATTTTAACGCTCGATTGATTATTTTCCCGAATTCAGGTACAATATTCCATCTAAATACACGTTTTATATAGGTAGAAAAAATAAAAACAATACTGCCTATGCAACAGAAATTTACTCCTATTGAAATTGAACGGCTGTTCTCATTTAGCCCTGATAAAAGAATAGTACTGGTTCATCCGAAAGCACAAACACTGAGGTTTATTAAACAGTTTGCATCGGTTTACCATGTGGAAAGAGAGTTAGCGATGCCTGTATCGGGCATGATATTGAATTGAGAATTGAGAATTGAGAATTATCCATGTTATTAGCACCATCGATATTGACGGCCGATTTTCTTCGTTTAGGGGAAATCATTGAAATCCTCAATGATAGTGAAGCCGATTGGCTGCATTTAGATGTTATGGATGGTGTTTTTGTTCCTAATTTGTCGTTGGGATTTCCGGTATTACAATCCATTGCAAAAATAGCGACCAAACCCATGGATGCCCACTTGATGATTGTGGAACCACAAAAATTCATTCATCCATTCCGCGATTTGGGCGTGCAGGTTTTAACTGTTCACTACGAAGCTTGCACACACCTGCATGGAACAGTAATGAAAATTAAGGAAGCAGGTATGAAAGCCGGAGTAGCTCTCAATCCCCATACTCCGGTGGAACTATTAACCGATATCCTTGATGAATTAGACGTGGTATTGATCATGTCGGTTAATCCGGGATTCGGCGGTCAGAAGTTTATTCCCCATGCAGTGGATAAAGTACGTCGATTGAAGTCAATGACCGGCCTCAACCAGCGGCCGGCCTTGATTGAAGTGGATGGCGGTATTAATCTTGAAACGGGAAAACAAATGATCGATGCCGGCGCCGGGATATTAGTCGTTGGCAATTCAATCTTTCAAACAGGCAGTCCGAAAGAAATGATTGAGAAAATGAAATTTGCATGGTCATCCGGCGGTAACCCCTAAATCCCCTAAAGGGGACTTAGCCGCAGCATGCTATTCAAAATAAGTAAGCAAACTCCCCCTTTAGGGGGTGGGGAGTATTAAATTATTTTTATATGATCAAGACCTTACGACAAGCCGTCTTCTTGCGGCTGACCTTCTTTTTTACATTGGGAATTCTGATTCAAACACAAAAGAATTTTTTTCCCTATTGGATCTTTAGCGCCGCATTTTCGTTACCGGTTCTGCTGCTCCCTCTATTTCATAGAATAAGCCTGCCTTACCGCTGGCGGTGGTTATTTGGGGCAGGTTTATCGCTGTTCTGTATTTCTTCGGCAGGGATTTTAACCCATTCAAAAGGGATGCAATCGGAATGGAAAGAAGAGGAAGGAATTCGCAGCTATCGTGTACAACTGGTCGACTATCCGGAGAGAAAGCCTCAGACCTGGATGTGTAAAGTGAAGAGCGGCGATAAAACCGTGCTCATTTATATCCCGGTCGATAGCGCTTCGTCGTCGCTATCGCTTTCGGACTGGCTCGTGATCAAAGCGCATTTTGATACAACCGATGAACTTAATTTACGGAAACAAGGCATTGCGGCACGAGCCTGGGTAGCTAAAAATCATTGGGAAAAATTAGAAAACCCGCCGAAGCAAGCTTTCAATTTGCGTTTCTACTCCTTGAAATGCCGGCGAATCTTGCTAAGCCGGCTCAAAAAGATCGTGCCGGATGAGCAAAGCTTTGCCGTTGCAGCAGCGGTTTCAATGGGCTATGTGAAAGATATAGACAAAGATACCCGCCGGACTTTCGTCGCTGCCGGATGCGCTCATATTTTAGCTATCAGCGGGTTGCATCTCGCTATTATTTACAGTGTATTCCACTTTTTATTATCGTTTGCAGGAAACAGCCGGCGGGGACGTATTATAAAGCAATTGATTATTTTACCTTTACTATGGGCATTTGCTTTCTTTATCGGTATGCCTCCCTCGGTCACACGAGCAGTAATTATGATTACCTTATGGGGAGTTGGAAACATGTTCTTTTTCAGGGCATTGACATTCAATAGCATCGGAGCCGCCGCTTTGGGTATGCTCCTGTATAATCCGTTGAATTTGTTTGATATAGGTTTTCAGTTCAGTTTTTCTGCCGTCATCGCTATTCTACTGTTAAATCCTTATTTAACTTCCCTGTATCATTCGCGGAATCCGCTAATCAATTATATATGGGAATTATCCTGTACTTCCACCTCAGCCCAATTGGGGACGGCTCCTCTGAGTATTTATTATTTTCATCAATTCCCACTCCTTTTTTTAATTGCTAATGTTTTCGCCATTCCTTTGGCCGAAATTTTGTTGTTCCTTGTACCATTATCGTTGCTCGTCAGTTTTTTTTGCGGAAACCGGCCGGAGCTGTTGTTTCCTTTACAAAAATTGTTGCAACTATTTATCAACGGGTTAGATGCTTTAGCGGCCGTTCCGCACGGTGTCGTCACGGATTTACAATTCACTGCAAAAGATACGTTGAATTTAGCGTTGGGGATTATTTTTTCCTGTTTGCTCCTGATAAAAAAACGCATGATTTACTTCTGTTTACTGATTATTATTGTGGCATTGCAAGTATTTTACTACCTTTGCCCTTTCTGATTATCATTAATTGTAGAACTATGTTAAACAAGATTATTACCGAAGAAAATATTCAAAAAGCAAAAAAACTGATAAATAAGTACGATAAGATTATCATCGTGACCCATACGTCACCCGATGGCGATGCGCTAGGGTCATCGTTAGGTCTTTCTCATTTTTTGACGGAATACGGAAAACAGGTAAATGTGGTTGTCCCCAACGAATTCCCGGAGTTTTTACAATGGATGCCTGGAGCCGGTGATATCATCATTGCCGAAAAAGATTTACCGATGGCCACCGAGCTGCTGGAAGCCGCAGAACTGATCTTCTTTCTTGATTTTAATGTATTGAAAAGAATAGAACAATTAGAACCTTTGGTAAAAAATGCTTCCGCAAAAAAAATACTCATCGACCACCATTTGGATCCGGATCGTTTCTGTGACATCACGATTTCGCATCCCGACCTGTCGTCGACCGCCGAATTGATTTTCCGGTTTATTTGCCGTATGGGATTATTTGAATATGTTGATAAATCCTGCGCCGAATGTATTTATACCGGAATGATGATGGATACCGGCGCTTTTACATACAATTCAAACAGTCCGTCTATTTATTATATCATCAGTGAACTGTTGCTGAAAGGGATCGACAAAGATGCCATTTATTCTCAAGTGTATAGTAAATACAGCGAACGTAAAATCCGGATGCAGGGGTATGTTTTGAATAAAAAAATGAAAATATTCAGGAACTATAAAACCTCTTTGATTTCGCTCTCGTATGAAGAACATCAGAGGTTCAGGTCTCAAAAAGGCGATACGGAAGGCTTTGTCAATATTCCTCTGACCATTGGTACGATCCTGTTTTCTGCATTTATCCGGGAAGAAAAAGAGGTTATCCGAATTTCGCTTCGTTCGCGAGGTAATTTTCCAACCAATCAATTTGCCAAGGAAGTCTTTGGCGGTGGCGGCCATTTGAATGCTTCCGGAGGCGAATTCTATGGAAAATTAGAAGACGCCTTGCGGATGTTTGAAGAAGCGCTGCCACGTTATAAGCACTTATTGATATAAATTAACGATTTATAAGAAAAGAGCGGATTCAATAACAAATATTTCAATTATCTTTGCAAAAAAATAATTTTTATAATAACAGAAAAATGAAAAAATGGGCGTTAGGGGTTGTACTGATAACAATTATTTCTTGTATTTCATCCTCTTGCAGCAGTAACAAAAGTTTGCAGGAGCTTTTGACGGAAGAAAGAAAGGCTATTGATAAGTTTATTTCGATGAACGACTTTGTCATTTTGAAAGACTACCCTAAAGATGGCGTTTTCAAAGAGAAGGAGTATTTTAGAACAACCGATGGTTTGTTTTTCCATGTGGTTGATTCAGGGAATGGCACAAGAGCTCAACTATTGAATGATGTTAGTGTCCGTTGCGCCTACTATCAATACATTAAAGATGTAGCGGGCGGCGATTCATCGGTTTATTATCTCAATCCTTATTCTCCTTTTTCGTTTGTGTATGGAATTTCACAGACTTATTCCGTATCTTATTCTCCCGTATGTCAAGGCTGGGTAATACCGTTATCCTACGTTGGGGAGGGCGCTATTTTGGATGTAATTATTCCGTCGGCACTTGGTTCATCGGATGATAACTACAGTGTTACGCCTCTTTTTTATAAAAATTTGCGTTACACAAAATTTAATTGATAACTTATGCCTTTAATTAAATCCATTTCAGGAATTCGAGGAACCATCGGCGGAAAAGCAGGAGAGGGCCTTTCTCCTCTCGACATCGTAAAATTCACAGCCGCTTATGCGACGCTTATTCGCTCAAGAAATCCGGATTCTCAAACGATTGTAGTTGGACGAGATGCAAGGATTTCCGGCGAAATGGTAAGGCAATTGGTTGTTGGAACGTTAACCGGAATGGGGTTTAATGTAACCGACATCGGATTAGCAACAACGCCGACCGTCGAGTTAGCTGTTGTGATGGAAAAAGCAGCTGGAGGAATCATCTTAACCGCTTCGCACAATCCGAAACAATGGAACGCATTGAAGCTTTTGAACGAAAAAGGGGAATTTCTGAATGCGGATGAAGGAAACGCAATCTTGAAAATAGCGGAAGAAGAGTCGTTCGTTTTTACCGGTGTGGAACATTTGGGCAAACTGCGAACCGATGATTCGTATACGCAAAAGCATATCGATCAAGTGCTATCATTGAAGTTAGTGGATGTAGCAGCTATCCGGAATGCCGGATTCTCCGTTGCTTTCGACGCAGTTAATTCGGTGGGGGGAATTGTTCTTCCCGAGTTACTCAAAGCGTTGGGAGTTAAACGGATTATAGGGCTAAATGCCGAACCTACGGGAATCTTCGCACACAACCCGGAACCGCTTCCCGAGCATTTGACTGAAATAGCAAAACTCGTAAAAAAAGAAAAAGCCGACGTCGGCTTTGTTGTCGACCCCGATGTGGATCGCTTGGCCATTATTACCGAAAGAGGCGAAATGTTCGGGGAAGAATATACGTTGGTTTCTATTGCCGATTATGTTTTGCAACACACGCCCGGCAATACGGTTTCCAATCTCAGTTCGAGCCGTGCGCTTCGTGATGTAACCGAAAAATACGGAAAGACGTACACAGCTTCGGCAGTAGGCGAAGTGAATGTCGTTGCCCGGATGAAAGCGACGAATGCCGTCATCGGAGGTGAAGGAAATGGCGGGGTTATCTATCCCGAATCGCATTACGGACGGGATGCTTTAGTTGGAATCGGTTTATTTTTAACGCAATTAGCAAAATCAGGTAAGACAACCGGCGAACTTCGCGCTCAATATCCTTCCTATTTCATGGCGAAGCATCGCATGGATTTGACTCCGGACACCGATATCAACGGCTTGTTGCAGGCAATAAAAATGAAATATGCCGGTTATCCGGTAAACGATATCGATGGCGTAAAAATTGATTTCCCGGATAAATGGGTTCATTTCAGGCGATCCAATACCGAGCCTATTATCCGGATTTATTCGGAAGCGCCGACGAAAGAGGAGGCGGAGAAGCTGGTACAAACGTGTCATTGCGGACTTGACTCGCAATCCTCTGATGATTAAAGATATATTATTCATTTTTTTTATAATTCGTATAGAAAAAACAGGTAAAGTAATATATGAAAAAGCAGGCTGAAGAATGGATAACTTTGGCAGATAAAGATTTATATGCAGCCGAAATAATGTTCAAAGAAGATTATTCTTTGACAAATATTGTTGCATTCCATTGTCAGCAAGCAATTGAAAAATATTTTAAAGCATTTTTGATTGAAAACGATGCTCCATTAATCCGGACACACGACTTAATCAAATTAAACGGAATGATAAAAGAAATAAAAGCAATTATTATTAAACAAAAAATATAAACACTATGGTAAGTTATAAAGAATTAGGTTTAGTAAACTCTCGTGAGATTTTCAAAAAAGCATTCGAGGGGAAATATGCGATTCCGGCATTTAATTTTAACAACATGGAACAGATGCAGGCAATTATTCAAGCTTGCGTGGAAGAAAGTTCACCGGTCATTTTGCAAGTATCGAGCGGCGCACGTAAATACGCCAATCAAACGATTTTGCGTTATATTGCACAAGGAGCGGTTGAATATGCCAAAGAGTTAGGAAAGAATATTCCGATCGTTCTTCATTTGGATCACGGCGATACATTCGAATTATGCAAGAGTTGTATTGAATACGGTTTTTCGTCGGTAATGATCGACGGTTCGCATCATCCTTACGATAAAAACGTAGAACTGACCCGCAGCGTAGTAGAATATGCACACCGCTATGATGTCACGGTAGAAGGCGAATTAGGCGTTTTAGCCGGCATTGAAGATGACGTCCATGCAGAGCATCACACCTACACACAACCGGAAGAAGTGGAAGATTTCGTTTCCAAAACAGGCGTCGATTCGCTGGCGATTTCTATCGGCACTTCCCACGGCGCGAATAAATTCAAACCGGAACAATGTACCCGCAATGCCGACGGTGTTTTAATTCCGCCTCCCTTGCGTTTCGACATTCTGGAAGAAGTAGAAAAACGGATTCCGGGATTCCCTATTGTGTTACACGGCTCCTCCTCTGTTCCTCCAAAGTATGTGGAAATTATCAACAACCACGGAGGTCAGTTAAAAGATACCATCGGCATTCCTGAAGAAGAATTGCGTCATGCAGCTCAATCGGCAGTATGCAAAATCAACATTGACTCTGATGGACGTTTGGCGATGACGGCTGCCATCCGTGAAACGTTTGATGCACATCCCGAATGGTTCGATCCCCGTCAATATTTAGGCCCGGCACGCGAATCGCTGAAAGAACTGTACAAACACAAAGTGGTATACGTGTTAGGTTCTGCCGGAAAAGCATAAAGAAGGATTAAAGACACCTTATAAATTGGATGGCAGGGTTTTCGTATGATCAACGAAACTCTGCCGTTTTCAAATGAGAAAAGCAGACCATCCGCCCTCCTACGATGAAAACAATACAAATGGTGGATTTAACCACTCAATACCAACGAATCCGGCACGAAATCGATCAGGCTGTCCTTGATGTTATCCGCTCCGGACGCTACATTCATGGCGAAGCCGTTGGAAAATTAGCAGCCGGCTTGGCAGCATATACGGGCGCGAAGCATGTCGTCCCTTGCGCCAACGGCACCGATGCTCTGCGAATCGCCTTGGTAGCGCTGGATCTGCAACCGGGCGACGAAGTGATTGTTCCGGCATTTAATTATGTAGCGGCAGCCGAAGCAGCGGCTTTGTTGCGGTTAATCCCGGTAGCGGTTGATGTACATCCCCGCACTTTTACTATCAATATCGACCGGCTTGAAGAAGCGATTTCTCCAAAAACGAAAGCGATTATTCCCGTCCATCTTTTCGGACAGACCGCCGATATGGAACCGCTGATGCATATTGCTCATAAATACGGTTTATTTGTCATAGAAGACAACGCACAAAGCCTCGGTTCGGTATATACGTTTTCCGACGGAACACAAAAACAGGCGGGAACGATGGGCGATATCGGCGTTCTATCGTTTTTCCCGACAAAAAATCTGGGATGCTACGGCGACGGCGGTGCTTTGATGACTAACGATAAAGCGTTGGCCGAAAAGTTGCGGATGATTACCATTCACGGGCAATCGCAAAAATACGTTCACCAAATCGTCGGTTGCAACTCGCGGTTAGATACACTGCAAGCAGCGGTACTGCAAGTGAAATTGTCTTATTTAGACGAATTCATCCAATCCCGAAGGAAACTGGCAAGCTGGTACGACGCAGGGTTACAATCGATGAGCAACCGCATAGAAACGCCTTACCGCCTTCCTGAATCCAGTCATGTTTACAATCAATATACCTTGATAGTAAACGAAAACCGCGACGGTTTGCAGCAATACCTGAAAGAAAAAGAGATTCCGTCGACGGTTTACTATCCTTTGCCTTTGCATTTCCAACCGGCTTTCAAAGACAGGGTACGAATTGCAGGCGATCTAAGCATATCCGAGAAACTTTGCCGTTCGGTACTTTCGTTGCCGATGCATACGGAAGCCGATGAAGAGCAAACACAATACATCATGAATCAATTAATTCGATATGAATGATTATCAGATGCATCCGACGGCCGTCATCGACGAAGGCGCGGCAATCGGGAAAGGGACAAAAATCTGGCATTTTTCGCATATCATGCCGGAAGCGAGTATCGGCGAAAATTGTACGATCGGGCAAAATGTACTTGTCTCTCCTCAAGTTGTGCTGGGAAATAATGTCAAAGTGCAGAACAATGTTTCTATCTATACCGGCGTACAATGCGAAGACGATGTTTTTCTGGGACCAAGCTGTGTCTTTACCAACGTGATAAACCCAAGGAGTTTCATTTCACGCAAAGAGGAATATCGTTCGACGCTGGTAAAAAAAGGAGCTACTATCGGAGCGAATGCAACGATCATCTGTGGTGTTACCATTGGTGAATATGCCATGATCGGGGCAGGAGCTGTCGTAACAAAAGATGTACCCGATTATGCTTTGGTTGTAGGAAATCCCGGCAAACAAATCGGGTGGGTCGATAAAGAAGGGAATACGAAAAAAGACTAACTTTGCATTTTATAAATCTCAAAAAAATGAAAATTAAACAATTTCTGTCCGTCATCCTGTTATTGATGCTTTCTTCCCTGGTTCTGTATGGGCAAGCAAGTGAGCCTGTTTTCATCCATACAGCTGCCGATTCCATACATAGAAAGCAAAATGGTAAAGCGTCGCAAATCATTGGGATTGCCCTTCCGGCGGCAATGATTACCTACGGTATTATTTCGCAAGGAGATAACGGTATCCGGCAAATAGACTATCATGTGCGTAATTCGATTACACAAAGTAACGGTTTTCATTTCGAAGATTATTTGCAGTTTGCTCCGGCAGTTGCAGCGTATGCTATGAAATTCGGCAAAGTACAAAGCACGCATGATCTATTGGATATGACTATTCTTTACGGATTAAGCAACCTGGTAGCCGGAGGTATTACATTCGGAACGAAAATAGAAGTCGGGCGAATGCGTCCCGACAACAGCGATCGGCAGTCTTTTCCGTCGGGTCATACGGAGACGGCTTTTGTGGCAGCCGAATTTCTCCATCAGGAATTTAAGGATCAATCGGTTTGGATTAGCGTCGGCGGATACACAGCAGCGACTATCGTCGGTGTAGCACGCATTTACCACGATAAGCACTGGGTGAGCGATGTTGTTACAGGCGCCGGAATAGGTATCTTGTCTACGAAGGCAGTGTACTGGGTTTATCCGTATCTTCAGAAGATATTCAAAAAATGCGATATCTATGATAAATACGATAAAAAACATAATCCCGATTACCGGCAGACATTTATTTTTCCGGGATACAGTAATGGAAATTTATCTTTAACCCTATCTAAAACATTTTAATGAAACACTTGATAATTTATACCTTATGTCTGCTCCGGATGCTTACATCCGGCTTGCAAGCTCAAACTACCGATTTGAGTTATTACATTCACCGTTCGATTGAAAACAGTCCGCTATTGAAGGATTATCAGAACCAAACGATGATGAACCGGATGGACAGCTTGATACTGAAGGCGACATACAGACCGCAGGTCAATTTTTCTTCTATCAACAATTATCCGCCTATTGTCAAGGGATACGGTTATGACGAAGCGATCTCCAACGGTGGAAACTATAGCGCCTTGTTGACTGTGAGCCAAACGATCATCGGGCGAGGAAATATGAAAGAGCGATTAAATACGTACTCATTGGAAAATCAATCCGTTCAGAATGCGAAAAAAATATCGGAACAGGATTTGAAATTAGCAGTCACTACCCAATACCTGACAGCCTACGGCATTCTTCAGGAATTTCAGTTTAACGAAGATATTGAAAAACTCCTGAAAAAAGAGGAAGTATTATTGAAAAAACTGACGGAGAATACCGTATATAAACAAACCGACTATCTTAATTTTCAGGTCACCCTGCAACAACAGCAACTGTTAGTAAGCCAGCAAAAGGCGGATTACCAAAATAATATTGCTTTGCTGAATTATTTGTGCGGAATTGCGGACACTTCATTCGTTCAATTGGAAAATCCGGAAATAGCGCTACGGCCGTCACCGTCTTTTGAAAACACGCTGCAATATTATAATTTTCAGATCGACAGCCTGAAAATCAAAAATAGCGATGTTTTGATTGATTATGATTATCGTCCGAAATTAGATGTTTACGCCGATGCCGGATTCAACAGTTCGTTTGCTTATACGCCTTACAAAAACTTCGGTGCGAGTATTGGCTTGTCGTTGGTCGTACCAATCTACGACGGTGGACAGCGGCAGAAACAGCACAGTAAGATGAAAGCGTCTGAAGATACCCGCAAAAATTACCAGGATTTTTCACGGCAGCAGTACCGGCAACAAACCGGGCAATTGGTTCAGCAATTGGAACAAACCGAAGGTATTATTGATCAGGCTCAAAATGTGGTAAGATCAGCCCAGACCCTGGTGGAAGCCTATAGCAAGCAGATGCAAACCGGAGACGCGGCTATTACGGACTACATCCTTTCCATTAATAACTACCTGAATGCGAAACATGTCATTATTCAACAAACAAATAATAAATTACAAATTATCAATCAAATTAATTATTGGAACTATGAATAAGATGCACAATAAACTCTCCATTCTCCATTCTCCATTCTCAATTCTGTTTTTATGCTTTCTGCTTTCTTCCTGTCACAGCAAGCCGGCAGATACAGAAGAGGACGAACAGGAACAGGAAACGGTGACTCCGGTGACCGTTACCCAATGTACCATCAGCGACATGCAGGACGTCGTTGAATTAAACGCGACATCGGCATTTCTCCTGAAAGCTCAGATTAAAGCAACGACGAACGGATATATAAAATCCGTTCCGGTCATTCTCGGACAACAAGTAACCAAAGGTCAGGTTTTGTTTGTTCTGAAAGGAAAAGAAGCAGAAAATCTGGGTTCAACCATCAATGAATTGGATTCCGTCCATCCTTTTACGGGTGAAATAAAAATCGTAGCGAACAGCGACGGGTTCGTTACTGCTATCAATTACCAGACAGGCGACTATGTTATGGAAGGCGATGCGCTTGCAGAAATCAGCGATGCCGGCAGTTTAGTTTTCCTGATGCAGCTACCCTACGAGCTAAATCCTTATTTATCTAAAAATAAAACATTGAATCTGGAATTGCCTGACGGAAAAAATATAACCGGTACATTATCGCTATCCATGCCCATTGTTGACCCTGTTTCGCAGACACAAAGCATTGTTATCCGCGTACATAACGCCGGCTCTATCCCTGAAAATCTGATTGCCAAAGTAAAGATTATCAAAAATATAAAGAAAAATGCCCTTTCTTTGCCCAAAGCGGCAATTCTGGCAGATGAGACTCAAGAGAATTTCTGGATTATGAAAATGATTGATGAAGAGCAGGCAGTGAAGTACCCTATTATCAAAGGCATTGAATCGGATGGGCAGGTTGAGATCCTGTCGCCGAAACTGTCGCCCGACGATCTTATTCTTGAAACCGGAAATTATGGGTTGCCGGATACGGCAAAGGTGGTGATAAGTGGAGGAAAAGCAGAAGAATAAAAATGGGAAATGAAATCAATAAAAATGATAATAAAGAAAGAAAAAATAACAAAACCATTAATGAGAATAATAAGGTATGGAAGAAGCAATGCAACATTCGCTTGATAGAAAAAGCGAAATCATATTATACCAACCGGATAAATCCTTAAAGTTAGAAGTAAGGATGGAAGATGAAACTGTTTGGCTTAATCGCCAACAAATGGCGCAATTGTTTGATAGAGATATAAAAACTATAGGTAAGCATATTAATAATGCCTTAACGGAGGAATTGCAGGATTTTTCAGTTGTCGCAAAATTTGCGACAACTGCAGCAGATGGGAAGATTTATCAGGTGGAATATTATAACTTAGATATGATTTTATCTGTGGGATACAGGGTAAAATCACAAAGAGGCATTCAATTTCGGATATGGAGTAATAGGATATTAAAAGACTATTTATTAAGAGGATATGAAATTCAACACCTATAAATCGCCTTTATCCGTTCTGATCGGAATCATCATTCTGGGCGGAATGTTCGCTTACAGCCGGATGCAAACGGCGCTGTTTCCTGAAATCACGTTTCCGAAAATCAAAGTGATTGCCGATGCCGGGGAACAACCGGTGGATAAAATGATGGTCACTGTGACTAAACCGATTGAGGAAGCTATTAAGAAAGTACAAAATTTGCAAACGGTTCGAAGTACCACCAGTCGCGGAAGCTGTGAAATCTCTGCTTTTATGGACTGGGACAGCGACATTGACATGGACAAGCAGCGAATCGAATCACAAATCAGCCAGATACGCAACGATCTTCCGCCCGATGTACAAATCACGGTCGAAAAAATGAATCCTTCCATTCTGCAAGTCATGGGTTATTCATTAGAATGTCCCAACCGATCGCCTGTAGAGATGAAAATGCTTGCCTTATATACCATCAAACCGTTTCTTTCGCAAGTGGACGGCATCAGCGAAGTGCGCGTTCTGGGCGGAAAAACCAAAGAATACTGGCTTACGCTTAATCAGCAGAAAATGAGCAGCCTCGGCATAACCCCCGATCTAATTAATACGGCATTGAGCGAAAGCAATTTCATACAATCCAATGGCTACTTAATCGATTACCGGTTGCTGTATTTGTGCGTCACGGATGCACAGGTACGCAATCTGGATGAACTGAAAAATTTAGTTATCAGTAACAATGGAAAGCGTATCGTAACCCTTCAGGATATTGCAGAATCCCGCATTCAGGAAGCAAAAGAATACATCAAAATAAACGCTAACGGGAAAGAAGGCGTACAAATAGCCATTTTTAAACAGCCGAATGCTAATTTGCTGGTCGTTTCCGATGCCATGAAGCAAAAGATAGATGAATTAAAAAAAATCCTCCCTGCGGATGTCCACATTCAACCGTTTTATATTCAAGCCGATTTTGTCCAGGATTCGATTAAAAGCGTTAGCGATAGTTTGTGGATAGGGTTGCTGCTGGCTATTCTGGTAGCCATTCTGTTTCTTCGCTCCGTCAAAGCGACTTTTACTATTTTAATCACGATCCCTGTCACGTTATGTTTGACGATCATTGTGTTGTACGCTACCGGCGGAACGCTCAATATCATGACCTTTGGCGCCATTGCTGCGTCGATCGGTTTAATTATCGATGACGCCATCGTTGTCGTTGAGCAGATACACCGGACGCATGAAGAACATCCCAATGAAAAATCTACGGAATTGGTCGGTAAAGCTATCAATTATCTGTTTCCTTCAATGGTTGGCTCTTCCGTCAGTACTATTGTCATTTTCATTCCTTTTGTATTGATGAGTGGAGTTGCAGGCGCTTATTTCAAAGTGATGACCAACGCCATGATTATTACCTTAGTCTGCTCGTTTTTCGTCACCTGGATACTGCTGCCGGTCGTTTATTTGTTGCTTTCCCGTAAAGGAGAAACATCCAAGCACGAAACCGTGCATGAAGTAAAAAAGCAGGCGTGGGTGCAGTTTTTTGTCGAAAAACCCTGGGTGAGTTTGGTGATTATTGCCGGATTGATTGTATCCATCGTACTCGTATTGCCGCGTTTAGAAACCGGCTTTCTGCCGGAAATGGACGAAGGCAGCATTGTGCTGGATTATACTTCACCACCAGGCACTTCGCTGGAAGAAACCGACCGGATGCTGAACGAGGTGGAAAAACTGATTATCGCTACGCCTGAAGTGCAGGCTTACAGCCGTCGTACCGGTACGGAAATGGGATTTTTCATTACCGAACCCAATACCGGCGATTACCTTATTCAATTGAAGAAAAGCAGGGATAAGACTACAGAGGAAGTCATTGATGATATAAGACAAAAGATAGAATCTACACAGCCGGCACTACGGATCGACTTCGGTCAGGTAATCGGCGACATGCTGGGCGATTTGATGACTTCCGTACAACCGGTAGAAATAAAAATATTCGGAGATAATCAGAAAGTACTGCAACAATTATCATCCGAAGTAGCCGATTGGACGGAAAAAGTGGAGGGGACAGCCGATGTATTTAATGGAATTGTCATAGCAGGCCCTTCAATTAATGTCGCTCCAAATTATAAAAGCCTTGCCCAGTTCGGCATTACGCCTGCCAACTTTCAATACCAGCTGCAAACGTCGTTAGAAGGCAATGTCGTTGGAAGCGTTTTTGAGAAAGAGCAAATGACCCCGATTCGCATTCTGTATCCCAACAGCAGGAATATCAGCCTTGCGGACGTAAGACGCTTGCAGATGTTCACTTCCAACAACAAATTGATTCCGATTACATCGCTGGCAGAAGTTACGGCCACGAGCGGCGACGCCGAGATTCAGCGAGAAAACCTGCAAATGCTGGGCGCAGTAACCGCCCGCCTCAACAATCGTGATTTAGGTAGCGTAATGGCCGACATACGAAAAGAAGTAGAGGCCAACGTTCATTTGCCTCAAGGCTACCATATCGAATACGGCGGAGCATATAAAGAGCAGCAACAGTCTTTTTCGGAACTGTTAACGATCTTGATTACTTCCTGCCTATTGGTTTTTGTGGTGATGCTTTTTCTTTTCCGCAGTTTCCGAACGGCGTGCATCGTACTTTTGACGGCAGTTTTGGGAGTCGGCGGAAGTTTCTTGCTGCTTTATATTACCGGGACTCCGTTGAATGTAGGAAGTTATACGGGTTTGATTATGATTGTAGGAATTATCGGAGAGAACGCTGTATTTACTATTCAGCAGTTCCGGACGATCCTGGAGGCAACGGGCGACGTGGAACAATCGGTCATCTATGCTATTTCCACCCGTTTGCGTCCCAAACTGATGACGGCCTTGGGAGCTATCATAGCACTCATGCCGCTGGCATTGGGAATCGGTACCGGCGCTCAGATGCACCAGCCGCTGGCCATTGCCGTTATCGGTGGATTTTTAGCGGCTTTACCTCTGCTATTGATTGTTTTACCAAGTTTACTGTTATTGGGGAAACGGAAGAAGTAAGTATTACAAAATTTTTTCGTACATTTGTAGCATGTTAAGCATTCCTTTCCATATCGCTTATTTGCTCACGCGGCACGAACGGGTGACAGTTCCGGATTTGGGAACATTCATTGTTTCTCCTATCCATACGGAAAAGGAAAAAACCTGGGGAATTCTGTCACCTCCGGTAAATTCGTTATCGTTTAATTCTGAAATCAAACGCAACGACAGTTTATTAGCAAATTCCATAGCAAAAGAAGACTCTTGTTCCAACAAAGAAGCCAATTCGTTGATAGCACAATATGTAAGTTCGGTATCGCATTCATTGAACGGGGGAGAAAATGTGTATATACCGGGGGTGGGAACTTTGTCGTTGAATGATAATACCCTCTTATTTCAACCGGACAGGACGTTAAGCTGTAATGCCATCAGCTATGGATTGACCGGTTTTTCATTGCCTTACCTGAAGGATTTACCTTCACAGACCATTCTTTCCGTTGAAAATAATAATCAAACCGTGGTTTTGCGTCCGAACAAATGGAAATACCTTTTTTACTTCGGGTCGGTTGCGGTAGCTATCGCAGTCTTCTTGTTTATTCCGACAATAATAAAGCATGTTCATTTTCCTACATTTTACAAGACAGATACAAGCCTTGTCCAATCACCCATAGAGAATCCGGTTAGCAACAGCGAATCAGAAAATCAAAGCTTACCGACGGAAGTGGAAGATTCGACATTAACACAGGCACCGATTGCAGATCCTCCGTATCACAAGAAAGCAATATCTTCCACCCCATCCAATAATTTACGTTATTATCTTGTGGTTGATATTTTGCCGGATTCCACATCTGCCGTTAATACATTAGCCAAGTTTCATTCCAAAGGCTTTGTGAATGCAACGATTCTTTCCTCCGACGGAAGATATTTGATTTACACGAATTACTTTGAAGATCAAGATGAAGCCGAGCGATTTCTGCTCCAATTCCGGAAGAACAATCCGGAACAGGCAGGCGCCTGGTTGCTCAAACGAAGAGATAAATTTGATCCTCTTGCGTGAAATCATAAAGAGCGATGTTCAGTTTGCGTTCCTGATCATTATTTCCTCTGCTCTTCTTCTTGCCTCGGCATCGGTTTGGATATAATCATCCCACAGAGGAGAAGCGATAAATGCCACTTCGTTCATCGTTTGCTCAAGAATCTCACTCATGGCCGGAAATTTTATCTTCTCTTCTAAAAAGGCGGCTACGACAATTTCGTTAGCCGCATTAAGTATGCAAGGCATATTCCCTCCTTTTCGAACGGCCTGATATGCCAAATCCAAACAACGAAACCGTTGCCTGTCCGGTTCTTCAAAAGACAAAGTCGAAAAGCGATTGAAATCCAATCGTTCAAAATCCGCAGCCATCCGCTGCGGATAGGTCAGTGCGTACTGAATGGGAAGCCGCATGTCGGGCATGCCCATTTGCGCTTTGATAGAAGAATCCCTAAACTGAACCATCGAATGAATAATCGACTGGGGATGAACTACAATTTGGATTTGTTCGGTAGTCACACCAAAAAGCCATTTCGCTTCGATCATTTCAAATCCTTTGTTCATCAAGGTTGCAGAATCAATGGTAATTTTGGCGCCCATCGTCCAATTGGGATGTTTCAACGCCTCTTTTGAGGTAACATGCACTAATTGATCCGGTGACAACGTACGAAAAGGGCCTCCGGAAGCCGTTAAAATTATTTTTTCGACCGGATTGTTCTCTTCTCCAACCAAACATTGATAGATGGCCGAATGTTCCGAATCGACCGGCAAAATAGGAATTTGCTTTTCCCAAGCCAGCCGTGTAACTAAATCTCCGGCAACTACCAGTGTTTCTTTATTGGCCAACGCAATCGCTTTTCCTGCTTGAATAGCGCTAAGTGTCGGTTTTAATCCCGAATAACCAACCATCGCCGTTAAAACCATTTGGACGGGTTCTGCTTGCACAACCTGCGACAAAGCCTCTTCTCCCGCCCATACTTTGATCGGTAAATGATTCAGGGCTTCTTTTAAGCAGGGATATTTCTGCTTGTCGGCAATCACAACCATTTCCGGCAAAAATTCCATTGCCTGCTCAATGAGGAGTTCTACATTTCGATTGGCCGTAAGCGCATACACTTCAAATAAATTGGAATGCCGGCGGATGACATCTAAGGCTTGCGTTCCGATCGATCCGGTAGAACCCAGAATAGCTATTTGCTTCTTGTCGTAATCCATCACTTGAAATTTATGTATGCGCCGGGGTCAACCGCTTTTCCTTTATACCACAGTTCAAAATGAAGATGGTCGCCATTCGATAGATTTCCGGTGTTTCCAACGAGAGCAATCACCTCTCCTGCATTCACGTCATCCCCTTCTTTTTTCAATAAGAGGGCATTGTGCTTGTATACGGAGACATATCCGTTAGAATGTTGAATCTGGATGACATATCCAAAGTTAGCATCAAAGCCTGCATAAAAAACGGTTCCTTTCATCGCAGCCAAAACCGGCTCCTTCGGTGCAGCGGCAATATCGATTCCGTAATGTTTTTCCTGAGCATTGAAACCGGAAGAAATAATTCCTTTGACGGGTTTATAAAAAAACACATTGTCGGAATGAACCTGAGATGTTTGGGTATTATTCAGGTTATACTTTTCTTCTTCTTCATATCCACGAACGAATTCAGCCGTTTGCTTCGATTTTTCCAAGCTAACAGTTGAACTGTTTTTAATGGAATCTATTTGACGAACCTGGTCTACTTGCATATCGCCACGTAAAATGGAGCTTACATTATTCAAATATTTCTTTTGAACCGATAATTGCTGTTGGAGCGAATCCGCTCTTAGAGCATTGACAATGATCTCCTGGCGAATTTCCGAATCTAAATAACCCGGTAAATAATTCCGGATAGGCGTTTTTATAATAACGATTGAGGTCAGTGTAATTAAAAAGACAACAAAAGCAGCCAACGACACCACACCCGAAAGTCGAGACAAGTGAAAAGTAAAGACTTCTTCCAGTGTATTCTCATTCAAAAAAGACAGCTTGTACTTAAAGCGCATCTTTTTCCAGAACGCTACTTTCTTAGGAATGGGATTCATTCGATATTCAATTCATCTAACAATCTTTGACAATGTCCCCAGCGATCAATAACATACAAAATATACCGCACATCGGCTCCGATGCATCGTTGAACTTCCTGTTCAAAAGCAATATCACCGCTCATGGCTTCCCAGTTTCCATCGAAAGCAAGGCCTAACAGGCGTCCATTATCGTCAAAGATGGGACTGCCGGAATTTCCTCCTGTAATATCGTTATTGGTCAAGAAATCGATATTGATATCGCCGTTACCGTTACCATAGCGTCCAAAATCTTTATTTCGCAGCATGTCCAATATTTCCGGTTGGACATCAAATTCATAGTCGCCTTTCACATATTTTTCAAAAACGCCTTTTGTCGTGGTGAAATAATTATACCAAGCGCCATCGTAAGGCACGTACCCCCCTACTCTACCGTAACTCATTCGCATGGTTGAATTGGCATCGGGCGATAAATTATTCGCCGGCGTCATTTCCTGCAATCCGAGAAAGAACAACCGTTCGCCTTTCTGGATATCGTACCGGTTCTTTGAAATAGCGTCACGTAACGAATTCAGCTGCTTTTGTACCGATTGAGCCAATTGAATCGCAGGATCATTTTCAAGCGTTTTAATTTTCTTTGGATTCAGAAGTGTTTCCTTTAATTTTTCGGGATAAGGGACTACTGATTTTTTGAAGAAATCGCTTGCATACTTCGTATAATCTCCTTTGTATTTTTTATCTATCGTCGCATACACATCGGGAAGGTTTTGCGCCGGGACTCGTTCTTTGACAATTTGAAGCATGGCAGCCAAGACTTTTTCATCAAGAACCGGTTCATAATCTTTGTATAAAGGGAGCAATCGTTTTTCAAAGTAATCGGCTAAGGTGTCGCTCTTAGCATCCGTGTTAACTAAAAGGGAAAAACGAATGATTTCCGTACCACCGGTAAACGCTTCCGTGAGGTAGGTAAGGATTCGCTGGGTATCGTCGGTCGAAGTATAGGCGTTTTCCAGTAAAGGAAGGACATCGCCGTAAAGAGTTTTCTTATCAGGATTAGCATTTAGCCAATTCCGGAATTCCTGTTCGATAGCCTGCTTCCGTTCAATGACATGCATGCGTTCAAGTCCACGATCCATCCCAATGGAGTTTTTCCAGTAGTTCGAACTGTTTGAATACTTGGATGCGTATTTTATCTTTACGTCTTCGGAAGCCATCATGGCTTTCTGCCAAATATCCTGCTTGATGCCACGCACTTCGATACGCGGTTCATTGAGGCTCTTGACGCGTTGTACCACCCCCCAGGATGTCAAATAGCGGGTAGTTCGTCCAGGGAAGCCAATCGTCATTGCATACGAATTATCCACGTAGCCTTCAATGGATACTTTCGCAAAGGACTTCGGCTTGTAGGGCACATTCTCTTTCTGATATCCCCGCTTCTTATCCGAATTAGAGTATGCACGGAAAACACTGAAATCGCCTGTATGACGCGGCCACATCCAATTGTCGGTATCGGCGCCGAATTTACCAATAGACGACGGAGGTGCAAATACTAATCGCACATCGGTTACTTCGCGGTAAAGATTCAAGTAATAGGCATTGTTTGCGTAATAGGCGCTGACTCTGGCCACCACCGAATTTTCTTTGTCGGTATATTGTTTAACCAATTTACCGGAAGCTTCTTCAATCGCCTTCGAGCGTTCCTCTTCCGTCATGCTATTGGTTATTCCGGCCAGTACATCCGAAGTAACATCGACTGTTTCTATGAGGTAAAAGACCGAGAGATTAGGAATAGGGATTTCGTCTTCCCGGGTTTGGGCAACAAAACCGTCGCGAAGATAATTGTGTTCGACCGAACTTTGAGACTGAATAGCAGCGTATCCACAATGGTGATTGGTAAAAATCAGACCTTCATTGGATACGGTCACACCGGTGCATCCGCCACCAAAAATAACAACAGCATCTTTCAGCGATGGCTGGATGGTATCGTACAATTGTTCCGGACTTAATTGAAATCCTAATTCGCGCATTCGTTTCCAATTGGCATCATTCAAATGATTCAACATCCACATGCCTTCATCGGCATACATGGAGGAGCATAAGCAAAAAGCGATTAATAATCCTGTAATTCGTTTCATGAGTTTTATTTATATTCTTAATTAATAAACAATTTAATCACAAATATCTACCATAAATTCATACAAAGGTTGCAACAAAGTAAATTCCCCTGCTAAATGCTGAGCAAATCCTTCGTTGAACATCTCTTTTCCTATCGGACAATTTTTATAAAGATATATATTTTTGCGTTGGTACCATGTTTGAAAATAATCGGGCAATGAATTGGGAATCTGCCGTTTGTATTCGTCTCCCCCGAGGGTAAAATGATGTTTGCCGATTACCGCTTCCGCCATTTGCCGAAATGTTTCGGGCTCATATTCTATTTTAGCCCGGTATTCGTCCATCACGTTTTTCTTAGCCATGTATAAGCCCATCCCATATTGATAGCTGTCGGCATTGATATCCATATAGAAAGCAGGAAATCCCTCCCAATCGGGGACGATTCGCTGAAAAACCATCCACATATTGGTTTTATATGGAGATTTGTCGGGCGAGAAACGAATATCGCGATGAATTCGCGATATCACTTTATTGAGTTGAAAATTCATTTGAGAATCGATGGAGCACATAGCGGGCGTCATGGCAAGTACCAGTCCTTGCAAGGGTTGTAGCACATCTTGCTTATACATGTCTTTGTGTTCTTCAAACCATGGCTTACAATTATTTTCCTTTAACCCGGCGAAAAAATCAAATGTTTCCTGTGTGAATCCGGTGAATTTTTTTATTACTTCCATAAATTTTATTCCTATACACGGACAAAGATATAAAAAAGATTTTATACTACACAATTCTTTCAATGCGCTTCCAACCAATTCTTCCCAATTCCGCAGTCGGCAATCAAGGGGACTTTCAGGCCGACGGCATTTTCCATTTCATACACCACGATCTCTTTCACTTTCTCCCATTCATCGGGAAGAACATTGAAATTTAATTCATCATGCACCTGCATAATCATCCGGGAGCGGAATTTATTCTCTTGAAAGCGTTCATGAATTCGATTCATCGCCACCTTGATAATGTCGGCAGCGGAGCCTTGAATGGGCGCATTGATCGCATTTCGTTCGGCATATCCGCGCACAATTGCATTCCTCGAATTAATGTCGGGAAGAAAACGTTTGCGATGGAAGATGGTTTCAACATAGCCATTTTGACGCGCGATATCCATACTTTTTTCCATGTATTCCTTCACAGCGGGGTAAGAGGCAAAATATCCGTCGATGAGTTCTTTTGCTTCGTTCCGGGAAACTCGCAGCTGTTCGCTTAAACCGAACGCGGAAATGCCGTAAATAATACCAAAATTGGCTGTTTTCGCTTTGCGCCGCATATCGCGAGTCACTTGATCGATCGGGATGTTAAAAATTTGGGCGGCAGTAGCGGCATGGATATCTTTCCCGCTGCAGAATGCGTCGATCATATTCTTGTCTTCACTAAGATGCGCCATGATTCGCAATTCGATTTGCGAATAGTCGGCCGATAGAAATAAGCAGTTTTCATCGGGAATAAATGCTTTCCGTATTTCTTTCCCCTCTTCGTCGCGAATCGGAATATTCTGAAGGTTCGGATTGGTAGAACTTAATCGTCCCGTAGATGTAATGGTCTGATTGTATGTAGTATGAACTTTTCCGTCCAAGGGGCTGATAAGGGTTGGCAGCGCATCGATATAGGTAGTAAGTAATTTTTTTATTTTCCGGTATTCCAATATTTTTTCGACGACCGGATGTTTCGATTTCAGATTTTCCAAAACCTCTTCGCCTGTAGAATACTGGCCGGATTTTGTTTTCTTTGATTTTTCAACAATTTTCAAGCGATCGAATAAAACTTCTCCCACCATTTTGGGCGAACTGATATTAAATTCGACACCAGCCATTTCATAGACCGCCTTTTCGATTCCCTGCAAATATTCGGTTAAGCCAATAGACGATTGCTTTAGCGCAGAAGTATCTAAACGAACGCCGGCTTCTTCCATATCCGCTAATACGGCTACTAAGGGCAGCTCGATGTCGTAAAGTAATTTGGAGAAGTTATTTTTTGCAATCTGTTCTTCAAAAATCGTTTTTAACCGCAACGTAATATCGGCATCTTCGGAAGCGTAATCTACCAAAATATCTAAAGGAACCTGCCGCATAGTCAGTTGATTTTTCCCCTTTTCACCGATTAATTCTTCAATATGAACGGTACGGTAATTTAAATAATTTTCCGCCAAATAATTCAGATTGTGATGATATTCGGGATTCAGGAGATAATGTGCGACTAAAGTATCGAATATCGGGCCGGAAAGGCGAATTCCGTATTTCTTAATCACATTGCTATCGAATTTTATATTTTGTCCGATTTTCAAAATAGAGGGGTCTTCCAATATTTCTTTAAATAATCCGGCTTTTTTGACAGCGTCCTCCCATAGGGAAGGAATCGGGAGAAAAAAAGCTTCGCCTTCCTTTAGAGCAAACGACATACCGACTAATTCGGCCGTCAGCGGATCAATGCCCGTTGTTTCCGTATCGAAGGCAACGAATTTTTGTTGTTTGATTTTTTCGATGAAACCGGCAATTTCGCTTGGCGTATCTAAAAGCGAATAGCGGTGGGGAGTGGTTTTTATGGATTCCTGCGTTGTATATCCATTTTCTTTCGTTGATTCCACGGAAGGCATATCAAAAAGCGAGGTTTGCACCGGCTGACGATTAGCAGAGGCAACAGGCAAAACCGGCTTTGCATCGCCAAATATACGGGCAGCAAGCTGACGGAACTCCAATTCATCGAAAATTTTTCGCAGAACCGGCTCGTTTACTTTTTGGATAGCCAATGCTTCCAAATCAAAATCAATCGGAACATCGGTTTTAATTGTCGCTAAAAATTTAGAAAAAAGAATCATTTCTTTGTTTTCTTCAATTTTGGATTTCAAACTGCCTGTCAACTGCGAGGCGTTCGCAATGATATTTTCAACACTGCCGAATTGGGCAATTAACTTTTTGGCAGTCACTTCTCCTACTCCGGGACAACCGGGAATATTATCCGATTTATCGCCCATTAAAGCCAGCAAGTCAATCATTTGAAGAGGGTCATTCAATCCGTATCGCTGTTTCACTTCTTCCACTCCCAAAACAGTAAATTCATTCCCTTGATAGGCCGGCTTATAGATAAAAACATGCTTGTTGACTAACTGCCCATAATCTTTATCAGGCGTCATCATATAGACTTCACACTCGGGCGGCGCTTTTCCGGCAAGCGTACCAACCACATCATCCGCCTCATAATAGGGGACTTCTAAAATAGGAATATGGTATGCACGGATGATGTTTTTGATAATCGGAACGGATTCCCTGATTACTTCGGGCGTTTCTTCGCGCTGTGCCTTGTATGCTTCATACGCTTCGTGACGAAATGTAGGCCCCGGCGGATCAAAAGCAATTCCGATATGCGTCGGAGTTTCCTTTTTCAACACTTCTTCCAATGTATTCACAAATCCAAAAATAGCGGAAACGTTTAGCCCTTTGGAAGTAACACGCGGCATTTTAATCATCGCATAATACGAGCGGTATATCAATGCGTAAGCATCTAATAAAAATAACTTCATTTTCTTTCAATTTTAAGGTAAAGATATAAAATTTTAACTATATCACACTCATTTTATTCTTTTCTCTAAAATATTATTTTTATCTTTGTGCCATATTGAGGCTTTTTAAACAAATGAACAACCTATATTCTATCGCACAACCGGTAAAAGCAGAAATGGAAGTCTTCAACCGGCTTTTCACTGAAACGTTGCACGGACATAACCCTGATTTTCAATCGATGATTGATTTCATTTCCGGTAAAAACGGCAAACGAATCCGGCCGCTTATTCTTTTATTGTCAGCCAAACTCTGTGGAGAGCCCAGCGAGAAATCGGTCGATTATGCCGTTATGCTCGAATTATTGCATACGGCGACGCTGATCCACGATGACGTTGTGGATAATACGATGGAACGGCGCGGTCAGCTTTCGGTGAATGCCAAATACGACAACCGGATAGCGGTTCTTTTAGGCGATTACATTTTGGCCATGGCCATAACGAAAGCTATCCTGACCCAGAATTTCACTGTTTTAGATATTATTTCCCGCTTAGCACAGAATTTAGCGGAAGGAGAATTGGCTCAATTAATTTCATCGAAAGAATTACGATTTAATGAAAGCCGTTATTTTGAAGTGATATGGAAAAAAACCGCTTTCCTGCTTTCTTCCTGCTCTGAAATGGGCGCGATTTCGGTCAATGCAAGCAGAGAGGAACAAGAAAAACTCCGATTAATAGGGGAAAATTTAGGAATGTGCTTTCAAATAAAAGACGATATTTTTGATTACTTTGATCAGGGGAATATTGGTAAACCTACGGGAAATGACATCAGGGAAGGGAAAATCACCTTGCCATTGATCTATGCTCTCAATGCAGCGCCCAAAACCGAATCCGACCGGATACTTAAGCTTATTCAAACCCGGGATTTTTCGCCGGAAACCATCCGTGAATTCATTGATTTTGCCAAAGAAAATAAAGGAATCGAATATGCCTATTCCAAGATGGAGGAAATCAAAGCAAACACGCTTGCTTTGTTGAACGATTTTCCCGATTCCGATGCAAAAATAAGCCTGATCGGATTGGGAGACTACATTATCGAAAGAGAGAACTGAAAAAGTTGCATTTTTAAATATTTTTAAGGAATTTCGCGCTGAAATTTTAGCCGAAAAAAGAACGATCCCTTTTTTTGACTTCCTGAATCCGGAAATATTGCCTCTTTGCCACTTCCACTTGTCTTCTTTTTTAAAGACACCGTCTTCTTTTTTAAAGACACTGTCTTCTTTTTTAAAGACAACTGTCTTCTACTTTAAAGACCCCCGGGCTTTTTACAAAATAAAACAAAAAAAACGATTTTTTCCACACTGAAAAAATCGTTTACTTTAGACAGAATCACTTACTAAAAGATTAAATGAAAGAAACCTCTCCAATGAGAAATAAAAGAAGGAAATAGATCGCAATCCATTCCTTACGGTTTTCCTGAAATCCTTTCTCAGTTTATCTTTGTTACATTCTTACCATTAGAAGTCCAATTCAAATGGAGACATAATGGTAAGAGATGACAAAGATAAGCATAAATTTCGAAAAATCCAAATTTTTAGCCTGAAATTATGAGGTGGATTATGACTATCAGATGCAAATAGTGCCATACAATCTTCCATTGCCCGAATTCTATGATTAAACCAAATATTTTTTGTTAAAAATTGTTATATTTTTCAAGCGGATTTTATCCACGGATTCAGATAGTTTTCTTGATAC
>Ga0123357_10000360_pt1 | contig 42873 bp, 35 predicted proteins | sample TergutEmb28metaG_FD_89873 | JGI IMG/M metagenome (GOLD analysis project Ga0123357, IMG submission 89873) | Embiratermes neotenicus P4 segment gut microbial communities from Petit-Saut dam, French Guiana - Emb289 P4 | ecosystem: Host-associated > Arthropoda: Insects > Digestive system > Gut ...
CACCCCGCTTAAACGCCTGTCTGAAAAGGGTGGAAGAAAAAGAGAGAAAGGGGCGAAAAAGGAGGCGCAAAGCGCACAAAATCAAATAGATAGGGCAAAAATACCGATTGTTGATAACTTTTTTGGGAAAATGAAAGATTTAACAAAGTTTAACTAAAAACGGGAGAAAAACAGCCAAAAAACAGGCAAATTGAACTCAAAATTCTGGATTGCTTCGGGCTAATGCCCTCGCAATGACGGCAAAAAACAAGCCCAAAAACCTGATTTAGATGCAATTAACCTAAGTAACCGCAACAAAAAATGTTCGCCGAAGGCGTAAAATCAAAGCCCGCCGCCGCAGGCGGCGACAAATTAGAAGCGGCAAAAAAACGCTGCCGAAGGCAGCGAAAAACATTTTGGAACAGAGGCGGCAGCGAAGTAAGAGTGGCAGCGTGATGAGCGGAACTGCGGAGAACGGAACGCCGGAACACAAAAACCCCGCAAAAACTTAATTCTGCGGGGATTCCGGCTTTTCTACATACGCAGGATTACAAATCCTGCGAGACGGGTTTTTGACCAGACATTATTTTATCATTATCTTTGGAACATTGTACATTTAAAATCAAATTCGTTTACTGTATTATAACTAATCACATCAATAATAAATACTGATATTGGAAAATAATCCAATTTTGGAATATTTCCGTCTGACGGATTTGGAGAATTATCGTCTAATTCCACGAACAGCAAACTGTCATCCTTCAAAAATATGGAACTTGTTGAATTTACAATAGATGCAGATTCAAACTCTTTATCAATATAGTTCAGCGATAAAACGTAATAACTCCAATACAAATAATTAGTCGCACCGATTGCTCTGCCAATTATCAGAATATAATTATCTGAATTTGTTTGAAAAAAATATATTGTATTATCATTTGAATACGATAATGCTTCTTGTATCTTTTTTTCGTATAATGGACGCTTTGTTATGTCTGTTATTTTTTTAACAGCAGATTTTTTATCTATTTGCTCAAAAACGATAGAATTGGTTTGAATTCCTAACGAATCAACTATATCTTTAAAACAAAATTGTAAAGAGTCAATGCCCTGTTCTGCTGCTTGCTTAGCGGTATCTTTTTTACCTATATTACACAGACAGGCAAAAAAACAAGAAAATACCATCACCACAACTATTTTGACATATACCATAATTTTCCTTGATTATAAAATTTGGAAAATGTAGTTTTCCCGATTGCATTAGTAGTTTGGAACATATATTTATCATTAACTTTATGACTTTCCAAGTTCCAAAGATTATGAGAAGGGTCTGTAAATAATGTCCCTTGCGTATAGCGCGGAGTATTTTTATAATCTGTCCCATCCCAAAAATATGCACCATTAGTTACATCAATATCAGTAATTCTACCAACAGCTATTGCTCTATGAATATTCGCTCGTTTTGTATTGGCTGCATTTCCTGTTTCATTTTGATAGGAATATTTATATGTGCTATTTTTACCTCCACTTGTTTTCCACACACCATAAACACCATACGGAGATTTTGCAGATAATTGGTCAAATATTGAATTTCCCTGATTGGCTGCTCGATTTTCCAAAACATTAAATATTCCCAATGATTCTTCAAAACCTCCTGCACTTTCTGCATACATAGTTTCTGCCAAAAACATAAATTGAGATTGTGTCATATTCATATTTAAGGCTGAATTTTCAAGTACTCCCAATGCAAAATCATAAATGTCCCTATCTGTATCAAAATAATCTTGCATTGTATTTGTCAAATCAGAAGTACTTGCAATCACTTGGTCTTTGCCATCCTCGATATGTGTGATTGCGCCGGTTTCAATATCTACATAATCGGTTAGCACCATCCCAGTCGGATCCACATATCGCAGCGGGTTTCCTCCAAATGCACAATACGGCGACATACGATAATACCTCTCCGCCATCGGGTCAGGTGTTGTAAATCTTCCCAAAACATCATCGTAATGCCTTGCCGAGAAGTCATACCAATTCAGTCCGCTCACCAAATCTAATTCTTTGCTCCCAAAAAGGTACGGCTGCTGTTCCTGCCCGAAACCCCTGTCTTGATATGGCATTCCGTAAAGATAAAATTGGGTGGATTGGATTGCAACGCCGCTTTGGTTCTGTACCACACGGTTGTTGCCCAAATGGTCCTTTACATAAAAATAATACTTCCCGTCATCTATTTTAATATAACCGTTATCTACAAGAATTTTGCTAAGTTTGCCGTTCTCGTATATCTTATTGCCAACATAATCGGTTGTACTTGTTTCACTTACACCGGTATTAGTTCCGGCCACAAATTCTTCCCACTGATGCGTAACGTGCAGTTTTGTGCCGGTAGAAGTGTAGAAATACTCATTTGTACCGGCAAGTTCAGGTGTGGATATCTGTACTTTTATCGGCAACGAAAGTGCATTATATTTCACATTATCAATACCTTTGTTCATATCTTTTGTCATTGCACCGTTGGCATTGTAAAAATATTCGGTATCTTCATTTGCCAAATCCTTAAAATCGGCAAAGCCAATAGTCATATTATCGCTTGCATTCTCGGTAACTTTAAGTAGTTGATTGCCGTTATATGTTAATGTAAGGTCGTCAATCGGCTCAAAAATTTTATTGTTCATTACCCCCATACGCTTCAGTGAAGTAATATTGCCGTGTTTGTCGTAAGAATATGACGTACTGTAGTTTACACCAAAAACCTGCGAATTGTCCGTCGCTTTTGTCAGGCGCTCCAGCCCGTCGTAGGTAAAATTGTATTCCCTGCTTTTCAATGCGCCTTCGGCACTTTCGGGCTGCTGCCATTGCTGAGTACTTATATTGCCGCCAAAAGTATATGACAATGTTTCCGTAAATACAGGATTTGTAATGCCCGTAACCCACGAACGAACATTGTAAGTGTAGTCGGTTTTACGCACTCCTCCTTTATTATTAAGGGTTTTGAGCCGCCCAAGGTCATCATACATATTATCTGCAAGTATGGTCTGAGCTGTTGCGTTGTTAAGCTGGTGGTATGTTTTTAACAGACGCCCTGCGTGGTCGTAAGTGTAAGTATAAACCTCTGCTATCTCTGTGGGAGCATAAGTTTCCTGTGTGTGTGTAAGTTTGCGCTTGACGGGCTGTCCTGTAAAATTATATGATATATATTCCTTTTCCATTCCGCCGAGATGGTTATTGGATTTACTTTGCACGATCTGACCCCGCTGGTCGTAATACATTACCGTTGCAAGATAGCCGCAACCGCCCATACCTGTAACATCAGGATTTACAACGGGCATTTTGTCAAGTAATTTATTGATGTCCTTATTAATAATAATATCATTATTGCCATTCTCATCTGAGGAGCTAAAATCAGGGGTAATTCCTGAAAGTTCAACCTCACGCTCAGCAGGGTCAATTTCCAATGACTGCGGGTCGCCAACATTAATAATATCTAAATTATCTTCTATTGTCTGTTCTATGAACGTCTTATTATAAGCGGTAATGGTACCTGTCAGCAGCCCCTTATGACAATATGCCTCTTGACCTGCCGGTTCATACGCCGCTCCATAGTCTGTTCCTGCATCTTCGTAGCCATATTTAAGTACACTTATACCGTTTGTTCCCAAAAATGTATAATCATCATAATAATTTACCGTAAGTACTGCTAAATTTTGCATAACAATATTATCACCGGCTTGCAAACCATCAATAACATATCCGAAAAGCAGATTATCGGCGTTTGTACGCCTTGCCGTGATAACACTTATGCTATAGGGATTCAATGTGTAGTCCAGCGCTTTGCTGATAAAAAACGAAAGGCAGTTGCGTCCAAGCTTATCGGGTATGGTCATCAGCCATTTATTCTGGCTTGTCGCACGCATTTCCCCGTCCTGTGTGAAAATCAGGCGGTCGGATTTATCATAAATATAATAAATCGGCTCGCAGCCCGGTATGCTCTTGTAAATACAACGGTTGCGATAGTCGTACTTATACATATAAGCATACTTTCTCAGTAAAGGATCCTTTGTTGTCTTTTTGCCGGAAGTAAAACCGTCGGCAGCCATTGGCGGCAACACAAAACGCAAATTACCGAAATCATCATAAACGTAATATGTATTTATCTGTTCGCTGCCATCAATTTGACGGGTCAATATCACCCGCCCGAGTTTATCCTTAAACTCAAAAGCAACATTGCCGTCTTCGTCTGTTACTTTGGTAACATAAAGTTGATTTGCCTGATAATTGCCGCTGCGTAAAATATCATTACCCAAAACGTAATAATATCCACAATCGGAAGCAGAATTTGGCAGATACTCGGTTTTAACGGGCTTTCCGCCTGTTCCGTTAACGTTTGGATTCCATGCGAATCCTGCGCCATATTGGGCAATAACTCTATTCAAAGGCGATGCCTCGTAAACTGTCTGTGCATAGGGCTTGGCGTCATCCTGATAAATCGTTTTGGACAATGTCGAAAAAGCGTTAAAATTTACAAAATCGCCTGTATTAGAGTTGCCTTTCAGCGGCAAATATGCTTTCTCCTCCCGTCCCAAAGCATCGTAGGTCAGGTAATTTACAAGGTCTTTGTTATCGGGCGTAATGCCGCGGGCAACGGTCTGAACCGGCCTGCCAAGCCCGTCAAAATACTGAATACTTACTATCGAATCCTCACCTGCAACACCTGTCATTGTGGTGGTCTTAATGTAATTCCTGTCGGGGGACTGAGCACGTAAACAAAGTACGCTAAAAAATGTTAATACTAAAATTATTTCTCTCATATCTTTTCTACTACTTAGGTTTATTATTATCTTGTTTATAAATTAGGTTAGAATCAGGTTCTTTTGTGTCTTATCGTTTCATAACTACACTGCCGTGAACCAAATATCCGTCCAACCAAAAGTCGAGTACATAATTATCGGGCATCAAGCCGCTCAAATTAAAAGTAAAACTGCTGATGCCTTCCGGGTACGCACCCATATTCCGGTCAATAAAGGTCAAGCCCATCTTATCGCGTATCTGCACGTGTACGTCATTGCAAAAGTGAGGCAAATAAAGTTCAAACTGCAAATTCGTAATAACAGGATTCGGGAAAATATTATAATACATCCCTGCCCAAATATCATCCTGATCCCCCCCTGAAGATTGAGAATGTTCATTTTCTTCTGCCAGCATCAGTGCAAGTTCGTTGGCATTGGCAGTATCGGGGACTTGCGAATACTGCTGCGGAGGCGGGTACAAAAAAGCCGTCTCATAGCGGTTTGTCTCTGTTGTATCAATATAAATGACAGTACGCAATGTCTCAAAAACAGGATAACGATAGCCGCGGGCATACCATTTATACCTTTCAAAATAAGTATTTACCGTTGCGCTGTCGCCCTCTGTTGTTAGCAGCGGCTCGGCTTTTTGCTGCACCGCTTTGGTACGCAAAACCTGACGCAGAGTATCGCCCGTGGGCAAAATAATCATTCCGTATGCATCGCCTGCAAGCGACACCGAGCCGCTCTCGGCAAAAGGAACGCTGCGGGTGTAAAAACCTTCTGTGATGTATTGATGGGACAGCGAATCGCTGAAAGTCATCGGCAGTTTGCCTGTCAGCAGCGGCTTGCGGTAATGCAAGTCTGTGGCGGCATTTTGATAGCCCAGTGTTACCAAAACGCTGTCGGTAAACACATAATAATACAGCGTACGGTGTTCCCTGCCGATAAATACTGCATCTGATGGCTGCAGCAGCGAGGCAAAAACAGTGTCTTTGCCCATCAGATAAAACCCGCCGGAAAGTGAATCTTCAACGTAAATCGGCTCTTCATATTCAAGCGTATATTCAGGATTTATCGGCTGCAACTGCCCAAAGTCCCAAACAACATCGGCGCCTGCCCTGCCAGGGTCTTTATATTCTACCTGCTGCTTTACAATAACATCGCCTGAGCGCGGCAGGTTAAGTTCGCGCGTTATATGCGGCGGAGCAGCAATTGCATTAACTGCGATAAATAATGATAAGATTAATAGGTATGCTTTCATAAAAAAATTATTGATTTTTATTAATTACTAGTGTTTGAACAACTTATATTTATATCAAAATTTGCAAAAAAACTAATGCCTCCACACTTGTTATTGCTTGAACTTTTTGCAGATATATTACCGGAAGTGTCAATTTTAAGGTACATAAGGACAGGACTTGTTGAACCTCCGTAAGGCACTTCGAGCAAGTCTGCCCAAGCAGTGGCCGTAACAACTTCTGCAGGCAGCCAATTACCATCCAGTACTCCAACTATTTTATCACCAGTCCACAATTGACCGGAATCGAAATATAAACTCATATCTATCCTTATTACAGTTGGAGATGGTGCTGTATAATTGCCAATTGTGCTGCTATAATTATTCGGATCTCTTATAATACCTGTAACATACTTGCATTCTCCATACTGCTCTGCAGCATTCTGTCCGTTGGCGTTAATATCATTTAGCGCTTGTGCATCAGCATCCGACTGGCTATCAAATGAATAATACCTGTTAGCTGGTACGGTATAATAGTAAAGAGCATTAAGACACCCTTCGGGACAATTTGTTTTTACAAAACATTTACTTTGTTCTTTATTATAAAATTTACCATCACTATACTCAAATTCGGATACCTTTTGATGCTCGTTATCATAAATATATCGTAATCGTCCGAAGGCGTCGTAATCGTAAAATGTTGTAATACCTTGCGGATTAATCATAGTTGCCATTCCTGCCAATGGTCTATATGTGTAAGTAGTAACGAGGGAATTTTGAAGATTTGTGCGTAATAAATTTCCGATATTCTCAACATCAGGATTTGATTGTGCTGCCAAAGATTCCACTTGAGTATCTGTATAACCCAATGCCGTTTTAACCTGCTCATAAGTAGCATTATTGATCTCAGCAATGGGGTATTGATTTTTGTAACCCCAAAGATAGGTGGTTATGTCTGTTTCGTTGTTACTGATGGTAACAGGATTAAGTTTAGAGTTGTCGTACTCAAAACTTCGAACTATCCATGGGTTGCTATTACCGGTTTGCAACCATTCCTTTTCTACAGCAAATTTATTGTCATATTGTTGATAATCATTTATTTGCTTTTGTACAAAGATTGGATCCGTATTCGGACTTGTTTTATATTGACTTATTTCTACCGGATAGTTTAGCATATTTTTTTCACTCATTTGCGAATAAATTGAATTGGACGTCATATCGAAAGGATACAAATATTTCGTTTTTACCGTATCCGAACGACTATCAACCATATTCGATTCTTTTATCAAATCATAGTTATTATAACGGAAATCCGTTCTTTTGACAGTATCGTTATCTTCGTATTTCATTATTTCGATGCTATAGGTTGGAAGGCAGTTTTTTAAATATATTTTTTTGGTAGCTCCTCCTCCGATACACGACTGAAAAGATACAATACAATCATTGTCATCTTCCTGTATTGCATCATCATCGTCCTGTGGGGATGATAAAACAGGCATTGTTCTAACATCTTTATAAGCAAACCGGTCTTCTTTTACTGCTATTCCGTCTTTGTCGTAAAAAATCCGATTTAGTAAATGCCCTCTTAAATAAGCACGGCTCGTTACTGCGCTAATGTTTGCTACTATGATATCTTCTGGATTCAAAGAGTTGCTGTAATTTGGAACAGATTTAATTTTAATTTCTTTAGAGTCTTTATTCCATTGGTAACTGGAAAATTTATGAATTATATACGAACCATCTGAATGTACTTCGGCAACCTCTTCATAACCTATATGCGGTTCCCCTATATTGTAATTTTTTTGCCATACATTGTTGTCCCAATCATATGTATTGCCGTAAGCATTACAAGAGTAAAACGGATAGTGTAATAAAGTTCCACTGCTTTTTGCTGTATTCAAATTTATGTTTTTGTCGTAATTCATTACATATTTATATTGAATGTCCGATAATGGATTATTCGTATTCTCATTTTCAAAATTGCTTATTCTACTAATGCGGCACCCTACTGTTTTTTCATCATTTCCTAAAGTTACCATGTTTGTTTCGGGCATTATATGGCTTGATGGGAAAACCTGAGTTTCCACACGTTTTCTGTATTCATTATATTCGTATTCGAATGTAGTACATCCGCCTGTAGGATATGTTATTTTCAATAACTGCCCTGCATATACATTCACTGTGTAGGCATAATCGTCCTTGTTCCAATATTCATAAAAGGGTATACTACCATTTTTCGTTTCAGGTGGAACATCTTGTACCGGATTATAATCAAATATATATGGTTGTAACCCTTGTTGTTGAAAAGTTTTTAAAAATCTCCTTCTGCCCTTATTGCCCATATTGTCCATATTTGTGTAACTCAATTCAAATTTTTTTGTCTCACCAAGTTGGTTAATGATTATTGTGTCCAATTGAAACGTGTTTCCATTAAATCTGTAATTAGTGTTTTGAGTCAAGAAACTTTTGAGCGTATTTTCTATTGATTTTTTGAATAAAATTGTTAGTCCTGTATCGTCAATAGTTATTGATTTGGGGATTACCATTTTATTAACTATTGCCATTTCATCATGGAGATAATTCTTCCATGCTAAAAAAGTTGATTGATAATAAGGATAAGTACTGCGTAAAGATAATAAAGCATTATCTGAAGTTATAGAATCTGGATCATTAGGTTCATTATTTTCATAATTAATGTTCATTATCCGTCCGTTTGGCGCTGTAACTTTACTCAGGTACCAGGCCATAACAGTTTGATTAGTACCTTCCTGCAGAGTGCCATAATATAAATCAATTGGAAAAGAAATTTCCATATTGGAAAGCTTTCCGCCAAATTCCCATATATATCCATCTGGCGAGGTAATAATTATTTTAGATGAAACAGGATCCTGCGCTCCAGTTCTTTGAGCCAATAAACTATCCAAATTTACTTTATATCCTGCTTGATTTGTTTTAATACTCCCATCATTGGCAATCATAAAAGTACCCTGATGTGAACCGAATTTGAATTCAAATAAATCAGGTTCATAATCGTGCAATTTACCATTATCAATTAAAGGTAATTGAAAACTGGGTATTGAAGCGTTTGACTCAATAGGAGGGTATTCCATATTGTATACTGCATCTTTATCATAAATTATATGAGGAGGGTCTTTTATTGCTCTCCAAAAACCTTTTGCAATAATATTTTGATCATTTTGATTACCTCTGTTATCATCCGGCGCTCCATAAACTTCGCGTGTAATTACACCTCCATATTCCAAACGCCAATCTAAGCCCACTAAACCTGCCCGCACATTCGGTCTGAATCCTCCTGATGTATAAGCAAGGGAGATAGAAAAAGGAAAATCTTTATCAGGAATTTCGAAAATCGGTATGGATATATTAATTTTCCCTTCGTACAAGTTCACCGGAATATCACCATACCGAATAAAATCTGTTACTTGCGGCGTTGCTCTTCCAAACTGCTCTTGCCCAAAAGTCGCCGCGCTGCAAAGAAATAATGCTAATATTAATACACATTGTTTTCTCATAAATACTTTTTTTATAATTTTATTAATTTTACTATTATTTAAAAATCGTGCAAAATTACAATGTTTTTATAATTTTGCAAATATTTATAAAATTTTTTATAAAAAAATAGAAAAGAATAGTTGGTTTATAATTACAGGGTAAAATGAGCAAATGATGTACAATACTCAAAAACGTCATTTTTCTATATTATATAAAATCTGTAATATCAATAAAATAAATGTTAGGTAACCTGAATTTTGGCTGTTTTGCCATTTCGATAGAAAAATTTTTGCAGAAGTTGTCAGTTATACAAAAAATTTCAGTAATTTTGTCACAAATTTTACCTGAAAAAATAATACTTTATGGATAAGGAACAGATAAGAGAAGTGATTGCTCGCCGTGCAGCCAAAGAACTCAAAGACGGCGATGTGGTTAATTTGGGCATCGGCTTGCCAACATTAATTCCTAATTATTTACCTGACAATGTGAAAGTTATATTGCAATCGGAAAACGGATTGCTTGGAATGGGCGCACGTCCCGAAGTTGATTGTCAAGACCCTGAACTAACCGATGCCGGCGGCGGATTTGTTACTATGCAAACAGGTGCCAGCAGTTTCGACAGCGCTATGTCGTTTGGAATTATTCGCGGCGGACACGTTGATATTACCTTTTTGGGCGCATTGCAGGTTGCAGAAAACGGTGATTTGGCAAACTGGATTATCCCCGGCAAAAAAACAACAGGAATGGGTGGCGCAATGGATTTACTCGCCGGAGCGCGAAAAATCGTTTTAGCGATGGAACATACCGCCAAAGGTGCGCCCAAAATATTGAAACGTTGCACATTGCCGCTTACCGCAGCAGGGCGTGTAAGTTTGATTATTACTGAAATGGGAGTAATGGAAATTACAGAAAAGGGACTGATTTTAAAGGAAATAAATCCTGAATTTACACCGGAACAAGTGCAGGAAGCCACCGAAGCAACTTTAATCATTGCCGATAATTTGAAATCAATGATTGGATAAATGTCTATTTTCTTAAATATCAAAGAGATGATTTGGAAATAATCCCAAATTCGCAAAATAAAATTAAAAATAAATCTCGGAAAAAATATCTAAAATCGTTATAACTATTTGAAAATAAATTTGTTATAAAAAATATTAATATTTCACCTCTTATTGGTATTTTTTTATACAAAAATCTGTCAGATTTTTGGCATCATTTTTTATTTTGCGATTTTAAATCGCAATCCAAGTAAAATATTATGTCCGAAACGGCGAACAATATTATCGCGAACAGTAGAATATTCGTAATTGAAATTATAACATAAATAAAGTGTATTTAACAATTTACCTTTAATATAAATAGGAAATTCACAACTCAGATAGTTACTAATTCGATTTAGTTTGCCAATCGGTACAATTGTAAAATAATTTCCAGGATAGTAAAATGGAGAAATTTGATAATGAGGATAAAACGCCCCCGCAATTAATGGAAACGAAAGATTGTCAGAAATTCTGAACTTGTTAAATTTATATTGGGCAAATACTGCCATACCAAGTGACAAATCCATCTCAAAGAAAACTTTTGTCAAATCTTCAAAAAGATTTCCGTTATTCAAATCAATAAAAATTTCGTATTCGGGCTTCAATTCCAAATTTCCTCCTGCAAACAATTTAAAATTCTGACTATCAATCAATTTTTGCATCAGTTGATATTCCAAATCAAAACCTAAACAATGTTCAATACTGTTCAAGGCAAGAATATTGGCCGCCGAAGATTTTACAAACAAAGGCAAATAATGAATATTGAATTTTGCGTCAGAGAGCAAATTTACGCTGTGCAGCATTTGCCATTCGAGGTTTATGCTGTAATTGGCGCCGCTTAATTCATAAGGCAGAACCATTTCGTTGTAACGCTGTGCGTAACCAAAACCTAATGAACTGATAAAAACTCCATTGTTTTCTTCGTTTTGAGAAAAAATAAAATTGGTAAATAGTAAAAAAGTAATAAATAAATTATTTTTTAGCATATTTCTTTAACTTGAAGGTTAATAAAAAGAATAAAATCCAAATATATTCAAATATTTTATTTTTCATTTACTCAATAAGTAATTATACGCGGTTTCCGAAACTATGTATGGATTTTCCTGCATTTGCTCTTTTGTAGCTTCAATTTTGATGTGCGGCTCTACGCCTGCTTCAAGCGAATTCATTTTAATATCGTAAGAAGGAGCATATGGATAGTATAAAATCCATCCGTCGGGTAAATACGTACCGGGGCGCCCGGAGCCGCCACCGCCGGTTGTTGTGCCAATTACAGTTACATTGGGCAAATATTTCATTATTCCAACACAAAAATTTCCCGCACTGTAAGTACTATTGCCGCATAAAACCACAATGGGAATACTTTTATCCACAAATCCCCAGCCGTCGGCAGTAATGGCTATCAAATCGGAAAAATCGTTATGACCTGCACCTATTTTGTGTTTTTCGTACAATAATGTTCGGGTTCCCTCAAAAAAGCATGCGGTTAAATTAATACAATTATTAATCATTCCACCTCTATTTGCTCGTAAATCTAAAATTATTCCTTTGGAATATGAAAATGTATTTAACAGTGTAACAAATTTATAGTAATCAAATCTACTTACAAAAGTAGGAGCATGAATGTAAATTATGTTATTTGTAAATTGTATGATAGCTATTGGTAATTCGGAGTTTTCATAATATATATGAGGTGGTTGGGAATAATATTCATTAGGGAAGGATAATGAAAAACTGTCAACGGTAGAAATCGGTCGATTGTAATATATTATACTGTCTTTTATTTTAAGAAACAGATGTCCATCCTTAAATAAATTTACTATTTCCTGAAAATTCTTTATATATTCGTTTTCTGTAATATTCCGCGTTTTTGGATAATAAACACTGTAAACAGAATCCCAATTCACATTTTTTTCATCAAAATATACATAATCTTTGTCCATAGTTTTCCAAAAAGCAACAAACAAATCATCTTCCTGTTCTATCGGCGAACAGCAAACTAAAAATATCGTTAGCAAAAGGAAGAAATATTTCATGTTGATAAAATTAAAAAAGCAGGTTAAGCACCTTACTGCTTAACCTGCAAATAACTATTTTTCAGTAATTCTTTCGTGTGCAATAATGCTATGCAAAGATGCTTCCGAAGCAGCATAAATTTTAGATACTTCGTCTGCAACTTCTACAATATCAATATCACCTCGCAACACACTTACCTTAACGACAGCAAAATCAGGAATTTTGTCGAACATCGCTTCTTTTATAACAGTTTCACCGTTATCATCCACAATATCAACTCTACGAATATAGGCGTATTGGTCATCTTCGCCAAACATACTACCGTCCCATTCCACAACTATTGCTACACCATTTATATTCTTTGCGTCAGCATTCCATTTAATTCTATAATCAAATGAATAATCGGCAGAATAAGAATCAGGCTGCGGTTTTGGATAAGTTATCTCAATAATTTCAGGGATGTACAACCGTATCTCCATATCCCAGATTTTAAATTTAACGGTATGATTGAAAAATTCGTTCATAAAAGTTGATCTAACAGGATTGAAACTCAAAGATTCTATAAAATTCTTATTAGCCGACATTTCATTGATGCTGTCAATTAATATGTCGTTTACAAAAATTTCCACGTCGGTTTTTACACCTTTTTTTACAGCAAAATTACTTACTGAAAAATCGCGTGCAGATAAAGGATGTTCACGCTTGGTAAATAACGAAATGTTGTTATCAACATTATTTTCGAAATACTTTGCATAAACAGTTTTTCCTTTATAAAGTGATTCTTGTATCTCGGTTTCCAAACTTGTTGATTTTTGTAACTTTATTGTACCATCTTGATTGCCTGTTTCATCGCTTTTGTTGCACGAAATTGCAATTATTACCACTGTTGTTAACAAAAATTTAATTTTACGCATAATTAATCTTTTTAAAATTTAATTTATTAATTTATTAATTAAAACTATCATAACACTGCACCATGAGAACAATTATAATAGTATTGAAACATACTATTACCATGTGGATTAGGCAAAGTAGTTCCATTTCCCTGATTAGGACAGACATTTTCCTGCGGATACATAGGAAATGAATTGGGTGGCAATCCATTTCTATCCGTACTTTTGTACGAATTTGTCCATTTATAATATACATATAGTCCAAGCCAACTATCGTAAACACAATTACTTTTGTTGTCAACAGTTACAGTTAAAGTATAAGGAGAGGTTGATGGTAAATAAATATTAGAAATTGTATTACCGCTTACGAAGCTTCTGTTTTGACCCTGGGATATTTCTGTTGAACCGGAATATGTACATGCAGCACTTGTTTCTGTTTTAACAGATACTGTTATTGTATAACCCTTATTAACCACTTCGTCCCATGAATACAATGCGTAAAATCCTGTATACTGAGTTCCATATATAGCAATGCCACTGAAACCAAGAACAAAGTCATTGCGTAATTCATATCCTGTACACGGTTGTGGAACAGGTATACTGGGTGGTTTCCCAGCATAAATATTTTGCCATACAGTTAACATTAAAATTATTGTTATTATTACTATCTTCTTCATATTAAACTAATTATTAAAAAATTTATAAAAATTGTTTTTTTCACGCAACTGCCTACCATTTTGATAAACAGACACGCCTTTACTCTTTTCGCCTTGCGAATTTTCAAGGAATAAAATTTTGTTGTACCTTTGCGGTGCCTTTTTGTAAATTAAGTTAATACCGAACTTGCTTATTATGGTTGCTCTTTTTTTGCAAAGAGGTTTTCTGTTTGTGTAAAGTGGCAAGCATTACAAAAACAAAACTTTGTGAAAAATTCACATCGCAAAAGTACAACATAAATTTTATACTTATATCAATTTTTTATGTGAATTTTATGCGGATTATTGGTAAAAATTTGTATCCCCATTTTTTTTAGTATTTTTGCAGTCAAAGAAATATTTTTATGAAAAAACACAAACTTATAGAAGCGCGAAAATCGCAAAATAAGACGCAAAAAGATATGGCTGATTTGTTGAGTATGAGTCAGTCGCAATATCAGCGCAGAGAAAGTGGTGAAATACATATTTTCGAGGATCAATGGTTTCGTATTGCCAAATTTTTGGAAAAAGATGTCGAAGATATTCATGAAGAAGATACTGATTGCACTATAAATCAATATTTTGACAATGTTGCTGGTAATTATATTGGCAGCAATAACAATTATTGTAACGTCCCTGAATTTTTGCTTGAAAATCAATACGAATATATTAAATTTCTGAAACAGAAAATTGCTGATTTGGAAGAGAAATTAAATCAAAAGAAAATTTAGTATACTATACTAATAAAAAACCCGTTGGTGGCATTAAATTATTTTATAGAAACACACATAAAAAGCTGTGTATCAATTAAATAAGTATTGTATTTGTAGTGTTATAAACCAAACACTTACAAAAAAGATGCACAACTTGACTGCAAATTTCAGAGAAATGTTGGATATATGCAACAAATTCGGTAAAAATTTTACCAACGAAAAATGAAATATTTCTCGCAGAGGCGTAGTTCCTAAATTCTCGGACTTGGAGGTCGTGGCTTTGAATTTGACGGCAGAAGCACTGAGTATTGACAGCAAAAACCTGTTATTCAATAAGTTAAATAGCGATTACAAGGATGATTTTAAAAACAGTCTTTTGTAACTTCAACTAAGAAATGTAACTATTTATTTAATTTATAATCAAAAACTTATAATGATTATGATGATTTTTTGAAATGGGAAATAACTTTATCTCAAATATTTATAACAGCATACTTCTTATGATACTATCAGAAATTTTTGTAAAAGTTTGAAATTTAAACTTTTACAAAAAATCTATTAATTTTAAGAAATAAAGTACTATTTTTGCAAAATTTTTTTCAATAAATGACAGAAGATATTCAAGGAAATATTATTTTAAATAGTTCGGATTATCAAGACGATAATATTATAAAAATAGCGCCGTTAGAACACGTTCGGATGCGTCCTGGTATGTATATCGGCAAGTTAGGGGACGGCAGTCACCCTGACGACGGTATATATGTTCTGCTCAAAGAAGTGATTGACAATGCAATAGACGAATTTAGAATGGGCGCAGGAAAAATTATTGAAATCACCTTGCAAAATGAACAAATCTGTGTACGAGACTATGGGCGCGGTATTCCGTTGGGAAAAATGATTGATGCAGTTTCAGAAATGAATACCGGCGGAAAATTCGACACCAAAGCATTTAAAAAATCTGTCGGGATGAACGGAGTTGGAACTAAGGCAGTTAATGCACTTGCGCAAACATTTGTAGTACAAAGTTTTAGAGACGCAAAAATGAGAAAGGCAGAGTTTGAATGTGGGAAGTTGATTTTCGACAGCGATATAACTAATGACCTGAAATCACTATCAGGTACTTTGGTTGAATTTACACCCGACAATACGCTTTTTGAAAATTATCATTACAGAGAAGAAATCATTTTGACTATGCTTCGCAATTATGCCTATCTTAATACGGGCTTAACGCTGATTTTTAACGGAGAAAAAATCTTCTCAAAAAATGGATTACTCGATTTGCTAAACGAAAACTTAACTTCCGAGCCGCTTTATCCTATTATTCATCTAAAAGGCGAAGATATTGAAATTGCTTTTTGCCATTCCGACCAGTATGGCGAAGAATATTACAGTTTTGTAAATGGACAGCATACAACGCAGGGAGGAACGCACCAGTCGGCTTTCCGCGAAGCAGTAGCGCGGACTATCAAAGAATTTTATAATAAAAATATGGAATATTCCGACATTCGCAACGGAATAACTGCTGCTATTGCAATTAATGTTGAAGAACCGATTTTTGAAAGTCAAACAAAAACCAAACTCGGTTCGCGCGATATTTCAAAAGATGGGATTACGGTGAATAAATTTATTTCCGATTTTTTAAAAAAAGAATTGGATAATTTTCTTCATCGCACTTCCGAAACGGCAAATATTCTTCAGCAAAAAATTCAGGATTCAGAAAAAGAGCGGAAAGCCATTGCAGGAGTTACCAAGCAGGCACGCGAGCGGGCAAAAAAAGCAAATTTACATAATAAAAAACTTCGCGACTGCCGTTTTCATTACAATGACAGCCCTTCAAAAGACGACAAGCGCAACGAAATGATAGAAAATTCCTGTATTTTTATCACCGAAGGCGATTCTGCGAGCGGCTCAATTACTAAAAGCCGTGATGTGAATACACAGGCGGTGTTTTCGCTACGTGGTAAGCCGCTCAATACTTTTGGTTTGACAAAAAGAGTCGTGTACGAAAATGAAGAATTTAACCTTCTGCAGTCGGCTCTCAATATTGAAGACGGAATAGAAAATTTGCGTTATAATAAAGTTATTGTTGCCACCGATGCCGATGTTGACGGTATGCATATTCGGCTGTTGCTGATAAGTTTTTTCCTGCAATTTTTCCCGGAATTAATTAAGAAAGGACATGTTTATATACTTCAAACGCCTCTTTTTCGCGTGCGCAATAAAAAAGAAACCTGTTATTGTTACAGCGAAGACGAACGCATTAAGGCATTAAAAAAATTGGGAAATGGTTCAGAAATTACGCGATTTAAAGGACTTGGAGAAATTTCACCCGATGAATTCAAACATTTTATAGGTAAAAATATTCGACTTGACCAAGTTACTTTGCGCAAAGAAGATGCCGTTGGCGACCTGCTCACATTTTATATGGGCAAAAACACTTCCGAACGACAGGAATTTATTATCGAAAATCTTGTTGTAGAAGAAGATGTACCAATTTGAAATAGTACATTTTAATTAAATAATAAATAAAAAATATTTTTAATTCTCAATTAAATCTTACGCTGGATTATGGATTTTGTCGAGTATAATCTTACTTGTAAAATTTTATTTTAAAAATATTTTTGCAGTTTTATAAAAAATCATTACCTTTGCACCCACTTTTTTGAAAAGCATTGATTCATTAGCTCAGCAGGTAGAGCACATCCCTTTTAAGGATGGGGTCCTGGGTTCGAGCCCCAGATGGATCACGTAGAAATACATAGAAAATGTGAATTTTTTTGCAGTTTTTTCGTATCTTTGTATTTTTATTTTTTTCAAAAAAAATTATGATAAAAGACGAAATACAAAATCTGCGCAGAGAATTGAACGAGGCAAATTATAATTACTATGTGTTAAATGCACCTACAATTTCTGATTTGGAGTTTGATAAAAAACTTAAAGAATTAGAAACTTTGGAGCGCGAAAATTCGCAATTTTTTGATGCAAATTCTCCCACACAACGAATTGGAAGCGATATTAATCAGCAATTTATTCAGGTTGCACATCAATATCCGATGATTTCTCTTGCCAATACTTATTCCGAAGGAGAAGTAACGGATTTTTATAATCGTACACAACGTGCTTTGAATCAGGATTTTGAATTAGTTTGTGAACTAAAATATGATGGAACAGCAATTTCACTGATTTACGAAAACGGCTCACTTATTACCGCCATTACTCGCGGAGACGGAGAAAAAGGTGATGATGTAACCGCTAATGTGCGCACTATCAAGTCGATACCACTTTCATTACATGGAAAAAAAATTCCTGAAAAGTTTGAAATACGCGGCGAAATTCTTCTTCCATGGGCTGAGTTTGACCGCTTAAACCGCGAGCGCGAATTGCAGGAAGAACCGCTGTTTGCCAATCCGCGCAATGCCGCCGCAGGAACATTAAAATTGCAAAATTCTTCCATCGTAGCGTCCAGAAAATTAGACGCTTACCTTTATTATATGCTCGGTGAAAATTTGCCGGCACAAACGCATTACGAAAATTTGCAAGCAGCAAAATTGTGGGGTTTTAAAGTTTCGGATGCAATGAAAGTTTGCAAAAATTTGCAGGAAGTTTTTGATTTTTTAAAATATTGGGATTCTGCACGAAAAAATTTGCCCGTAGCCACCGATGGCGTTGTTATTAAGGTAAATTCTATTTCACAGCAGAATTTTTTGGGATTAACAGCAAAATCTCCGCGCTGGGCTATTGCCTACAAATTTCAGGCAGAACGTGCTGTAACTCGTTTAAATTCTGTTTCTTATCAGGTTGGTCGAACCGGAACAATTACCCCTGTTGCAAATCTTGAGCCTGTTGTGCTTTCCGGCACAACAGTAAAACGTGCCTCATTGCACAATGCCGACATAATTGAAAATCTTGATTTACACATAGGTGATATGGTTTTTGTGGAAAAAGGCGGAGAAATTATTCCCAAAATTACAGGAGTTGATTCAAGTCAACGAATTAATGTCGGACAAAAAGTTATTTTTATTAGCAATTGTCCCGAATGTAATTCATTATTAATACGTTACGATGGTGAAGCAGCGCATTATTGCCCCAATGAAAATCATTGTCCTCCGCAAATAAAAGGAAAGATAGAACATTTTGTCTCACGGCGGGCTATGAACATTGACGGGCTGGGAGAAGAAACCGTTAACCTTTTGTATGATAATAAATTATTAAATAATATTGCCGATATTTACGAATTAAAAGTTTATGATTTGGCACGCCTCGAACGTCTTGGGAATAAATCTGCACAAAATATTATCAATTCAATAGAACACTCAAAATCAGTACCTTACCAGCGTGTAGTTTTTGCACTTGGAATACGTTTTGTTGGGGAAACCACTGCAAAAAAACTCGTTAATACTTTTGTTTCTATAGAAAATTTGGAGAAAGCAACAATGGAAGAACTGACAAAAGTTGATGAGGTGGGCGAGCGAATTGCACAGAGTGTTGTAAACTATTTTGCTGATAATCAAAACTTTGAAATTATTAACCGATTGAAATTATATGGATTGCAAATGATGCTTTCAGTTGAAAAACAGCAGGCAAAAACCGACGTGCTGGCAGGTAAAACTATTGTGATTAGCGGGACATTCAGCCGTCATTCGCGCGACGAATACAAAGAAATCATTGAGCGAAACGGTGGTAAAAATTCAAGTAGTGTTTCGGCAAAAACCTCATTTATTCTTGCAGGCGAAAATATGGGACCAGAAAAACTAAAAAAAGCACAATCACTTGGTATTCAATTAATTTATGAAACAGAATTTCTTAAAATTATTAGTGAAGAATAATAATTTTTGTTCATATAAAGGGGTAGAGTAAAATCATCATATTAATTTTTCATTAAATTTCCACGAAATAATATTCTCAAAAGTACGTAATTGAAAAATTTCATGTATATTTGCAGCGAAAAAATCTTAAATTTATACTTTAATGGCTCAAGTATCTCGTAGAATATCAGAACTTTCCACATCGGAAACGCTTGCAATGTCGGCAAAAAGTGCAGAATTGCAAGCAAAGGGAATTGACGTTATTAATCTTAGCGTTGGAGAACCCGATTTTTTCACTCCTGACCATATCAAACTCGCTGCAAAACAGGCAATTGACGAAAATTATTCGTTTTATTCGCCCGTTCCTGGATTTCTGGAACTGCGGCAGGCTATTTGCAAAAAACTCAAAAACGAAAATCAACTTGATTTTTCGCCTGCACAGATTGTTGTGTCCAACGGAGCGAAACAAGCCATTTGCAATGTCCTTTTGTCGATTGTAGGGCATAACGACGAAGTAATTATACCTGCGCCTTTTTGGGTTTCATATCCGGAAATGGTAAAACTTGCCGATGCTACCCCAGTTTTTGTGTCGGCAAATATTGAAAATGAATTTAAAATTACACCGACACAACTTGAAGAGGCAATTACTCCTAAAACTCGTGCAATAATTCTCTGTTCGCCATCGAATCCAACAGGTAGCGTTTATTCACAACAAGAATTAACTGCATTGGTTCAAGTGCTTGAACGCCATCCGAATATTATCATTCTTTCGGATGAAATTTATGAACATATTAATTATTCAGGCAAACATCAGAGTATTGCGCAGTTTGAAAATATTCGTGAGCGGACAGTTGTAATCAACGGAGTTTCAAAATGTTACGCAATGACCGGCTGGCGAATCGGCTGGATTGCTGCTCCAAAATGGATAGTCGATGCATGTAACAAATTGCAGGGGCAATTTACTTCCGGAGCATGTAGCGTTTCACAAAAAGCCGCTCAAGTGGCTTACGAAAGCGACCAAACTTGTGTTATTGAGATGCAGAAAGCATTCCAACGCCGCAGAGATTTAGTTGTTGGCTTGGCAAGCAAAATTGACGGATTGAAAGTCAATTATCCACAGGGCGCATTTTATATTTTCCCCGAATGTAAAGAGTTCTTTGGTAAATCGTTTGGCGACAAAAAAATTCAGAACGCCTCTGACCTTGCAATGTATCTGCTTGAAAATGCTCACGTTGCCTGTGTAGCGGGAGATGCATTTGGTGCGCCTGAATGCATCCGAATGTCGTATGCAACGTCAGACGACAAACTCATTACCGCCTTTGAAAGAATAAAAATAGCAGTGGAAAAACTTCAATAGTTTCAATTTTTGGTATTGCTTTACAAAGGATGCTGTTATAATAATTTAATTTTCAATTAGTTATAATCTATTTTTGTTTATAGTTCATTATTCTTTTGCTAACAGCATATTTGTATATATGTTTGCTTGCAAAGGTAATACTTTTTCTTGAACTATAAAACACTATAATAAACTATAGCAAAAAATATTATATTCGGTACTTTAAAAAGTATGCTATTCTACACATATCCAAAATTAATGTAAAAGGAAGCTAATTCAAATGTTTTAAAATGATTGAACATTTTTTTAGAGAAACAGCAAGCTTTTCTGAAAGCCCATTTGATACGGTGCCCTAATCCTTTTCAATACCAATAGTATTTTCTCTTCCTACAATGTTATTGTCGGCACAAAAAGCATCTTTATTCTGATTTTGCTTCCATGTTACTATGAAATAATTTTTTATGCAATTTTTTTCTTATAACATTTTGATAATCAATACTATTTGTAAAATAATTAATTTATTGTTATAAAAAAATTTTGCAATATAAAAATAATGTTGTACTTTTGCAGTCGCGAATCTTTTTAAAGGTGTGGTAGTTCAGCTGGTTAGAATACGTGCCTGTCACGCACGGGGTCGCGGGTTCGAGTCCCGTCCATACCGCAAAAGACTATTTATTGACATTGTTTTACGCTGTTTTGCACATATTTTTTATACCAAAAATTTGGTTGGTATAAAAAGTGGTATTACAGAGTTGCAAACTGCAAATTCAAACTTGCAAAAAGATTTAACCAACTTAAAAAAAGCGGTTGACAATAATTCTGTTTCTCAAGGTGAGTATGCCAAATCGGCAGCCGCTACAAAAGTAGCGATTCAGCAGAATAACGAAACAATTCGCTTGTATCAAAAAGAAATACGTAATGTAGACATAAAAAAGCAGCATTTTATCACCGCTTCTGTTTCCATGTTTCCATTCGTTTGCAAGTGAGTGGAATTTAGTTTTATGTTTTTAACATAAAATATTATACGTTAAAAACGCTCTACCATTAGCCCCATTGTTGCAAACGAAGGGCAGCAAGTAAGTTATAACAGCAAAAAACATAATTTATATCAATATTGAAAATCTAATCAGACTGTACGTTCTATTCCAAATTTTTCGTTAGAATGAACAGTCCCTTCAGGTTCGACATGGATGCGAATATCATACACATTCTCAATACGTTGGCGGATATTTTGTTCAACATTATTAGAAATTTCGTGTGCCTGATTGAGCGAACAGTTTCCCTCCGCTTCAATATCCAAACTTATCAGATACATTCCACCTGTTGTACGGATGCGTACCCGATGAGGATTTTTTGCGCCATCTGTTGCGTCAACTGCCTCAAAAACCGTGTCATAAATTGCAGTATCTTTAACACTGTCCATCAGTTCGGTATTGGAATCCAGAAAAATGGTAATAGCCGTTTTTAGGATAAAAAAACTAATAATTACACCCGTAATCGAGTCAAGAATTGGAGCCTTTAAAATAAAAGTAAAAAACAACCCCACAAGCACACTGCACGAAATCAGTATGTCATTTCGCATATTTTTTGCATTTGCAATTAGCATTTGACTTTCAATTCGCTTGCCTGCACGAAATTGGTACAGCGACAGCACAAGTTTGCCTCCGATAGAAAAAATCGTAACCCAAATAGCCATCATGTCAGGCACTGTGCGCTCTGCACCCCAAAAAGTTGCTTTCACCGAAGTAATAAGCATTTGAACACCGGCATAAAAAATCACAAACGAAAGGATTTTAGAGGCAATTGCTTCTGCTTTTTCATAGCCATAAACATATTTCCTGTCGGGAGGACGGTTTACAATCCGAGATGTAAAAATCATCACAATCGACACAACAATATCTGTAGCCGAATCAATACCATCGCTGATAACAGCCAAACTGCCTGTAATAAAGCCGATTACAAGTTTGAGCAGCGATAAAATCGTGTTGCCAATGGTACTAACCCACGAGGCACGCAGCATTATTTTATTTTTATTATCCAAAATTTTTAAATTATTAAACTTTTTTAATTTTTCTTCGCACAAATTTTTCTTCCCAAAGCACCCATAGAGAGAAAATTACAAAATAGAAAAGCAGTTTTAATAATATTTCATGGACAAAATAAAACCATTCCGGGTGAAATTTTGTAATTATTGCTATTGTGCTGATTCTAAATATGTTAAATAAATAAATCACCACAAGTCCGGCAGGAATATACCAAAGTTTTTGCTGCCATGCTCCACGATAAAACACTATTATACAGATAAATATATACGATTGCTTTATTGCAGTGCAGCCCCAAATAACATTGATGCCACGCTGCACATCGGGAAACCAAATATTGTATCCAAATCTCAATGTCGAGCCAAAGCCTAAAATATTTATTATCTTATTGCAAACCAGCGCAATATGCCGAACCATAAATCTAAATGGTAGAGAAATATCAAGTCCCAAAAAAGTAACATGGACATCGGACTCCTCTCCTACAACAAGTAACTTCCACACAAAGTGCGCAATCATCAGAATTATAATAAAATAAAATATTCCGGAATATTGTTTATACTTTCCGAAAATGCTTTTTTCGCTCCCGTTTTCTGTATGTTTAATTTCTTCCATTTTATATAAATATTTATTTACTGATAAAATTTTTCAAATTATAATTAATAAAATTATTGATAAAAAAATCACATCTCAACACGTGCAAAAGGCACTTCTGTAATTTCACAAAAATCATTTTTTAAATATTTAAAATATCCTGCTGTGGCTATCATTGCGGCGTTGTCGGTTGTATATTCAAAAGGCGGAATGAAAACGTTCCATTTTAATTTTTCGCCATAATCGACAAAAGTTTGCCTCAGAGCCGAATTTGCAGAAACACCGCCTGCAAGCGCTATCTCTTTGATATTTAAGTCATTTGCTGCTGAAATGAGTTTTTTCATTAAAATATCTACAACAGTAGCCTGCAACGAAGCACAAAGGTCGTTGATATTTTCGGTAATAAAATTCTCATTTTTTGCCATTTTATCTCTCAAAAAATACAAAAAAGACGTTTTTAATCCACTGAAACTGTAGTTATAATCCTTAATATTTGGTTTGCTAAATACAAATTTTGTCGGATTGCCCGTTTTGGCAAGTTTATCAACGTGCGGACCTCCCGGATAGGGCAAGCCCATAACTTTTGCACATTTATCGAACGCTTCGCCTGCTGCGTCATCAATTGTCTGTCCAATAATTTTCATTTTAAAAAAATCATCAACACAAATAATTTGGGAATTTCCGCCGGAAACCAACAGACATAAAAACGGAAATTTCGGCTTTTGCCTGTCCTGCTTATCATCGTTGATAAAATGCGCTAAAACGTGTCCCTGCAAATGATTTACATCAATAATAGGAATATTGAGCGATTGTGCCAGCCCTTTTGCAAAACTTGTTCCGACAAGCAACGACCCCAACAGACCCGGTCCCCGCGTGAAAGCCACAGCCGAAAGTTCAGATTTATCAACCTTTGCGCGTTTCAATGCTTCAGATACGACAGGAACAATATTTTGCTGATGAGCCCGCGAAGCCAACTCAGGCACCACGCCGCCATAAGCAGCATGAATTTGCTGATTTGCAATAACATTCGACAGCAACATTCCATCGCGTACTATTGCCGCCGAAGTATCATCGCACGAAGATTCTATTCCCAAAATTACTGCTGATTTCATTTTTCTATCGCACCCAAACCTTGTATTCCCATGGTCCAAGTTTTATTGGAAATGTAATTTTTGATTTTTTCCCCGTAAAATATTCGGTAAATTCTTCTTTTGGAAAAACATCGTTAGAATAAACGTCATGTTTTTTACCGCTAAGATTCAATGCAACAACAATCTCTTTACCTTCTTTGAAACGCGAAAAAACGAGAATATTATTTGCTGCACCAACTCGATTATACATTTTTACCTCACCACCTTGTGTCCCTGCTTTGAGTGCAGGATGAGTATGTTTGAGTTCATTGAGTTTTTTATAAAAAGCGAAAGTACTGTTTTTTGTCCAGGACGGAACCATATCTTTTTCAAAAAACTGCAGACGTTTTTTCATTCCGATTTCCTGCCCGGTGTAAATCAGTGGCATGCCCGGCAGGGTATAAGTCAAAACAGCAAATGCTTGCGCACCACCTTTATAACGCTCATATTCTGTTCCATTCCAAGAGTTTTCGTCGTGATTGGTGATAAAATTCATTTTGTAAGCATCGGCAGGCAAAGTAGAATCATTTTTTAACAAATAATTGCGTATTGTTTGAACGCTACTATCGTTTTGAGCGATTGTATTCATTATATGTAACAAATTCCACGCATAGTCGGCATCAAAGGCATTGTTCAGCAATTCGGGTTTTTCGGCTTCTGCAAGCATAAAAACAGGTTTAATATTGTCTAAAACTATGCGAGCGCTATCCCAAAACATTGTTGGGACTTCGGCTGCAACATCACAACGAAAGCCGTCAATATCAAAATCGCTTACCCAAAATTTCATCGCTTCGGTCATCGCAGCACGCATTGCGCCATTGTCGTAATTGAGTTTGTAAGTATCTGTCCAATCGTATGGACATGTCGGATTGCCAACAGAATCAAGAACATACCAATCTTTATGGTCGGAGAGCCATACATTGTCGCAGCCGGTATGATTGGCAACCCAGTCGAGAATTACCTTAAAGCCCATTTGATGAGCCTTTGCAATAAGCGATTTAAAATCTTCGGCAGTTCCGAATTCTGAGTTAATCCCTTTGTAATCTTTTACAGCATAATAACTTCCGAGTGTTCCTTTGCGATTAAGTTCGGAAATAGGATAAACAGGCATAAACCACAAAATATCAATTCCTAAATCTTTCAACTGCGGCAAATAATTTTCAAATGCTTTAAAAGTGCCTTCTTTTGTATATTGGCGCACATTTACTTCGTAAATAACAGCCGTGCGCGTCCAATCCTGATGTACAACAGGTTTCGGTTCAAATGTATTTTTGGCAGTTTTTTGGCACGAAGCACAAAATAATGTAGCCAAAAAAATTGTTATCAAATAAAAAATAGATTTATTCATTTTAAAATATTTTAAAGATGTTAAAGAATAAAAAACTTGAGGCAAAGTTACAAAAAATTATTATTATTTTACAAATGCAAATATACATAACTTTATTTATAAATCAAAAATATAGCAGGGCGTTTGTTTAGGTCTGGAATAGGCGAATTTTTCCATTCAGCAATTTTTTTAGTAGAAATAAACTGAGTTGGTGCGGTGAGGTCGGCGGCAATACAAAGCCGAATATTCGGGTTAAGATTTTGCAGTAAATCACTGATTAACTTTGAGTTGCGATATGGCGTTTCTATAAAAATCTGAGTTTGATTTTCCAAGAAAACACGATTTTCGAGTTTTTTGACAGTACGCAATCTGTCGGGTTCTTTTACGGGCAAATAACCGGTAAAAGCAAAATTCTGTCCGTTAAAACCTGATGCCATCAACGCCAATACGATGGATGAAGCCCCAACAAGCGGAATTATTTTGTAATCAAAACGTTGTACAATATTTACAAGTTCTGCTCCCGGGTCGGCAATGGCAGGGCAGCCAGCCTCCGACATAAATCCAATATCTTCTCCATTTTGAAGAACTTTTTTAATCTCTTGTAAATCAGTTTGTTTTGTATGTTTATTCAGTTCAAAAAAAACTAATTTGTCAATATCAATCTCAGGCGCAGCACGCTTTATAAAACGCCGTGCAGTACGGATATTTTCCACAATAAAAATATGTAATTCGTTGATTATAAATAAATTATAATTTGGAAAAATATAACTGAAATCAACATCTGCGATTGGTGCAGGAATAAGATACAGAGTTTTCATTTTATTTTTTATAAATGTTGCGGTCGCAACAAATCATTCACGGTTTTTACGGGATTGAAAGTTTCGATTGGAACTTCAACAAAAACCGTGTTCCAGTCGCTCATTGCGCCGTTCCAAAGTCCCGGTAATTCTAATGCTTTCAACTCTTTACCTCCTTTTGATTTTACGGAAATAAATCCTGTATTTTTATCAACGAAACGTTTCAGGTCAAATTTTTCGCCTTTGTAGTTTTTGGTTGCACAAACCAAATCTACGGGGTTAAAATATGTTGAATGGTGCATCATATACACGTTTTTTTCATTATTAGTATCAATTTGCGAACTTTCGAGAATTTGCGGCGAAGCCGTTCCGTCTGTGTTATAAGCAATAAATGGACCGCCACCGGGCTCTCCCTCATTTCTTACCATTCCACAAACTCGAATCGGACGATTCAGTTTTTTTTCAAAATATGCAATTTTTGCATCCTTGTCCATTTTTTCAAAATTTGGAGAAAAAATACACAAGTCTTTTTCTAAAAAACGTTGAATTTCATCAATTTTATTATCCGTAAAGTTTTTATTATCAATTAATTGTAAATACGAAAAACATTTATTTTGAATTTCGAGCAATTTCCCCCCAATAATTTTTTTGAATTTTACAGTCGGTTGTTTCAAGCGGTCGGGAACGACATTGTCAATATTTTTAATAAAAATTACGTCAGCATCAATTTCATTAAGATTTTCAATTAATGCGCCATGTCCGCCCGGGCGGAAAACGAGATTACCTTTTTCGTAAAATGGTTGATTGTGCATATCAACGGCAATAGTGTCGGTCGATGCCTTTTGTGTGGAAAAATTCACTAAAAATCGTGAGTCATAAATTTGCTCAAAGTATGGCAAATTTTCTCTTAAATGCTTGTTAAACAATGGAATATGTTCGTTGGAAACTGTAAAATGAATATTAATTTTTTTCAATTTGTTTGCTGCATACAAAGCGCCCTCAACCAAATGTTCCTGAGCGGCAGTGCGTTTGCCATCAACATAAGTGTGAAATTTTAATAATCCCTTAGGCAGCGAACCATAATTCATTCCATCTGCAAGTAACAGGTTCTCAACTATTTGCTTAAATTGACCGCCGGCAAGCAACGTGGAAATATTTTTTTCTGAGTTTTTATTGCAGACAGAATTTAACTCGTCGTAAAATGCGAATTTTTCAATTTTTTCAAAAAATTCTTTTTGCGAATCTTTTATCGGATTACCCGTTTCGCTTTCAAGCAAATCGAAAAGGTCTTTGAACATTCTGCTTGCAGCCCCCGAAGCAGGAACAAATTTAACGATTTTGGCATCGGTTTGCAGAAACTCATCCCATTTTTCGAGTATCTCAACTTGTTGATTTTCAGTAAGTCTTGTTATTCCATCGCCAACAGATGCAGCATTTTTGATTTTAAGGAACGGAAAACCATTAATAAAAGCGAGCAACTGCTCGATAATTTGCTCTTCTGAAATATTTCGTTTTTGAAGACCTTCAAAATTTGTATTGGTGACCATTTTTAACTTTGATTATATACTGCAAAAATAAGAATTATTTTCTTAAAAACCTGAATTTAGGATAAGATATTTTATAATGTAATTCAATTTGTTTAGTTCTTAATTAAAACTTTATTTTATATCTCACTTTGTTATTGAAATGTTAATTTCTATTGCTTTTGTTACTTGATTTTTTTCCTTGGGTTGCTTGGTTATTATTATCATGTTTATTTCAGTGTATTTCTTCTGTTTCTTAGGTTGTTTTATTGATTTAATCAGGTTTTAGAATAAATTTTTTCATAGGAAAGAATTATAAATTTTCCTCAATAAGTTTTTCAATATTTTTTAAATCTGTAATTCTACAAACGATATCTCCTTTTTTGTTAATCAAAAAAAGTGTTGGTATAGTTTGAACGTTGTAAATATTTGCATAATTATTATTTGCGCCGTCAGTTGAGCGGACGCAAATCCATGGCAGGTTTTCAGTAGAGCGTTCCCAGAGCAAACGGTTGTCATCAAGTGAAATCTGGTAAATTTTGAATTCTCGTGCGCTGAATTTGTTATATAAATCACGCAAAAGGAAAGTATAATCTGTTCGATTAGGCATATCCACTGTTGAAAAATCAAGCAACACAGTTTTTCCTTTAGCAATGCCCGACAATTTTTTTTCATTGCCCTTTTGGTCGGGTAATGTAATATCAATAAACCCAACGCCTTGTTCACGTTGTATTTGTTGCCATTCTTCCTGAGATTTTTGCATTCGATTGCGATTAATTGCATCAATAGCATTGACATACAATGATTTACTTCGCTCATATTCCGGCATAAAAACATGAAACGCGGTTGCAACTGCGTTGTAATAAACTTGGTCTTTGGTATCGTAAAGTGAAAAAAGATTAATACCATTAATTTGCTGATATAGCGCAAAATATGCCGACAAAGAACGTGCATTTTTCAAAATTAAGAATTGGGCAGAATCTTTATGTACGGCAATTTGATTTTCAAGGCGTTGTCTCATAATGGGAATCATTTTGTGGGGTGCATTCGGCAAACTGTCTGCTAAAATCTGGATTGCATTCAACGATTGGCGTAATCTCTGAATTTCAATATTTTGTGGCGAATTTTCTACAACATAATTCATCGCAAAACCAAAATATTGTGAATTAATTGTTATTTTTTCAGTAGAATCAACTCCAAAAATGATATATTTGCCGTCTAAAAGAAGGCGATAAAAATCAGGAAATTCAGGTCGTTTAAATGAAAAGTGATATTTACCGTCTTTTTTAATTTTTACAGAATCAATTAAAATATTGTTATTCAAACCATTATATTCCAAATAAAGTTTTTTGCCGTCAGCGTTTGCAATCGTTCCTTCAACAGTAAATTTTTCGGAATTTCTGCATGAAAACAATAACATTGCTGAAAAAAAGAATAAAGAAAATATTTTCATTTTAAAATTGATTATTTTATTCGTTCCAAACATCGCCCAACTGTTTTATTAGTTCGGGATTATCTATATATTCAAAATATGCTTTCGGTTCGCGACGTAGAGGAATTTTATTTCTCTGTAATTCAAATGAACGTGGTGCATATTTCAAATTCCTTGTCAAATGTTCAATATCAAATGACTTCAAATAAAAATATTGAGTACTCATATTTATCATTCGTGGCAATGTCGTTGGTTCCGGCAAATCGGTAACTTCCCACGAATCTTTATACAAATGATAGTGTTTGCTCAAAGCACGAACGCATTGCTGGGTCGCATTTGCTTTTCCTTCGAACGAATAGCCGGCAATATGAGGTGTTGCCAAAGTTGCTGTTGCAATCAACGAATGTGCGATATCTGGCTCGTCTTCCCAGCAGTCAATTACAAAATGACCTACCTTGCGAACTTTTGCATACATTGTAAATTCTTTTGAATCAATTATTTCGCCTCGTGCAGCATTGATAATTATCGGTTTATTGTGCAAATTGTCAAAAAAATCTTTTCCTGCCAAATGATAAGTTTTATCTTCCCCTGACATTATCAACGGAGTGTGAAATGTAATAATATTTGCCTGTTTGCAAATCTGTTCCAGCGAAACAAATCCTTCTGACCCTTCGGCACGCGCACGCGGCGGGTCGTTCAATAAGACATTGAAACCCATATGTTTTGCAAGTTTTGCTACACGTGAACCAATTGCACCCACTCCTACAATCCCTATTGTTTTCTCCTGTGGAATGAAGTGGTTGCGTCTAATGAAAAAACTTAATGCGGAGGCAATGTATTGTGTAACTGCAAGCGCATTGCAGGCAGGTGCATATACCCATTTAATCCCATTTTCTTCGCAATATTGAGTGTCAATATGGTCGAAACCAGATGTTGTAGAGGCAATGAAACGCACCTGAGTATTTTTGAGCAGGTGTTCATCGCACTTTGTACGCGAGCGAATAACAATAGCGTCAACATTTAGAAGATTAACATTTGTAATTTCATTATATGGCAGATAATCAACAACTTCTGCGCGGTCGATAGAACCACGTATGTATGGAATATTCGAATCTATAACTATGTGCATAATACTTTACCTTTACTTTTAACAAAAATTTTTATATATCAATGGATGTATTAAGTTTTTATTAAATAATTATAATAAAAAATTTTAAATCCCTTTTTCCAAGAGCAAGGTTTGGGTTGGTTTGTCACATACTTCCGAAGGTCCGAAATACTGAATTGGACCTGGATAAATGTAATTAGAATTTTCGTCAGCCCAACTATCCCTATATTTTTCAAAATATTTAAATGGCTTACCATCGAGTAGAACCAATGCTTTTTTAATTACCGGTTTCATATCAGCGTGTCGGCGTTCTAAGTTCATCATCATGGTAAAAGGTATTCCTCCGGCAATCCATTCTTTTGCAGGAGCGGTCAAATTCCCAACAAAGGACATATATCCGGTTTTATTTTCCATAATAAGCAATGCGGCAGTATAACCAAGTGAATAACAATAATTTGCATCAAAGTTTGAAGGGATTGCACACCTTCCTTCGTAACCGAAAAAATGATTAATTGATGCGAAATTCCCTTTATATTGTCCTTCTGCTTTGAGTTGCGCCAGCCGCTTTGCAACCATTTCGATCAGCAGTTTTTCGGTCTCAATAAGCGAAACCTGCACGTTTCCATGTGGGTCGCGGTCGAGCGTAAGTTGATGGGCGATACCTTTGGGCAATGTGCGATAAACCTGACAACTATCGGCAGAGAGCATCCCTTTTACATATTGACGCTTTTCGTCATCAGTGTGCAAGTAGTTAAAGTCTTCATTATTAGCAAGTAAATCATTAAGTTCGCTAATAAGTTTTTTCATTGCAGGAATAAATTCAATTAACCCCTCCGGAATAAGAACTGTTCCGAAATTCAAACCGAAATTTGCACGATTAACAATAATTTTAACAATATATTCAACAATATCATTTAGTGTAAGATTTTTTGCTTGTACTTCTTCGGAAATAATACAAATATTGGGCTGACTTTGCAGCGCACATTCAAGAGTAATATGTGATGCACTGCGTCCCATCAAGCGAATAAAATGCCAATATTTTTTTGCAGACGAAGCATCGCGCTGAATATTTCCTATCAATTCAGCATAAACTTTACATGCCGTATCAAATCCGAATGATGTCTCAATCATTTCATTTTTCAGGTCTCCGTCAATGGTTTTGGGGCAACCGATAACCTGAATGTCGTAATTTTTTTTCAAATAATATTCAGCCAGAATGCAGGCATTGGTGTTGGAATCGTCTCCGCCGATAATTACTATTGCATTAATATTAAGTTGTTTACAAATTTCCGTGCCTTTGTCGAATTGCCAGTCCTCTTCCAATTTTGTACGCCCTGAACCAATAATATCAAAACCGCCGGTGTTGCGATAATCAGCCACCACTTCTTTTGTCAATTCAATATATTTATGTTCCACAAGTCCGCTCGGACCACCCAAAAATCCGTAAAGTTTGTTTTCCGAATTAATTTTTTTCAGAGCATCGAATAATCCCGCTATAACATTATGCCCGCCGGGTGCTTGCCCACCGGAAAGTATAACTCCTACATTTTTTAGAAGATACGATTTTTGCTTACCAGTTTCGAATGTTAAAAGGGGCATCCCATAAGTGTTTGGAAAAAGTTTGTTGATTTCTATGTGATTGTCAACGGATTGCGTAACTATGCCTTCTTTCAAAACCACATTCCCTGCGAGCGATGCCGGTAATAACGGCTGATATTTAGCCCGTGCTATTTGCAACGGACTTTTTGTCATAGGTATCATTTTTGTCAATATTTTTGATTTTAAAAATTTAATCTTTTTTATACTATAAATTGCAAAATTATTAAAAATAATATAATATCAAAATAAATCTATTATTATTTAAAATAATTTATTGTTTTTTTGCAAATAATAATAAATTTTTATTGCAGATTCTTACTAATTCTTCATTCAAAAAAGAACTACTGTTAATTTGATCATACTCTATCACTATCATACAGGGATTAATTCGCTAAAAATTTAATTTTTCAAAAAAAAATGTACTTTTCTCCTATAAATTTCAACTTTCAAAAACAAATTGAAATTTTAAATCATTGATATTAAGCATTATCCGCTTTGTAGTAATAGGAAAAAGTACAAAATAATAACAGACAACTAGCTATGATTGCTAAAAAAACATGTTATTTCCGCCTTATTTATGCGATTTTCCTCTGCGAGTTTGACTTCTGATTATTTGACTACAAATGTAAGTAAATAAATAGTGTCAGAAAAAAATATCATTTAAAACAATTTTTATCCGTCTGTGTGTAATTAAAAAATTTTATTTATATTTGCAAAGTTTTTTTAATTTTAAGTTGTGCATAAAATGAACTCTGTAGAACAAACTACTGCAACATACCTTCTGGATATACAAGCGGTAAGATTGCAGATAGAAAACCCTTTTAGATGGGTCTCAGGCTGGCTCTCACCAATTTATTGTGATAATAGGAAAACCCTTTCGTTTGTGCAGGTTCGCTCGTTTATTAGTGCAGAATTTGTGCGTCTGATAACGGAGCAATTTGCTGATGTTGAGGTAATTGCAGCTGTTGCCACAGGTGCTATCGCACAAGGCGCATTAGTTGCTAATTTGCTTAATTTGCCATTTGTGTATGTTCGTCCCGCAAAAAAGGAGCACGGACTTGAAAATTTGATAGAAGGCGATTTGCATACGAAACAAAAAGTAGTTGTAATCGAAGACCTGATTTCCACAGGAGAAAGTAGTTTGAAAGTAGTTGAAGCGTTGCAAAACGCCGGCGCACAGGTACTTGGAATGCTGGCTATTTTTACTTACAATTTTTCGCAGGCAACCGAAAAATTTCTGCAGGCAAAAATTAAACTTACAACCCTTTGCAATTATGATGTAATTATCGAACAAGCAGTTAAAATGAATTATATTTCACAAAATCAAATAGAAATTTTGAAAAAATGGCGTGAAAATCCTCAAATATGGGGGAAATAATATTTATTTTCCTACTAATTTGTTGGTTTATATTAGTTTACAATTTACATAAAATATTTTTTATTAAAAATAAAAAAAATGACAACATACCAAAGTGCTCAAAAGGCAGTGAGTAAAAACTCTACAGAAGTTTTTTTGCAGTTAAGTAATCTCAATAATATTAAAAATTTTCAGGGAAAAATAGCCGAATCTGTGTCGATAAAAAATTTGACGGTTTCGGATAACGAAATCTCTTTTGAAGCAGATATGGCTGGAAAAATTTCTATGAAAATTATTGAACTACAGCCGCAAAAATTTGTTCGTTATCGCATTGAGTCAATTCTAAAAGATGCTGATTTACAAATAGATATAAATAGTCCATTACCAAATCAATCAAATATTTCGTTAATGCTAACAGCCGACATACCGATGACTATTAAAATGATGATTGGCAATAAATTAAATCACGGAATAGACAAAATTGCAGAGGCAATAGCAGAATCAATTAGTAACTAATTATTTTATACTGCTTATACGAAATAAGCAAGTAAAGCTATTACTTATAATAGTAATATGCTCAATTATAAATACATTAAAAAAATCAACTTGCATATTCCTTAGAAGTAGTTTATTTTATTAAATATAAATAAAGAAATTATGGAAATTTCGTCGAAATACTCTCCCGCAGAAATTGAGCAAAAATGGTATCAATATTGGCTTGATAACGGTTTTTTTCATTCTCAACCCGATGACCGGAAGCCATATACGGTGGTCATTCCACCGCCGAATGTAACTGGTGTTTTGCACATGGGGCATATGCTAAACAATACGATTCAAGACATCCTTGTCCGTCGCGCTCGAATGATGGGGAAAAATGCCTGCTGGGTTCCTGGAACCGACCATGCTTCCATTGCCACAGAGGCAAAAGTGGTGGCAAAACTCGCCTCGGAAGGGATACAGAAGGTCAACCTTACGCGCGGAGAATTTCTCAAACACGCTTGGGACTGGACACACAAACACGGCGGAATTATCCTCGAACAACTCAAAAAACTTGGCTGCTCGTGCGATTGGGAAAGAACCTGCTTTACAATGGACGAAAAACGCAGCAAAAGCGTTATCAAAGTTTTTTGCGATTTATATGAAAAAGGATTGATTTATAGGGGAGTACGAATGGTTAATTGGGATCCGCAAGCCCAAACGGCACTTTCCGACGAAGAGGTTAATTATAAAGAACAAAACGGAAAATTGTATTATTTGAGATATAAAATAGCAGATGAAAATAATTATGCTGTTGTTGCCACCACCCGCCCCGAGACCATAATGGGCGATACAGCGATGTGCATCAACCCGAATAATCCGAAAACGGCGTGGCTCAAAGGCAAAACAGTGATTGTACCGCTTATCAACCGCAAAATTCCTGTCATTGAGGATGATTATGTAGATATGGAATTTGGTACGGGCTGCCTAAAAGTTACTCCTGCACACGACGTAAATGACTATGTTCTGGGCGAAAAATACAATTTGCCGAGTATTGATGTTTTTAATGATAATGGCACTTTGAACGAAAACGGTGCAATGTACGCAGGAATGGACAGGTTTGAGTGCCGCAAAAAGATTGAAAAGGATTTGGAAAATGCAGAACTTTTGGAAAAAACAGAGTCATACACCAACAAAGTCGGATTTTCGGAGCGTACCGATGTGCCTATAGAGCCAAAACTTTCTATGCAGTGGTTTTTGAAAATGGACAAGTTGGCAAAACCCGCATTAGATGCCGTTGAAAATGACACTATTAAATTTTATCCTGCCAAATTTAAAAATACATATCGCCATTGGATGGAGAATATCAAGGATTGGTGTATTTCCCGCCAACTTTGGTGGGGACATCAAATTCCTGTATGGTATGTTGTTGAAAAAAGCAATAATTAAAATATTGATTAATAATTATTTAAAACCATATTTTTATTCATCAACCGGAATATTGGCGTGGGTGTTGATTATTGTGTATTTTGTCATTTGCTGGTTGGAATAAAAGCCGTTTTTTCCAACAACTTTTGTACCATCGGTTTGAGTAATAGTGATTAAACTGTCGGAATAAATTTTTTCGGCTCGCTGATCCCAAAACATTTGCTCGGTTTGATACAACATTCCTTCAATATTTGTAGCGCGTACCTGACCATTAAGTTCCCATAATTGTCTGTTTTCAAAGAATTTAGCATTATTTGCATGAATATTTGCATCTACTTTTAAATCTTGGTCAAATCGTTCAAAATGAATACCTTGCGGAAAATTCCAATATGGTTCTTGTCTGTCGAAATCATAAATATCCCAAACAGGTGCACTGATACGATAGCGTGTAATTCCTGAATCGGAAACAATAGTCATTACACTGTCGGCGTGCATTCGTGGGGTAATTGAGCGGTCTTCTATTGCGCCAATAAATTCCTTTTTCTCTTTTCTGCAACTTGTAAGACACGCTAAAACAATTATTATCAAGAAGATATACTCCTTAGCCCGGAGATTTTTTTTCATATAAAAAATTAAAGTTTTCGCTTAAAAAACCAAAATTCGTTAATCGTTGCGCTAATGGTAAGTTTAAAATAATTTTCCGACATAACATTGCTGTTTCCGATTTTTCCATACTCCAGCGAGGCATTAAGAAATGAGTTAGACCTTGGCATTGGGATCCCTAAACCAACTGATACTCCGATATTTAGCGGCATTCTAATTCCATTGACATCATAATAAGAGTTACTCAAAGACACTCCTGCGCGGTAGTGCAAGTGGTCGGAATAGCGGTAACTATTAGGATTCGGCACATATTCTGCGCCGGCTGAAAACTTCCAACGATTAGTCAGCGAGTCGGTCTTTCCGAAGAATTTTGCGTTCGCCCATTGCTGAAAACTGAAATCAATACCTGCCGAAAGTCGCTTATTAAAAGTATAATATGCGCCAATTCCAAAAGATTGGGGCAAATCAAAACTATTGTTTTTTGCAAGTGTATCAACTATTTGTGAAGTATTGATTGTGTTAGCATTCATACCTTGCACCTTTAATTTATTTTCATAAAAAATACCAACAGTAATATCGTGTTTTTTATTTATAGTGCTGAAATATTGAAATCCGTATCGAAAACGAAGTGAACTTATAGAAATATTATTTTCTTGTCCGGTAGAATTGTAATTCGATGGTTCATAAGTAGTTGAACGCTGATTATTAATTTTTCCAAACATATAATAAGTGTTTAATCCCACCGAAAAATGATTTAAAAATTTTCCTGCGATTCCAAAATAAATTTGTGAAACGGTTCCGGCACCTGTGTAAGTATCTTTTGCCCAAATGGTGTCCGCAGGATTTTGCGGGTCGATTTGCTCTTTGTGTATGTTGCTAAACGAATATCCGGAAAAAGAGTATGGCAGCACTCCGGCACTAATACCCAAAAACTTCATCACAGGAAATTGTAGCGTAATATATTCAAGATTTCCATTTAGTTTTCCAACACTGCCGTTCTCATCCGAAAAATGTGAGTACATTGCACTCAAACCAATGTCAAACATAAATGAAAGGGTATCAACAGCGCTGTACGAGGCAGGATTGACAGTGTTTATTTCTTTTGAACTGCGAAATCCGATAGAAGTTCCGCCCAATGCTTGCCTCGAATTATTGGAATTGTCGCTTATGCTTCCTAATCCAAATCGCGTGTATGGAGAGTTCGTGTTATTTTGCGAAAAAATTAGTGGACTAAAAAATAGCGAAATACATACAGAAAGTAAAATTATGCTTTTATACATTATTTTATATATTTTTTTTTGCAAAAATACTACTTTTTTTTATCTCAATGGTGTTTTTGAATTATTTTTATGTTTTTTATGAAAAAAAATAAACATATTTCTTATTTTTGTACTGTAATTTTTTTATTTGTTTTTTTGAAAAAGATATGAATGTGCCTGAGATATTACTACATTATGTTTGGCAAAATAAACTATTCTATGTCAATAATTTAACTACAATTGACGGCTCAAATGTTGAGGTGATAAATGTAGGAGTTCCAAATACCGATGCCGGACCTGATTTTTTTAATGCGAAAATCATAATTGATGATACTCTTTGGGCTGGAAATGTTGAAATTCATTCTCACGCCTCCGACTGGAAAAAGCATAATCATTCAACTGACAAGGCTTACGACAATGTAATATTACACGTTGTGGCGGATGCAGATTTGGAAATTTTTCGCACAAATGGCACAAAAATTCCTCAAATGGTGCTAAAATTTCCTGATGAAATTTTGCAAAATTATACGCAACTTTTATCTGAAAAAAATATTATTTTGTGTGAAAAAAAAATAAAACAGGTACCTGAAATTATTATTAATTCTTGGAAAACCGCGCTCTTAGTCGAGCGTTTGCAACAAAAAACAACTGCAATTTTTGACATTCTTTTTCAAAATAAAAATAATTGGGATGATGCTTTTTATGCAATTTTAGCGCGTAATTTTGGCTTTGGAACAAACAGCGAGCCGTTTGAACTTTTGGCTAAATCGTTGCCGCAAAATATTTTGGCAAAACACAAAAACGATATTATGCAAATTGAGGCGATGCTTTTTGGACAGGCAAATCTTTTACCCGACAAAAGCGCTGAAAATTACGTGATTGAATTGAAAAAAGAATATAAATTTTTATCACAAAAATATAATTTAAAACCTATTGACAGTTCGCTGTGGAAACTTTTGAGGCTGCGTCCGGATAATTTTCCGCATGTTAGAATCGCTCAATTTGCAGCCTTGATAACGCAGTCGAGCCGACTTTTTTCTAAAATTGTGGAAATTTCCGACATTAATATTCTGCGTAAAATGTTTGTTTGTAAGCCCTCAAAATTTTGGGAAACCCATTACAGATTTGAGAATGAAAGTCCGATGAAATATAAACAACTTAGCAGGCAAAGTGTTGATATTCTGTTGATTAATACGGTTGTGTCGATGCTTTTTGCATACGCACAAAAACGAAAAAACTCTAAAATGGAAGATGTTGCCATTTCAATTTTAGAGCAATTGCCTCCCGAAAAAAACGCTATAGTAGAGCATTGGCGTGTACTCGGTATTGAAACCGCAAACGCAGCAGATACTCAGTCGCTTCTACAGTTGAGAAAGCATTATTGCGACAAAAGAAAATGCCTCCATTGCCGAATCGGACACAAAATTGTTGCAAAATACACTCTTTAAATAACACAATTTGCATATTTTAAATAAACCTGATTGGTAGAGACTTTTTGATGATTTTATGGCAGAATAGTATATTTTTACTACTTTTGCACAATTTTTTATGGAATAGATTGAGTCTAAAAATATTAAACCTCTTTTTTCGTTTTCTGTCAAAACAAAATGCTGTAATTTTCAGTAAGTTTTATAGAATGTGTTAATTATTAATTAATTATAATTAAAAAATAAATTATATATGAATCGAAAACTTTTTTCCCTTAGTGGGCTAATTTTCTTATCCGCAAGCGTTTTTTCACAATATAATATTTCATCTTCGGTATTCGACCAGACCAATGGCGGCGCTATGGAAGGTGTTGGCGTGCGTTTAATGGCTGCAAAAGATTCTGCATATATCAATGGCGCTCAAACTAACGCAAACGGTGCTTTTGTCATTTCCAAAATTCCAAACGGTCAATATATTCTTCAAGTAAGTTTTATAGGATACGTTTCTCAATTTGTCAATATAACTGTTGCGGAGAAAAATGTTACGCTCAAGGCATTTCATTTATCCGAAGATGAACAAATGCTAAAAGAGGTTGTTATACGCGGAACGGCGGCTCAGATGACTGTCAAGGGAGACACGCTTGAATACAATGCGGCGGCTTTTAAAACTAATGAAAATGCTGTTGTGGAAGACCTTCTGAAAAAACTGCCGGGAGTAGAAATTACCTCTGACGGAAAAATTACAGTCAATGGTGAAGAAATTACCAATATTCGCGTTGATGGGAAAAAATTCTTTGAAGGAGATATTGAAATGGCGACAAAAAATATTCCTGCAGATGCCATTGATAAAATTCAAGTACTTGACCAAAGGTCGGAGATGGCACAATTGACAGGCTTTGAAGACAACGACACTGAACGGATAATAAATTTAACCTTTAAGAAAAACAGAAAAAGAGGTCAGTTTGGGAATATTACCGCAGGAGCAGGCGCCGATGTCAATGATGGAGAAATGCGTTATGATATAAACGGCTTTCTAAATATAATACAGGGCGATTATCAGCAAACTTTTACCGCAGGAGGAAATAATGTTAATACTTCACGCAGTTCACGCGGGCGCGGCGGCTTTAATATGAACACAGGTATTACAGAAAATCAAAATCTCGGCTATAATTTAAGCGGAGTTGTAAATCCGAAATTGGATATTGGGGGTGATGTTTCGGGAAGCCATACACGCAATACGCAGGATAATAATACAAACCGCACTACTTATTTGGACTCAACAACTTATTTTAATAATTCGAAAAATTTGAATATTAATGATATGTGGCGTACTAATGTGCGTTTGGAAGCCGATTGGAAGCCCGATTCGGCTAATACTTTCATTTTCCGCCCCGATTTTAATTACAGTAAAACCACAACCGATAATAAAAACGATTTTTATTATTTGACCGATAATGATACTACTTCGCAAGGGCGAACAACAAACAATGGTTTTAGCACGTCATACGGTGTAAATATGACTACAACTTTCAATCATAAATTTGACAAAAGAGGAAGGACTTTTACCGCCCGTGCAGCCTTAGGTATTAGGGAAACCGACCGCGAAAATTTGAACAGGCAAACGAATTTAATTTTACCTGATAATAATATTGACCAAAAAACCTTTAATACATCAAGCCAACAGAATTTTGATATACGATTGTCGTGGGTTGAACCGCTGTGGTCGGTAAATAATATGCTCGAAATTGTTGCTGACATTGAAGGAAATTTCAACCAGTCGGAAAAGACACAATATAGATTAGACAGTTTAAACAATACTTACTCAATTCTTGATACGGTTTACAGTAACAATTTTCGTACAAATTTCTTTTCTCAAGGATATGAATTGAATTATCGGTACACTCAAAAACTTTATAATTTGACGGTTGGGGTAAAGGTTGAGCCGTCTCAAACTTACAGTTTCGGCACGCGTGAATTTACAAATTCTGTTGTTAATTTTGCGCCGAATTTACGTTTCCAATATAATTTTGAAAAAAGAAAATTTATACGTTTAAATTATCGTGGACGGACACAGCAGCCGTCAATCGACCAGATGCAACCGGTAAAAAACAATTCTGACCTGATGAGTGAAACGGTAGGAAATCCTAAACTCAATCCTGAATTTTCGCATAATTTGAGAATGATGTACAGTTCGTTTAATCAAAATACATTTTCTTCATTTACAACCATGCTCTTTGCCAATTTGACACAAAACGCACTGCTTAATAATACAATTTATGACACAACGGGTAAACGATATTCTCAAACAATTAACGAAGGAAAGGTTTTGCCGTTTATGGGAGGTGCAAATGTGAATTTTAATACCCCGCTTGTGAAAAAACTTTTACAATTTAATACTAATACTAATGCTAATTTTAACAAACAATACGGATACAATAAAAGAGGCGTCATTGCTGATTCTATTGATACCGATAATATCCCAAACCCTGATGTGGCGGATTTAAGTAAAAGTCAGCGTTTTGGAGTTGGCGAGCGACTTTCGCTAACTTTTACTAACGATTTTTTGGAAGTTGGGGCTACAGGCGGACTGCAATATTCAAATTCAAAGAGTAATATGAACGCTAATCGTAATACAGAAACCTATGATTGGACAGCAGGCGGAAATGTTGTTGTTCATCTGCCATGGAGAATTACGATTTCTTCCGATATTAATTACACAACCCGCAACGGTTACAGCACTGATTTTGACCAAAAAGAAGTCCTTTGGAATGCCTCAATTGACAAAGAACTTTTCAAAGGAGCGGCTGTATTATCGCTAAAAGCATTTGATATTTTACAGCAACGACTAAATATCCGACAGACAATAGGCGACAATTACATTCAAAACACAAGTTACAACACTTTGCAATCGTATGTAATGCTCAGTTTTTCGTATAAATTCAATCGTTTTGCAGGGATGTCGTCATCGGAGGCAAGCCAATATTCGCAGCCGCCGCAACAACAGCAACGCCATCAGTTGTATCGTCCCCAAATACGTTGACTCTAATTTCGACAAAAAATTAAACATTATGGAGTTAGAAAAGAAAGAATCCTGCCGAAAAAAGGACGGCAAAAATTGCACATTTGAGTTCAAAACTTTCGTCATTGAGGAAATCAACAATGGACAAATTTCGCTTAATTTTGCATCGAAAAAGTACAATATTTCGAGAAGTACCCTCGATTATCGGCGAAGCAAATTAAGTAATTACGATTCAAAACAGACATTTATGAGCAAAGAACAAGAGCTTAAAAAATTGCGAGAACGGATAGAAGAATTAGAGTTTGTCAAAGACTTTCAACAGGATTTAATTGCTAATTTTGAGAAAGTTACGGGGCAAGAGTTATCAAAAAAATACTTGCCCGAACAGTTGGTTCAGGAGATACAAAGAAAGAAAAAACGACTTTCAAAGTAAAGTATCTCTATCAGGTGTTCGGGCTAAGTAAACAGGGTTATTACGGGCGCATTAAGCGCGAAAACAGGAGAATTGAGAGAAATGAAACGCTATTGGCAATGGTAAGAGAAGTTCGCAAAACGCATCCCCGAGCAGGAACACGTAAACTGATGGTTTATCTCGGCGAAGCATTATAGCCACTACAAAGATACCCGACCTTTACGCTGTTTATTTTATGTTAAGTTAATATTCAATAGATTGGCTGTTTTTTCGTATTCTTTTTTGTGATATGCCATTCGCGCTTTCATTTTTACCGGATCATATA